>Ga0180434_10000445_pt1 | contig 60796 bp, 64 predicted proteins | sample SS_ome_7_FD_132453 | JGI IMG/M metagenome (GOLD analysis project Ga0180434, IMG submission 132453) | Hypersaline lake sediment archaeal communities from the Salton Sea, California, USA - SS_1_D_2 metaG | ecosystem: Environmental > Aquatic > Non-marine Saline and Alkaline > Hypersaline >...
AATACATAACGTACTGTTTTTCGGCACCTGTTTTTCAAGCTTATTAAGTAATTGCACTGCATCCCCTTCAATCAAATGGACTGGTTTTTGTTTAAATATCTGTGCTGCATGATCAAAGATTTCTAATCGTTCTTTATGCTCAGGCCAAATTAATGCTTTTAACCATATATATTCTTCCTCATTATGTAAGTCAATGATATTTAGATCAACTCCAACACGATACGTTACAGGTGGAGATTCGTTTAATAAAAAAGGCAGTTTTTTACCTTTTATATTTGCATTTATATGAAGGGGTGATTTTTTATTTCCATAAACTCTGTTATCACCGTAAGAATATGCGTATTGGTCCCAATTCAATAGAAGTCCAGCACTCGTTCCAATTTCGATTAATGATAATGGAGTATTTGTTTTCTGGTATATGTAGCAAAAAATAGGATATAAATATGAACACCTTCTAACTTCATTCGTTTGTACTCGTTTCGATTGTAAAAGAGATTTAATTTCACTATAGTACTTTTTGCAAAAATCCTTAAAATAAGTAAAAGACTCAACGGCATTTCTAGGATTTAGAACAATACTAGAATAAAAATGTTTCAGTGGATGTTCGATTCCTTTTAATAATAGATAATGCACACTAGCGAATAGTAAATTTGGGACAGGCTGCCCTTTTTTCGCATGTGAGCATAATGTGAGCAAATCATAATCAGTTGCAATTTTTAAAGACAGATGTTCATATAATGAGCTAGATTCATTACATTCTAAAACAGCAAAATCCTTAAACCTTTGAGACAACCAATTTTTATTCATAATGATCCTCCACTAAAAAACAATTATACTTTCTTTATTAGTAATATAATTTCTCTAATCACCATTCATTTCCTTTATAGAATAAAAAAACGCATCCTCTTTTGAATGCGCTTTTTAAAATAGTTATTTAACGATTAATTATATAATGCAATTGTACAAATTCTCCATAGGCTGTTGTTTTCTTCAATGTTAAATTATACCCGGAGTTATCATTATTAAATAAAGGTATCCCTTTACCTAATATGATAGGAATTACTGTAATAATGATTTCATCAACTAAATTTTCTTTTAAGAAGGAATTAAATAACTCGCCTCCACCAACTAGCCAAATATCCTTTCCTTCTTCAGCTTTTATTTTTTTCGTAAAGCTAAATAGATCACCATTTACATATTCTACATAGTCGTCTTTACCAATTTTAGATCTAGAAAAAACGTAACATTTTTTCCCTACATAAGGAAATTCATCTACTAAGGAGAAAATTTGATCATATGTTTTTTTACCTATAAGAACCGTATCAATGTTGTTATAAAATTCTTCATAGCCACTATCGCCTTCTCCTTGTGACTCTACTTCGTGCAACCAATTAATGTCTCCGTTTTCTTTAGCGATAAAACCATCAACACTTGTCGCAATATAGAGTACTATTTTCCGTTCTGAACTCATCGTTTCACCTCAGATAAGATATTTTTAAAATCATTTATTCATGTACTGATCAGAACTAAATATTTTAATTATCTCTTCTAAGAGATGTTCTTTAGTATATCATTTTAGTTATTTATTTCCTACTATTTTTTCTTATTCTTAAAATATATAGTCCAGCCCGATCAAACGGTCTGGTCCTTTAAAAATTATTATTCGTAAGGGTTAATATTATGGTTATGTCGGAAAAGGTTATATGGGTCATACTTCTTTTTTATTTCAAGAAGCTTTTGATAATTTTCTTGAAACGAACTTTTTGTAACTTTTTCACTTAATCCAATTCCATTTAAGTATGATGCCCCTTTATATGAATAAGGGAGCAAGCTCTCATAAACATGTTGTATCCATTGCTGACAAATTGATTCTTCTATGCCCATTCCCATTATATCTAATAAAAAAGCATATTTTGCATCACGAATTGCAAAAGCGGTTGCATCAGCTGGGACTTGATTTATTTGACCATTTAGTCCCCATAATTGAACAATATATGTAGGAGCTGGAGCATTGTCAATTAAACGAATTAATGTATCAATATGTTCTTCACCCAGGTCTTGGAAATAAAGAGATGTACCATAAACTGGAGCTTGTTCTGGAACCATTGGATCTAGTTTCTTTTGAAGTTCAATATATGGAAGGACAGCTGTGTTATCAACAATTGGTTTTGCTAATTCACGTAAAGGTTGAATCATTTTTTCTCCTTGTTTTGGATCGCCTGCATACATACCTGTTAATATAACTACTTTTTTATGGTGTAATGCCTCTGGTATGAAAGGAACAGGTGGAAGCTGTGTCAACATTATATTGAAAGATACTTCGTCGGGAGCTTGATTCAAATATTGTTGAGATTTTAATAGAATTTGTTTAGTATCTTGATAGTCATACATTATGTCAAGAGCTAAAACTTCAGGGCCTACTGGATATAGTTGAAAAATAAATTTAGTTACAACACCGAAGTTTCCTCCACCACCACGAATAGCCCATAATAAATCTGGGTAATTTTCATTATTTACTTCTATTAATTCTCCATTTGCGGTTACGATTCTAGCTCCAATAATGTTATCGCAAGTTAATCCATATTTTCCTCGTAAGTATCCAAGTCCACCGTTTAATGCTAAACCAGCTATACCAGTTTTAGATACTGTTCCAGTAGGGACCGCTAATCCATGTTTTTGTGTTTCGGAATCAACATCTCCTAATGTTGCACCTCCTTCTACAATAGCAATCTTCTTTTCTTCATCAACTGTTACCTTGTTCATATTTGATATATCAATCATTAATCCATCATTACATGTTGCTATACCTGCAACGTGATGCCCTCCACCTTTAATGGAAATATGTAAATTATTCTCCTTAGCAAATTGAACAGCTAGAGCTACATCCTCTTCACTTTGACAAACAGCAATCGCTTTCGGATATTTATCGATTGCACCATTCCATACCTTTCTTTTTTCGTCATACAATGGATTGCCTGGTAAAATCAACTTACTTTCTAATTGTTTTTCCAATGCTTGAAACACCTAAAACCCTCCCTATTGTCCTATATAAATACAGTTCAATTATACCATTTTTTATTATATTTTTAATATTTTGTTATTTTAGTTTTTAATTTACATTTTTTGATTGATTAAATAAAAAAAGCCAAATTCCTAGATTAAAAGGAATTTGACAATATACATGACTATCTTAAATTTTATCGTGTTGATGTTTATTCAACATTTGTTTTAGGTATTCTTCTGATTTTCCTTTCGGGATGCTTAAGCTTTCCCATTCATGATTTTTAATTTGTTTTCCTATATATACAATTTGACCAATATGGTAGGCATAATGTGCTAATTGTCTCTCAATCGCTTCAATTACGAGATGACTTTCACCACGTATATAAATCTTTCTAAGTAAATCATCCTCTTTTAGATTTTTTAATGTGTTAAATAAAACATTCCATCCTTTTTCCCAAACTTGTATTAATTCTTCTTTCGATTTAATCGTATTTTCAAACTCTTGATCTCGATTTCGATAAGGTTTTTCTCCATCCGATGTTAAAAAATCTGTCCATCTCGAAACCATATTACCACTTAAATGCTTAATAATAATCGCTACGCAGTTTGATTCTTCATTGAAAGACCAATGTAAATCTTTTTCTGAAAGTTGCTCTATCGTTATGTCCCCAAGGTTTTTTACTTTTTGAAATCTTTCAATAACAACTTGTAAATAAACTGACCCTATATTCATTAGGTAAGTTCACTCCTATTATTCAAATTCTAACTTTTTTCATTATTCCTCTCGATTCGGATAATTGAATTCATATATGATTGTATTCCCTTCCATTTTTATTGTAACTTCTTCATTTCCATCTTTTGATATAAAAATATATGAATCATTTTTTGTCTCTTTTTTGTTCCAATTCGCTTCTTCGATTATTCTTAAATATGCCTGTAAATCCAAAGAAGACCCATCATTCCATCTATACACCTGTTTACTAGTTGAAATTGACATTGGCTTTAGTCCAACTGGATATATTAAATTACTATAACCATGCTGAACGTAAAGTGTTTCATCGTGTTGGTAGGGATCCATACCCTTAATTTTTATTGTTGCAATTGCATTATAGATTTCGGAATGATCTAGTTTCGGGTAATCAAATTCTATATGCATGAATTGCCCTTTCATAATAGGAATAAAAAAATGGTAGCGTAACTGTACGTCGATCATTTTAACGTGCTCGATATACATCATGGTTTGGTATGGAAACTTTTTAAGTTCTTTCCTCACATACATTGGGGAATGATTTACCATTTGATTCATCTCAGCTTTTGTAACCTGATGTACCTTACCTACCTGCAATTGTTGATCTATCAAATGTAAATTTAACCCATTTTCCGTTTTCTTTCCGTAAACATTTTCTAACTCCCAACTAAATTGTACATTTTCAATATTCATTTTGTTTGCCATTTGTTTTTCATTATTTTCATTATAAAAAATAAATAGAAAATACCCTAAAACTAAGAAAAGCACACAGGTGGCTAAAATACTTTTCCATTGAAAAGACCAGTTTTGGGAACGACTTGTAGGCGATTCTTGAATTGATTTTAAAATTCTTTTTTGAATCATTTCCTTTTCATGATTAGTTGGTTTTACTTGTTTTAGAGCCTTCCACTGATCTTCAAAATGTTTGTTCATAATAATCACCTCCCTCAAATTCGAGCTTTTTTCTTAAATTTTGCATCGCTCGTGAAAGTGTTTTGCGAACTTTTGCTTCTGAACAATTTAAAATTTGTGCTATTTCCTTTGTAGAATATCCTTCTATTTTCTTTAAAGTTATGACCAACCGGTAATTTGTTCTTAAAGATTGAATCGCTTTAAATAATTGGATTACATGTTCTTTATTTTCAACATACTTTTCTAAATTAAAGGAAGATGGAACTTCCCGATCAAATGTAATGATCGATAATAACTTTCTTCTCTTTTTTTTTCGAATTTCGTCAAGAACGATATGTTTCGCAATACTAAATAGCCATGTTTTAACACTTGATTGATGACCAAACCGATCCATCGCTGTATAAGCCCTTACGAAGGTGTCATGAACTAAATCTTCACATGCTTGTTGTTCGCCAATCATAAACCATATAAAACGATAAATTTCTTCATAATATAATTCATACCACTTCATAACGAGATTTTGTTTTTCCTCATTCAAATTCAACATCACCTACTTTCCGATTCTAACTATTAGTCGTTCGAAATAAATATTTGTGACGGATAAAATCTTATCTTAGTGAATTATACTAGTAATACACTTTCTCATTACATTTTCTGTTTGTCCAACATTAAAATAAATTAAAAATCAGTTTTGAATTTCTTCCATTTTTCCAATGATATTTCCTTTCTAATTTTTAAAGAAAAAAGGGGCTGTCCAAAAAGTCAGCCCCTTTCATAGTGAATTTGATTCGGTTGATTTTTTTTTCGGTGGCGGACGCTTTCCGCGGGCACGGCCTCAGCCTCCTCGACTCGCCAGCTCGTCTGTGGGGTCTTCGGCTCGTGCTGTTCCCGCAGGAGTCGCCGCCACCTTCATTTCAATCAACCGATCTCCATTACAGATCCTGTAATTATTTCAAAAAAACGCGTGTTTTTACTCTTAGCACTTTATATTAGGGACTTATCGGACAGCCCCGTTTTTTTCCTACTATTCAAAATTTCTTTTAAAAATATTTTTTCTTATCACGCTCTTCTTTCAAAATTTCTACTGCTTCTCTAAATCTTTGGGAGTGAATGACTTCTCTTTCTCTCAGAAACCTTAATCCGTCATTTAAATCAGGGTCATCGGACATATCTATGAGCCATTGATATGTAGCTCTTGCTTTTTCCTCTGCTGCAATGTCTTCATATAAATCCGCAATTGGATCACCTTTTGCTTGTATATATGACGCTGTCCATGGAACTCCAGCTGCATTATGGTAAAATAACGCACCATCATGATTAGCATAATGCTCACCAAGTCCTGCGTCTCTTAACTGCTCTGGTGTTGCATCCTTTGTGAGCTTATAAACCATTGTTGCAATCATTTCAAGGTGAGCAAACTCTTCTGTCCCTATATCTGTTAATAAACCAACAACTTTATCTGGGATTGTATATCGCTGGTTTAAATATCTTAATGCCGCTGCAAGTTCACCATCAGCTCCACCATATTGTTCAATTAAAAATTTGGCCAGCCTTGGATTACATGTACTTACCCTTACAGGATATTGAAGTTTCTTCTCATAGATCCACATTACCAATTCTCCTTTCCTTTAAACTTGCCAAGGCCAAGGTGCTCTTCCCCAGCTCCAATTAGCATCTGAAAAACTATTTCCATATTGTTGTAGTGGTCCGAACTTTGATTCAAATGTTTGTTTTAATTGTTTCGAGTACTGTGCAAATTGATTATATTGTTGAATGGCCTGAATATCGTTCGGGTGTGTATCTAAATAAAGGGTTAGTTCAACTAACACAAAGTCAGCTGCTTGAATTTCTTCTAGCAATTGATAATATTCCTCAGGTAATTCCTTCACCTTATTCCCTCCCTTTCATTTCATACGGATTGTCATAAAAGTCATAAAATAAAGGCCATAATGTACCTTTATATAATGCTGTTTTTGGTGGGAATTGTTGCAAATTCGGTGGCTGAAATCCGATGTATAAATTGGGAGGAGTTGAATAAAATTTAACACCTATTGGCTTACAAGGGTCAAATCGACTATGAAACGGCCGATACGTTTTCATTTTCGTAAATGTTTTGGGTGGCTGTTTATTCAAATGACACACCTCTTTTTTGTAATATCTTCCCTTTTACACATATTCTTTTACGGCTTGTTTTTATGACATGAAGTACATTTAATTATTTTCTTGCCAATAAAAAAAACGGGTTTACTTCTACCCGTTCAACATCAAAACCTATTATTAAATCATTTTATTCTTTTTTTAAGTGCTGATTTCCAAGATTCGCTTAATTCTTTTATATCAATCGCCCTTTTCATTTTTTCTAAATTATACTTTTCATTGAAAAATAAATGGTGTAAATCCATTACTGTAAACTGATTTTGCTTTCTATCTATTAAATGAACTTTATCGTCTTTTTTGATTGTTCCTTCTTTTATAATTCGAAAAAAATAACCAGTGAAGCCCGTTTCAAAGATCCGTTTTAACAGGTGCTCAAATCCTGTTCGTTTTTCAATTGTATGACAAGGCATTCTCCCTTCTGAAATTTGTACAATAACTTCCCCAATTTGAAATATATCTCCTACATATACTTCATCCTCGAGCAATCCTGTTACTGTCATATTTTCACCAAAAGAACATTTTGGTAAAGGTTTCTTATATTCATCTTCAAAAAAAGCGTATCGCTCAATGGGATATACACAAATTACTCGGTCTAAACCACCGTGAAAGGTTTTATTCGCTACATCATCACCATCAATAATCTCTTTTGTAACCGTTAAATACTCGACTTCTTCTTTTTGAATACCAGATATGTATTCCTTTCCTTTATGGTCCATTAGTTTTTTTGGTTTTCCGCGATAAAGTGCCTGAATCGTTCCGTACATTGTATCCTCCAGTATTTCTTTTTTCATAAGTCTAACAATAAAACCATTTCATTGTCCACATTATCAAAAATAAATTTATTATTTTTTTCTTAAATTAGTAATTTATGGTTGAAATTAACCTATTTATCTTATATTATATTAAATGTAACCGCTTACATTCCTCAAAAAACTTCCTCTACTATTGTTCACCCAAGATTATTACATAAATTAAAAATATTTTGGGAGGGTGATGTATGAGTCAATTAATGCTTACAGACAATGAAAAGTTGGCTGAGTTTTTAAAGGGAAAGAAAAAGCTTTATATTAATGGAAAATTTGTAGAAAGTGTATCAGGAAAAACTTTTGATACACCTAATCCAGCTACTGGGAAAACATTATCAACTGTTTATGAAGCTGATAAAGAGGACATTGACCTTGCTGTACGTGCTGCAAGAGAAGCATTTGAAAAAGGACCATGGTCTAAAATGAGTGCTGCTAAAAGAAGTCGCCTCATGTATAAGCTTGCTGATTTAATGGAAGAGCATAAAGAAGAATTAGCGATGCTTGAAACATTAGACAATGGAAAGCCGATTCGTGAAACGAAAAATGCTGACATACCACTTTCGATTGAGCATATGCGTTATTATGCAGGTTGGGCTACCAAAATTGTTGGACAAACGATACCAGTAAGCGGATCTTATTTTAACTACACAAGGCATGAGCCTGTAGGAGTGGTTGGACAAATTATTCCATGGAACTTCCCATTATTAATGGCTATGTGGAAGCTAGGTGCAGCACTAGCCACAGGTTGTACGGTTGTACTAAAACCAGCTGAACAAACTCCTTTAACAGCCCTTTACTTAGCTGAATTAATTGAAGAAGCTGGTTTCCCACCAGGAGTTGTAAATATAGTTCCTGGATATGGGGAAACAGCTGGTCAAGCTTTAGTTCATCACCCTGATGTTGACAAAATTGCTTTTACCGGTTCAACTGAAGTCGGAAAATTAATTATGCAAAATGCTGCGAAAGATTTGAAACGCGTGACACTGGAATTAGGAGGTAAATCTCCAAACATTATTTTACCTGATGCTGATCTTTCAAAAGCGATTCCAGGTGCATTAAATGGTGTAATGTTTAACCAAGGACAGGTATGCTGTGCAGGGTCACGTGTTTTCATTCAGAAAAAACATTATGATAATGTGGTAGCTGATATGGTTTCCCATGCCAAAAATATTCGTCAAGGCTCTGGCTTAAATCCAGAAACAGAAATGGGACCGCTCGTAAGCTCTGAACAGCAAACACGCGTACTAAATTACATTGAAAAAGGTGTGGAAGAAGGAGCTGAAATTTTAACAGGTGGTGGTTCACCTTCAAAAGAAGGATATTTCGTATCTCCAACGATTTTTTCAGCAGTTAATGATAACATGACAATTGCAAAGGAAGAAATTTTTGGACCAGTAATTGCAGCTATGCCATATGATGATTTAGATGATGTCATCGAAAGAGCTAATGACACACATTATGGTCTTGCAGCTGGTGTATGGACTAGGGATGTTGCGAAAGCCCATTATATTGCAAATAATTTAAAAGCTGGTACAGTGTGGGTAAATTGTTACAACGTATTTGACGCAGCTTCCCCATTTGGTGGTTATAAACAATCTGGTTTAGGTCGAGAAATGGGTTCCTACGCTCTTGATAATTATACAGAAGTCAAAAGCGTATGGATCAGCTTAAAGTAAAATAATTCACTTTTTATATTTTGGGACTGTCCGATAAGTCCCTAAAATAAAACCCGAGGAGAAAAAACAAGTGTTTTTTTGAAATAATTACAGAATCTGTAATGGAGATCGGTTGATTGAAATAAAGGTGGCGGCGACTCCAGCGGGAACAGCAAGAGCCGAAGACCCCACAGACAAGCTTTCGTGTCGAGGAAGGCTGATAGAAAAGCGAAGGCGACTGCCCAGCGTCGTACGAACGGGAGACTCTCCCTCACTGAGATAAAGGAGACACCACGAGAAATCGAGTGGATGTTGACTTATCGTAGGGGAGGGAGAGGGTCGTTCGCTAGACATTAGGAGCCGGAGCTAGACAGGCCGTGCCCGCGGAAAGCGTCCGCCACTTTAATGAAATCAACCAGCTAATTCCTATGATAGGGGCTGTTTTAAACAGCCTTTTTTTGACGTTCTTTTTTCTTAACACCCAAAACAATTTCTAGCATATAGTAATGAAGGATAAAGCTTTAAGGAGGGCTTGTATAATGGAGAATCAAAGAGATGAATACCATTATAAAATAATGAATTGGGTAGAACATTTAAAAGATCAGTTAGAAAATAGTCGCTATATTTTAGAAGAACAAGAATTCAATTTATTAAATCAAAAAATCCATGATCTAAATCATCATTTAACTTCTAATGTTCATTCGAATGAACAAGAAATTTACGATCAAGCGCTTGAACTTCATCACTCTTTCCGTAATGCATTTGAACAAAATTATGTCCCAATAGGTAAACACCGTCTACCTCCCCTCCCCTACCCATATGATGCTCTTGAACCTTATATCGATGAAGAAATCATGAGACTTCATCATTTAAAGCATCACCAAAGCTATGTAGATGGATTAAATAAAGCTGAAAAGAAAATGGAAGAAGCAAGAAGACAAGGTAATTTTGAATTACTTAAGCATTGGGAACGCGAAGCAAGCTTTAATGGTGCAGGACATTACTTGCATACGATTTTCTGGAATATTATGAGTCCTTCCGGAAGAAGAGAGCCAAAAGGAGAACTTAGAAGAGAAATTGAAAAAAGCTTTGGAAGCTTTAATGCAATGAAAAAACATTTTTCTGAAGCGGCTAAACAAGTAGAAGCCGTTGGGTGGGCTATTTTAGTATGGTCACCTAGATCACGTCGACTAGAAATTTTACAAGCAGAAAAACATCAAAATTTAAGTCAATGGGATGTTGTTCCATTACTTGTTTTAGATGTTTGGGAACATGCCTATTATCTACAATATAAAAACGAACGAGCTAAATATGTTGAAAATTGGTGGAATGTTGTCAATTGGGAAGAAGTAGAAAAAAGATTTCTTGAGGCTCAAAAATTAAAATGGAAACCATATTAAGAAGCGTCTACCTATCGACAAAAGGTGCTGGAGAATCTATAAGGAGGCTTTCGACTCCACAGCATTGTCGAAGCTACCTAACCCGATAGCTGGAGCTAGACATCTATTTAAAATATTTTTAGATTAATTCCTTAAGTAAACACGATATACTTCGATATCATAAAAGGTCATTTTTTTTAGTTTCTATTTTCCTTTAGCTCTGGAAAAAATGTCATTTACATGGTATAAATTTTAATAGTGATAAATTAATTACTCATAAAAATCGCCCTTTCTGTAAATGTTTGTTTGGTCACATTACAATTTACTAGAAAGGGCGATTTTTTGCTCTTTTTTGAATTAATAACAGGACCTGAAATGAAGATCCTTTGATTGATGTGAAGGTGGCGCCGACTCCTGCGGAAACAGCACGAGCCGAAGACCTCACAGACGAGCTGGCGAGTCGGAGGCTGATAGAAAAGCGAAGGCGACTGCCCAGCGTCGTACGAACGGGAGACTCTCCCGCACTGAGATAAAGGAGATACTGCGAGTAAAACGAGCAGATATCGACTTATCGTAGGGGAGGGAGAGGATCGTTCGCTAGACGCTAGGAGCCGGAGCTAGACAGGTCGTGCCCGCGGAAAGCGTCCGCCACCGAAATGAAAACCAATTGAATCTAATTAACTATGAAAGTGGCTGTTCTTTTTGGACAGCCCCTTATTTAAATACATTTAATAATCCAACAACATCTAAAAAGACGATCAAAATAACAACTGGAACAATAAATCTTAATAATATAAACCAAGCATTAAATAATGAATATTTTATTTTTGATCCTTTTTTAAGCTCTTCCCAGAGTGCTTCTTTTGACATTTTTAACGGCACAAAAAGAGCGATTAATAATGAACCAACAGGTAATAAAATATTACTCACTAAATAATCAGCAGCATCGAAAATAGTTTTTCCAAATATTTGTATATCCGACAATACTCCAAAAGATAGTGCTGATGGAATTCCTATAACGAAGATAGCAAGTCCAACTATCATAGAGTAAAGCTTTCTCTTTCTTTCGTCTCCTTTTGATAAGGAAGCAACGATAATTTCAAGCATTGAAAAGGCTGATGTTAATGTAGCAAATAAAAATAATATTAAAAAGGCAATTAAAAATATAATTCCAAAAGGCATTTGATCAAATACAGTTGGTAATACATTAAATAATAGAACTGGTCCTGCATTTGGCTCAAGGTTAAATGAAAATACCGCAGGGAAAATAGCTAACCCTGCTAAAAAGGCAACCAATAGGTTTAAGAAAACAATCGATAAAGCTGATTGAGGTAAATTTTCATTCTTTGATAAATACGAACTATATGTGACCATCACCGAAACGCCAATACTTAAGGCAAAGAACGATTGCCCCATTGCAAACAATACGGTTTCAGAGGTAACCTTGGAAAAATCAGGTTTTAGGAAAAATTCAATTCCTGCTACTGCATTTTCCAATGTTAATGAACGGACAATTAGTATGATGAAAATAATAAATAATAAAGGCATCATCCATTTACTTGCTCGTTCTATTCCACTTTGAACTCCTTTTGCAATAACAATCATAACAATTAATAAAAAGGCAAATTGAGCTATAACAGATAGATAAGGACTTGAAATTGTTTCGACGAACAACTGTCCATACTGTTCTTCTGTAAGACCACTCAATCCACCCGTTAATGCTTTAAACAAATAAATGACAATCCATCCACCTACAACGCTATAAAATGATAGTAAAATAAATGAAGTAATAATACCTAATATTCCAACCCAATGCCAAAAAGTGTTAGGGGCAATTTGACGATACGATTCAATTGCATCCTTTTGGGTACTTCTTCCGATCACAAATTCAGCTAGTAAAAGCGGAAGTCCAACGAGTAATGTAAATGCTAAAAATATTAGAAAAAAGATTCCTCCCCCACTTGTACCAGCAACATATGGGAATTTCCAAATGGCTCCTAATCCTATTGCTGAACCTGCTGCAGCTAATATAAAGGCTAACTTTGACGACCATTGCTCAACTTGATTCAACTTTCTCACCTCGATGTAATTTCTTTCATGACTGTTGGTAAAAGCTCAATAATATCACTTGCAACCATTGATCGTTCACTATATTTTGTTATCCATTTATCAGAACATTGTCCGTGAATATATACCGCATTACATACTGCTGATTTAACATCTCTATGTGTACAAAGAAATGCTGTCATAATACCAGTTAATGTATCACCACTTCCACCTTTCGCAAGTGCTGGGTTTCCCGTAATATTAATAACACCTGTTCCATCAGGAAAAGCAATAACGGTATAAAGACCTTTTAACACTACAATGACTCGTTCCTTTTGAGCAAGTTGTGAGGCAATAGATATCCGATTTTGTTGAATTTGGTTAATAGGAAAGTCCATCATTCGACTTAACTCACCTGGATGAGGAGTTATAATGATAGGATCTTTTCGATTTTTCGGATAATTCCGTTTTTGTAATGCCCCTGCATCTAAAAGAAGTGGACAATTCATATCAAATAATTTTTCGAGTGCTTGTTCTAGAAGCTCTTGATCTTCAATACCTGGGCCAATAGAGCATGCTTTTATTTTTTCTGGGAAAATTCCGTTTGATACTTTTTGAAGCCCATCGATTTGATAAGTGGCCTCTGGAACTTGTCCTGCAATAATACTAACAGCAAAACGACTTGAACCTACAACCAGTTTACCGATTCCAGCTCTCATTGCACCTTTTGCGGCCAGTATAGCACTTCCTGGCATTTCGTCACTACCGGCAATAATATAACCTGTTCCAAATGTCCCTTTATGAGACATAAGATTATATTGAGGCCATGAATTTAGTACATCTTCCTTTGTCCAAACCTTCCACTTACTTTTTTGTTGTAAACCAATTGAAAGTACTCTTATTTCACCATAAAAGTTTAAGGATGGAAGTAAAAAGGCAGAAGGTTTATAGCCATGTAGACAAAGTGTAAGATCAGCTGATACGGCTTCACTACATTCTCCAACATCTGCTTGTACACCAGATGGGATATCTACTGAAATAACGAAACTCTTTTGTTCATTGATCCATTTAATTATTTTTTTTACATCATCTTTTAACGGAGGTCTTGCACCAATTCCTAAAAGAGCATCGATAATTACATCATATTTTTGATCATACATAATTTCATCTAAATGGAAACCACAGGACTGGTAGTATTTTAAATGCTTTTTAGCAGATTTTGATTTTGGTAATCCAAACGGAAATACAAGATTTACGTTGTACCCTTCTTGCTTTAAGTACCTTGCAAGAACAATACCATCTCCACCATTATTTCCTCTACCCGAAAGAATGAGAATATTTTGATTTCGGTTCACAAAATGTTTGACCGCATCAAACAGTGATCGACCTGCATTTTCCATCAGTGTTTCGACTGATAAACCTTGTAAATCTGCTTCATGATCAATCGCTTTAATTTCATTTGATGTGTAAATATACATTCACACAACACCTCTTTAACATAACAAGGCTGTTGTTTTAGGCAACAGCCGATATATGTATTTATACGACTTCAAAGTAGTCTTTATAAAATCCACCTACATGACCAGTATTATCAATGACAAAATAAAATTCTTCTGTTTCATTTTTTACTTCATAAGTCTTTCCAACTGTTAAAACATTGTTGACCATATACTTTTCTGCATCTGTGTGGACACATTTTACTTTTTTTATAGTTGGTTTGTTCTTCCAATTTAGGTGAATCATTCAATCACTCCTCTAATTTTATTTTTATGTAAAAACGATTATACACTATTCAATAACTTCTGTTAAATGTAATTTTTATATTTACTTATAAAAAAACACGTTCCCAATAAACAGGAACGTGATAAACATTCGTTTTAACTTGTTAACGTTTTTTTAATTGTGCTTTTTCCTTTTACTACTAAGACATTGTTCTGATTTTTTACTTGAGCAGAAGACGATTGAATTTTTATCTATATGTTTTTCAAGAACCTCCACTTCAGCTTTGACAGTACCTCCTATTTTAACCGGTGCAAGAAACTTTAAATTTTGTGATAAATAGATAGAGTTTGATCCTGGAAGCTTCATAGTAAGAATGGCAGATAAAAAACCTGCTGGCAATATTTCAAGTGTAATTCTTTCCTTGAAAAATGTTTTTACAAAATCTTCATCAATGTGTAATGGATTAAAGTAGATTTCTGCAAAATGATAAATATCAGCTTTTAAAGCAGTTTTACTGAGGCTTACTTTATCTCTAATATTTATTTCCTAGAAGGTTAATTCTATCATCATAACCTCCATCGAATTGGATTAATTAAAAATTTTTGCTGTAAATGATTGATAAGTATCGAGTGAGGCTAAAAATGCTTTTTGTTGTTTTTTCTGTTGTTCTGTTAATCCTTCCACTGCTTTTAACATTTCTTCACGATTTTTTTTCTGTTGTTTTACAAATTCCTCGTAAGCACTTTCTACTTGATTTTGTGATTTTAATAGTACTTCAAACATGTTTTTCATCGGACTTTGAGCTGAAGATAATAGCTGTTGATTAACTTCTTCTAATTTACTCAACCATTCTGATATTGGAGAATTTTCCTGATTTCCAATATGCTCCACGGATGATTTTAAATTCTTTTTCCACTCATTTGATAAAGAACTCATTTCATTTTCTAACTTTTCAATGTTTTCTTTTGTTTTTTCTAGCCATTCCTTTTGTCGCTTTAGTACTTCTAATGAATGATCTGCATATTCATCTTGAAGTGAGTAAAGAGCTTTCACATTACTGTACCATGCATCCCAAAGAGCGTCTAAAGCTTGATTAGAATCTTTTTCGGCTTTTCTGGCTACCATTTTTAAACTACCTCCCAAATTGTATTACTCATAATTTTATGGTGAAGCTTCTAGGAAGCGGATTCTATTTGTCATCTTTGTCTAATTCTTGAAAAGGTGAGAACATGTTGGAATACATTTTAAAAAATTGGTTTAACATATTTTGATATTGTTCTAAAGAATGAGCCCAAAGTTCTAAATATTTTATTCCTGCATCCGTTATCGAATAGATTCTTTTGGCTGGCCCCCTACTTGATGTATCCCATGTTGATTTCACTAAATTCTCTTTTTCTAGTTGCCGAAGTATTCGATAAAAATTACCTTGATCAATGGATTTAAACCCAAACTCTGTGAGCCTTTGCATTAACTCATATCCATGTGAATTCCAATTTTTTAATAATAGTAAAAGTACTGGAACAACAAAGTTTTTTTGTGTACTTAAAAAAGGATTCTTATTATTTAGATTTTCTTTTTTGCTCAATGTGAATCACCTTTATTTAAATTTTGTCTCTATATGTAATTTACACCTATATGCATTAAATGTCAACCCATTGTCTGAAATAAGTGATTTTTCTGTTTTATTCGACAATTATTGTCGGAATAATAGAAAAAAGATAGAAATTTTTGGATTTTTTTAAGGGTCGCAATTAAAGTAAATGCGTTATTCTTATGCTGTAAGGGGATTTTTGGAGAAAAAATAAAATTTGTTACAAAAGGGGTTGAAGTTTATGTCACAACAAACAACATTTGATCCATTTACGTTATGGAAAAGTATGTATGAAAAGCTGGAGGAAAATTGGAGTGATATCATCCATGATTCCATGAAAAAGGAATCTTTTGCTGAATGGATGGGTCAATCTTTAAACACTTTTTTAATGTATCAGGATTTTATTCAAAAAACGACAGAAGGTTATCTAAAACAAATGAATATGCCATCAAGAGAAGAAGTATCAAACGTAGCATCTCTTGTTATTAATCTTGAAGAAAAAGTAGAAGAACTTGATGAAAAAATGGATGATGTTTTATCAAACAAACAGTTATCTACTGAAATTAATCGTTTAAAAAATAATATATCAAAGCTTGATAAAAAGCTTGATCAAATGCTTTCGATTTTAGAACAAAACAACAATCAAAATGTCTCTAATGAATCAAATCGATAATTCTATAAAAAGAATGGAGTGTGAGAGAATGATTGAAACAACTCTTTTAGAAAAAAAGCATTTAGGCCAAAGTTTAGAAGGTAAAGTTGCTATTGTAACTGGAGGTTCACGTGGTATTGGTGCAGCAATTGCTAAAACGTTAGCTTCCCATGGTGCAACCGTTATGGTGAACTATAATAGCAGTCCGGACGCAGCTGAAAAAGTAATTAGTGAAATTGTTGATGAAGGTGGAAAAGCTTTAGCTCGAAAAGCAAATGTTGCTAATTTATCTGAAGCTACAAACTTAATAAAGGAAGCTAAGGAACACTTCGGAAAGGTTGATATATTAGTTAATAATGCTGGAATAACTCGAGATCGTACTTTTAAAAAATTATCTGAAGAAGAATGGAATGAAGTTATTAACGTTAATTTAAATTCTGTTTATAATATGACATCTGTTGTCATTAACGATATGCTTGAACAAAAATATGGTCGTGTTATTAACATTAGCTCCATTATCGGACAAGCGGGAGGTTTCGGTCAAACAAACTATTCCGCGGCAAAAGCTGGTATGATTGGCTTTACTAAATCGTTAGCACTTGAAACAGCAAAAAAAGGAATTACGGTTAACGCTGTATGTCCTGGTTTCATTGAAACGGAAATGGTTACAGCAATGCCTGAAAATGTATTACAACAAACCATCGCTAAAATTCCGGTTGGCCGTTTAGGACAACCACAAGAAATTGCAGATACAGTATTATTTTTAATTAATAGTGATTACATAACAGGTCAATGCATAAACATTAATGGTGGTCTTTACATGTAAATTCATACCATTTCGGGTCTTCCTTTTTGGAAGACTCATATTATGCTTCTTTTTTTGATACATGTAAGGGGGAATGGGAAATGTTTTATTCTTTATCAGACCGTACACAACAGATTTTTCCTGAAGAGTTTGAAAAGCAATACCGTCGTGTTAAAAGAGTGACGGAAATCTTAACAACTGAACCTGAGCCTCAAGTTGGTCAAACACCCAAAGAGGTCATTTGGACAAAAAATAAAGCAAAGCTATACCGTTATCAACCTGCAAAAGAGAAAAAATTTAAAGTTCCAGTCTTAATGATATATGCTTTAATTAATAAGCCATATGTTTTAGATTTATATCCAGGAAGCAGCTTAATTGAATATCTAACAGATCGTGGTCATGACGTCTATTTATTAGATTGGGGTATACCAGGATATGAAGATCGTCATATGAAGCTAGATGACTACATTTTAGATTATATCCCACGTGCAGTAAATAAAGTTTTACGTAAATCTGAAGCAGAAGAAATTACGTTATTTGGGTATTGTATGGGTGGCACAATGACTTCTATTTTTGCTTCCCTTTATACAGATTTACCAATCCGTAACATTATCTTTTTAACAAGCCCTTTTGATTTTTCTGATGCTGGACTTTATACAAATTGGTTAAAAGAAGAATATTTCAATTTAGATAAAATGGTTGATACGCTCGGAATTATTCCACCTGAAATGATTGATTTTGGAAACAAAATGTTAAAACCAATTGTGAATTTCTTTGGTCCTTACGTCAATTTAGCTGACCGTGCTGATAACGAAAAATTCGTAAAAAGTTGGGGCCTTATGCAAAAATGGGTAAATGATGGTATCCCATTCGCTGGTGAAGCATTCAGACAATGGATAAGAGAATTTTATCAACAAAATAAACTAATTCATGACGAATTATATATTCGTGGCCATAAGGTTGAATTAAAAAATATTAAGGCTAACATTTTAAATATTGCTGCAGAACGTGACCATATTGCTTCTCCAAATCAAGTCGAACCAATTATGAATAAAGTTTCAAGCAAAGATAAAACTTACGAACTTATGCCAACAGGACATGTTTCAGTAATTGTTGGTGGTGCTGCAGTTAAAAAGACATATCCAATGATTGAAGAATGGTTAATAGAACGTTCTAAATAAAAATAAAACTGCTGTCTTTATTAGGCAGCAGTTTCTTTTTTATAATCCTTTAAGTGCTTGCTCAGCAAGTTCACAGGCTCTAAAGGCCTCTGTAATAGCATTTTCTGTAGCTGGATGATTATTTGGTTGATTACAAGCGTGAATAGCATTTTCTAACGAGTTTCTGACATCTCGTAGCATTGTAGCATAAGTTTGTCCTTGTTGGTTCATAGTTTCTTCAATGACTTGAGCGGCTTGTTTTAGTGTCGTTTGCACCTCTTGATTTGCTTCTTTTCTTTGCAATATTTCCTTCGCTTGATTAATTGCATGCTGAACGTTATGCATCTTTTTTCCTCCCTTTTAAAAGAATTGTCCCCCTTTAATGTCTCCTTTTAAAAACACACTATACAAAAATCTTATCGATATAATAACTCGGAGAAGAACAAAAGCGCTGGGCAGTCGCTAAAGCGGTGTTTCAATAGAAATAAAGGAAACCCTGTCAAGTATGTGAGTCGATGTTGTGTTGACTATCGTATTGATGAAATGGAGGCTGCTAGCCGCTAACAACCGGAGCTAGACGCAAGCCAACTATGAACAAAGTTGTCAACAGCTTGTACATTTATAATTTTCTAAACACCAAAAAAGGAAGGAACTTTATTGTCCCTTCCCTTTTATATTTATCCTTCTAGTAATAATTGTTCTGGATCTTCAAGAAGCTCTTTTACTGTTGCTAGGAAGCTAACCGCTTCTTTTCCATCAATAATACGATGGTCATATGATAAAGCAATGTACATCATTGGGCGGTTTTCGATACGTTCTTCATCAATTGCAACAGGACGTAATTGAATTTTATGCATTCCGAGAATTCCAACCTGTGGTCCATTTAAAATTGGTGTTGATAATAATGATCCAAAAATACCACCATTTGTAATTGTAAATGTACCACCTTGTAATTCCTTTAACGTTAATTTATTGTTACGAGCTTTTGTTGCTAATTCAGCAATCTCTCGTTCAATTTCGGCAAAAGTTAAACGATCAGCATCACGAACGACTGGAACAACAAGGCCGTCATCAGTTGAAACTGCTACACCGATATCATAGAATTTTTTCAATACAATTTCATCGCCTTGAATTTCAGCATTTAGTAATGGGAACTTTTTCAGAGCTGCAACGACTGCTTTTGTAAAGAATGACATAAATCCTAACCTAACATCATGCTGCTCTAAAAACTTTTCTTTCCGACGCTTGCGAATGTTCATAACCGCTGTCATATCAACTTCATTAAAAGTTGTTAACATCGCAGCTGTATGTTGAACTTCAACTAGGCGTTTTGCAATTGTTTGACGACGACGAGTCATTCGAATTCGTTCAACTGGTTTATCAAAAGAAGTTATTTCTGTTTGTTGCTTCGGTTCCTCCTTTAATACTTTAGGCTGTTCAACTTGCTTAGGTGCTTCATAAGCAACAATATCTTGCTTGCGAACACGACCTAAAGGATCGGCTGTTGCAACTTCTGCTATATTAATTCCTTTCTCACGTGCTAATTTGCGGGCAGCCGGTGATGCGATCGGACGATTTTTAATTCCTTGATTTCCCTCTTGTACGACACTTTCTTCTTTCACTTCTTCTTGAACTTCTTGTTTAGCAGGTTCTGATACTTGTACTTCTTCACCATTTTCCGCAATAATTCCAATTACTTCACCGACTTGTACAGTATCTCCTTCGTCTTTAAACGTTTCCTTTAAGATTCCGTCATGCTCTGCTGTAATTTCAACATTCACTTTGTCTGTTTCTAGCTCTAAAATATACTCGCCTTTTTCAATTTTATCCCCCGGTTTTTTTAACCAACTAGAGATCGTACCTTCTAAAATAGATTCTGCAAGCTCTGGAACTTTGATTTCCGCCATGACTAAATCCCCCTTGTTTAATTCCGAGTTAACGCTTCTGTTAAAATGCGGTTTTGCTCTTTTTTATGAACATTTGGATCACCTTCTGCCGGACTTGAACGTCTAGGACGACCAATATATTTTACATCAACACCTTTAGGTGCAATTTTACGTAGCTGTGGATCCATAAATATCCACGATCCCATGTTCATTGGCTCTTCTTGAACCCATACAATTTCTTCTAAGTTTTCAAATTGATTGAACAGTCGCTCAAGATGCTTTTTAGGGAATGGATAAAGCTCTTCAATTCGAGCAATATGGAGCCAATCTAAATCTTCTTGCTTTGCAACTCGATCTGCTAAATCAATTGATACTTTACCTGTACATAATATCAAGCGTTTCACACTTTCAGGTTTATTTCCTAGTCCCTTTTGTTCAACAATCGGCTTAAATTCGCCTGATACAAACTCATCAAGCTGTGAAACTGTATGTGGATTACGAAGCAAGCTCTTTGGTGTCATAATAATAAGTGGTCGCACTTCTTCTTTTGTAAGAACTGCTGCTTGTCTTCTTAATATATGGAAATATTGAGCAGCACTTGTTACATTAGCAACGGTCCAGTTGTTTTCTGCTGCTAGCTGTAAATAGCGCTCAAGCCTTCCACTTGAGTGTTCTGGTCCTTGGCCTTCAAAACCATGCGGTAATAACATGACAAGACCAGATTTTTGTCCCCATTTTGCTCGTCCTGCCGAAATAAATTGGTCAAACATTACTTGCGCAACATTAGCAAAATCTCCGAACTGTGCTTCCCATATGACAAGAGTTTCTGGGGCAAATACGTTGTAACCGTATTCAAAGCCTAATACAGAAACCTCTGATAATGGGCTGTTGTGAATAGCAAATGATGCCTTTAAATCGTTCATACGATGCAGTGGAGAATATGTTTCACCTGTTTTAATATCATGTAGAACTAGGTGACGATGAGCAAACGTTCCACGTTCAGAATCTTGACCAGTAATACGTATCGGAGTCCCATCTTTTAAAATAGTTGCAAATGCAAAAGCTTCACCAAGTGACCAATCCACTTTTCCTTCATCAGCAAATACCTTTGCACGACGCTCTAAAATACGTTGAAGCTTGTTAAATACTTGGAAACCTTCTGGCCAATCAATTAATTCATCATTTATTTTATATAAAGCATCAGCAGAAACGCCGGTCTCAACTTTTGGTAAACCACATGCAACTTTTTCAGGAACATGAATATCTTCCACTTCTTCCTTACTTTTTGGAACCTTTTCATATGCCTTTTGAAGCTTATCGGCTACTTCTTGTTGATATTTTCCTATTTCATCCTTTAAAATAATTCCTTTTTCTTTAAGCTCATTCGCATATAAATGACGAATAGTTTTATGCTTTTGAATTTTTTCATATAATAATGGATTCGTTGCAAGCGGTTCATCCATTTCATTATGTCCAAATCGACGATAACCGATTAAATCAATTAAAAAGTCTTTGTTAAATTTCTTTCTATATGCGTGTGCTATATAAATAGCAGCTAAACATGCTTCTGGATCGTCCGCATTCACATGTACAATTGGAATTTCATAACCTTTTGCTAAATCACTAGCATATTTAGTGGATCTAGAATCACGGCTTTCTGTTGTGAATCCAATCATATTATTAGCAATAATATGAATGGTCCCCCCCGTTTTATAGCCAGTTAATTGACTTAAGTTTAATGTTTCAGCGACAACCCCTTCACCTGGAAATGCAGCATCTCCGTGAATTAAGACAGCCATTGATTTTTGAATATCTTGCTTTGGATATCCTTTTTTTGTTCGATCATCTTGTGCTGCACGTGTATATCCTTCAACAATTGGATCAATAAATTCAAGATGGCTTGGGTTATTCGCTAATGTTAATCGTGCCCTAACAACGTTCTCTTCTTTTATTTGTTTATCAGCACCTAAATGGTATTTTACATCACCGCTCCATCCATAGTTTATACCGATTGACCCTTCTGAAGGTACGAGCTCTTTGTTAGGAGCATGTTGAAATTCTGAAAAGATTAATTCATATGGCTTTCCTAAAACATGAGCTAAAACGCTTAATCGCCCACGATGAGCCATACCAATATTAATATTTGTTGTGCCGTTATGAACAGCTTCTGAAATAAGTTCATCTAGCATTGGCACTAACATATCTAAACCTTCTATGGAGAATCTTTTTTGACCGACAAAAGTTCTGTGTAAGAAATGTTCAAAACCTTCAACTTCCGTTAAACGCTTTAATATAGAAATCCGCTTTTCATTTGAAAGTTCACGAAAAATTTTCCCTGACTCAACCATTTCATTTAACCATTGCTTTTCCTCTAATTCATGTACATGTTGAAATTCAAACGCAATGGATTTCGTATACACTTCTTTTAAATATTGAATTGCTTCATAACCGTTTTTTACATGCTCTGGTGCATCAGGACATAAAATTTTTGCTGGGATTTCAATTAAATCTTCCTTTGTTAAACCATTTCTAGAAAGCTCTAGGATATTAGTATCTTCATGTTTAATACCCATAGGATAAATAGAAGCATTTAAATGACCGTATGTACGAATATCTTCCGCAAATTTTACGGCTTTTGCTACTTTTTGCAATTTCCCAATACTTACAGAAATTTGGGGAATAGTGTTATTAGATACTGTTTGTCCGTTTACTTGAGGGGCGCCCCAAGCGTCAAACATTTCCTTAAGTTCTTCATCTACTGAATTAGGATCTTGTAAATATTGTTCATATAAATCCATGACATATCCTAAGTTAGGACCGTGAAAATCTTGCCATGGACGCATTTGACTAGCAGCATTTTCTTCCATATTGTAATAACCCCCAATGATCTCTTAATCATTAGAATCATGTATGAATTCTGAAAAGTTGTATTTCTTTTTTGCTATTTATACCATCACCATCCCCATATAAAGCATGGTTTAATTGTAAAAAGATAGTATAAAACGCTTCCAAATGCTATTTTAACACTATTTATCTGTTTACACCAACAAAAAATAATTAAAAATTAACATTTTTACTAAAGAGATTTTAACATATTTTATACTATTTTTTCCATGTATTTCATCCATATAATATTTCGACAAATCCGGACATATTTAAACATCTAACCATCTTAAATTATTAAAGAAAAGATGATATTTACTATAAAAATATCAAGAGGCTGCCTCATGAGGGTCTATGATCGCAATTAACAAAATATAAAACTAATTTACTCTATAAAAACCAATTGCGGGACCTGACCCTTTCGTTTTGAGGCAACCTCTCATTTATTTAAAAAGCTATACTTTTTTGAAGTAATTTTTTTAATAATGGAAATAGATAATCTGGCAATTCGTTTAAATCGGAAACAATTAAACTATAATTACCATAAATGTTTTCCATTGTTTTACGTTGGCTTTCTTCAATTTCTCCATTAGATAAAAATATATTAATGACTTCAATACCTAATTTTCTTGCATCTAATACTGCTTCATGTGTATCGACAATCCCATTCCGTTCATATCCAAATGCTGCAGGTTCGCCATCAGAAAAAATAATTAAAAATTTTTGTTTTTCTTGTCGTTTGATAATCTCTTTCGTCATATTCCGTATAGCAAATCCGTCGCGGTTATCTTCTCTCGGTTCTAGTTGCATAATCTCTGGTCCCGAAGTAGTATGAATAGAAGTTGAATAGTCAATAACCGTTTGAAAGTAATTAGGTTGGTAAGTATTCTCAGCAGATTCCGTATCCTCCCAAAATCCAACAATTTTATGCGGTACAAAAACACTTTTGAGTGCTTCATGGAATAGAACAATGCCTCGTTTTGTTTCATCCATTTTGTCAAACATCGAAGCTGAACAATCAACTAGTAAAGTAAAAACGGCATCAATTTCTGTTGATGGATGCTCCTTTTTATAAAAAACAGGAGGATTTTCTTCTGTCCATAAACGGATAAACTTTTTACTTAACCTTCCATAATGATAGTCGGTTTTTGGACGAGTTTTTTTCATCTCCAACGTTTTTTGAATAATATTTTGCAGCTTCTTTTGATATACAATTATTTCTTTTTTCATCGAATGATATTGAGCCTTGTCTTCATTTGTGATTCGGCGAATAGGCATATTCAGTGCTTTCGCATAACGATTTTCCTTCCCAAATAAATCGCTTCCTTGATTTTTAGGTTCAGACTCTTCTTCACTTCTGTCCGCCTCCATATTAGAGTAATCATTTCGATTTGTTTGTTGAGCTCTTCCCTGAACCAAGGCCAACGCTTGGTCAAAAGCCTCTCCTTCTCTAACACTCTCACCAATTAAATCAGTTTGAGTCCCGTGCTCTAAGTCAAATTGTAAAAAGCTTTTTGTCGGTTTACTTGTTTCTCTATGCCATGTTGGCATTTTTTCTTCATGAAGGTCTTCGTCACCTTTTTTGACATCCTCTAAAAAATCACAATTGCTAAGGTTCGGTTTACGCTTTAAGTCATCAAACGTTAAGTTCTCTATATTATCCTTTAGATCCATTTCTGGCAAAATAAAATAAGTATTAAATAAATCTTTTTCTATTACTTCTTCTAATACTTCTATAATATTTAAACTTATTTGTTTGATTTCATTTGTATTTTTTGCTTCATAAACTCTCATTATATTTGATTGTATATATGGAATAAGTAAATCTAAATTTTTTTCTATATTCGGTAACCGAATGGTTGGTGAATTGGCTGTTAGTAGGACATATATACCTGAAAACAGAGCATCCGTAAACATACTTCGTTCTAGGTTAGCAGTTAGTTGTGTTTGAAAATATTTACGATACATTTCTCTTCTTTTTTCAAAAGCCTTTTTGGTTCCTGGTCGTTTGTTAATACATATATCTTCTAACCTTATATCTTCTAATAACATAAATAATTGTCGGCCAAAATTTTCAACTCGAAATTTTTTTATCGTATTTAAAAAATGTTGAACGATTTGAAAGTCCGTAAAATGATAGCTTCCAATGCTTCTAAGATAAACATCAGACTTCATTCCGTACATTTTATCTTTTTCAGGTCTATGATTCCAAAAATGACTGACATAAATATTTTTTTCAATTGGATGATAATAAGATTGCACACCAAATTGAACTTCAACATTTTGATCCTTCGTGAGTGTTTTCGCAAGATCGACAAGTTCCATAAATTGAAAGGAGTCTATGACTTCGTCGTTAAATTTAATAAATCTCATTTTGAAAACCTCACTCGAAAATTGTTTCGGCTATATTTTTGATTGCAGCTTTTTCACGCTCATCTTCAACCTTTCCGATAATACCTCGTTCAATTGCACGCATAGCTGGTAAAAAGTTAGCAAGGTCACAAGTATCTAATAGTGCTCTTATAGATGCTGCTTCTTCAGCCATGTTCCCCTGTTGAACAAGTGCGGTAATATCACTAGATAAAGTGACAAATTTATCGATTAACCTTTCATCGCGGAGAATCGATTGGTCCTTAATGACTTGCTTTAACGTTTCTCCTTGAATATATGGAACATCAATCATAACGAACCGATTTTTTAAAGCTTCATTTAAAGGTACTGTTCCAACATACCCTTCATTTATTGCTGCTATTACTCCAAATCCCTCTTTCGCTTGGACTACTTCTCCTGTAAAAGGATTTGTAATCATTTTCCGATAATCAAGTACTCCATTTAAAATAGGAAGTGTCTCCGGCTTTGCCATATTAATCTCGTCAATATAAAGTAAGTTTCCTTTTTTCATTGCTTGAATTACTGGTCCTTCAACAAATTGAATGGTTTGTTTTCCATCAATATATTGAATCGTTTTAAATCCAAGAAGTGCTTCAGCATCTAAATCTACCGAACAATTGACACTGTGCATCGGTAGAGAAAATAATGACGATAATGTTTCAGCAAGCTTTGTCTTTCCTGAACCTGTTGGACCTTTTAATAAAATATTTTTACCTAAAGCTAATGCAATTATGGCATCTTCAATAATTTTGTAATCAGCAGCTAAATATCCACCCTGTCCAATTAGGAATTTATCTATTTCATGATTAATCTTTTTTCTTTTTTTTATAATATCTAGTATTTCTTCTGGAAGTATTGATTGGATATTAGTAATCATAAGACATTCCCTTCTTCATTCTTTATTCCATTGAGGTATTGTATCAAAAAAAAGAGGAAGAATACAAAGCAAATGCTTTATCTAACCATTCTTCCAAGTAAACCTTTATCATTATATAAATTTTGAATATCATAAATAGAAATAGGAAAATAAGGGAAGCCATATACATAAGGTAATATTTCATATAGCTGAAAGAAAAGAACGATACATTTATCAGCAAGGTAAAAATATTGATTTTTTGTAATCTCTACTGGCTTTTCAAATACAGGAAGATTTCTACTCTCAATTTGATCATTCACTATACCAGACAGAGTTTTTACATAAGGGATATTTGGTAAAAATAAATCTTTCAATTGATATAGTTTTCCTGATTTTAAATCAAAAGTTAACCCTTTTTGTAGAGTTAATCCGTGTGCTCCACCACTAAAAGTATAGTTATCAATTGTCAAACTTAAAACATTTTTTTCATTTGTTTTCAATTCAAAAGTACCTAGCATTTCAATTATTTGATTTTCTCCTACATTTTGTAATTTGTATAATAACCATATTTCTTGTTGAATTCTTTCGTTTATTTTTTGGTCAATTAATGGATGTTGATGCTTTATAACTGGATAATAAATTTTTATGTTATTTCTTTTATATATATATGTGTAAACTACTGCTGGAAAATCCATTTCTTTTCCTCCACTTCATATTTATTCTTGAAATATATGAAGCAAAAGGGTTGGTTTATAACAACGACATCTCGTAGTTTTTTCACAGGAGTGGTACCTTCGAGCCTATAAAAAAGCTCATTAATTTTGAACAAAAAAATAAGGACTGTCTCTTAAGGGTCTGACCCCACATTTCTAAACCAATATATAGGTATTCAACATTTAATTAGTAGCTATATATTGGATTGTGGGGTCTGATCCTTTAGTTTTGAGACAGTCCCATTTAATATTTTCCTATTTATATATTTTTCCTCTTTTTAAATTCTAATTATTCGTAAACTTCCGTATATATAGGGAGCATTACGAACAATTAGAATTTACTGATCAAAATAACGTTTAGCACCTAAATAACGTTCTTTCCAATAGGTGGATGTCATATTTGAAACGATAACTCCTTTTGAAGAAGAACAATGAATAAATTCATTATTCCCAAGATAAATTCCCATATGAGATGGACCTGGTTTATACGTTTCAAAGAATACGAAGTCTCCAACTTTTGGTTCGCTAACTGGTTTCATAATATCCCAATAGCCAGCTGTGCTTAAACGAGATATTGAGGTTACTTTATTCATAACGTAATAGATAAATCCACTACAATCAAAACCAGCTGGAGTATTTCCTCCCCATTTGTATGGAGATCCAATTAATTTTTTCGCTTCTGAAATCATAACAAGCACTTTTCCGTTCATAACCGTATTTGATTCATTAGGCGCTTGTTCTACTTGATTGGTATTATTTGACACCTTTAGTGTTTGTCCAGGGTAGATGATATCATTATTTAAATGATTTATAATTTTAAGTTCTGAAACAGTCATATTAAACGTATTGGCAATTTTCCATAAGGAATCTCCAGACTTTACTGTGTAAGTTGTTTGAACTGAATCATTGGTATTATTCGAATGACTAGTTGTATTACTTACTTCATTCGGAGCTATTTTTTCACTTGTAGTCTTGGAAATGATTAAAACTTGTCCAGGATAAATCGTATCACTTGTTAGATTGTTTAACGATTTTATTTGTTGTACTGTTGTTTCATGAATAGAAGCAATTTTCCATAGTGAGTCACCACTTTTAACCGTATAAGTTTTATTTTCTACTTGTGGTGAGGTAGTCGTTGTTTCAGAGTTGGTTGAGTTAGTTGTGGGAATCTTTAATTCTTGTCCAATATATATGACATCACTATTAAGTTGATTAGCTTTTTTAATCGCAGATACTGTCGTATTATATTTTTCTGAAAGCTTCCATAATGTATCTCCAGACTGAACCTTTATTGTTTCCGCATTGACTAGATTACTAAATACCGATGATCCTAAGAATACAGCTGTCGATAATCCTAGGACTTTTAGCTTCATATTCAATCACCTCGTTACCATATGCTAACAACATTCTACTAAAATAAAGACTAAAAAACTAGAAGATTCGGATATTTTCTGCAGGAATTTTTACAAATATCTTCACTAATTAACATTTAATGTTAATATATTAATTATTTTTCTCTATTAAATATCGACTAAAAAAGTAGTAATAAATTGATAATTTTATTGAATTGTCAATTAGATGCAATTCTTTTATAATTCAGCCATAGACTTTGAAAGAATCGAGGTATATAACATGCAGCAAACCTTTAACATTCAAGGAAAGATAAAGCAATTTATCCTTATTTTATTTCCAATATTCATTACACAAATTAGCCTTTTCTCGATGAATTTTTTTGATACGATGATGTCTGGAAGAGTAAGTGCAGCCGATTTAGCAGGAGTAGCCATTGGATCAAGTTTATGGGTTCCTATCTATACAGGATTAAGTGGGATATTATTATCGATTACACCAATTGTTGCTCAATTAGTCGGTGCAAATAATAACAAAGAAGTGCCTAATTCTGTTATACAAGGACTTTATCTGTCTATTGTCATTTCTATTATTGTCATTTTCATAGGTAGTTTTACGTTAGAAGCGATTCTCGATCAAATGAAATTAACAAAAGAAGTGCATCATATAGCAATCCAATACTTAATTGCTTTATCAATTGGAATTTTCCCTTTATTTGCAAATACTGTTTTTCGAAGCTTTATCGATGCATTAGGTCAAACACGTGTAACGATGTTCATCATTTTAGCTTCATTACCTGTTAATATCTTATTTAACTATTTATTGATTTTTGGAGCATTTGGCTTTCCGAAATTAGGTGGAATTGGAGCTGGATATGCATCAGCGATTACTTACTGGTTTATATTTGTCGTATCGTTTTTCATTGTGATTAAGCAAGCTCCTTTTGCTCAATATCATCTTTTTAAAAGCATTCAAGGGATAAATTTTGACAAATGGAAGGAAATATTAAAGATTGGTGTTCCAATCGGACTTTCTATCTTTTTTGAAACGAGTATATTTGCTGCTGTCACTTTGTTTATGAGTGAGTATAATACGGTTACAATTGCATCACACCAAGCAGCATTGAACTTCGCTTCCTTGCTTTATATGCTTCCTTTAAGTATTTCAATGGCTTTGACAATTGTAGTCGGTTTTGAAGTTGGAGCACACCGTCTAAAAGATGCCAAACAATACAGTACAATCGGTATTACAATGGCCTTGTTCTTAGCGATTATTTCAGCTATATTTATCTACGTATTTAGAGAGCCGATTGCAGGGCTTTATACAGAGCAAATGGCCGTATTATCTTTAACTCAGCAGTTTTTAATGTATGCTATCTTCTTCCAGGTTTCCGATGCTATTCAAGCACCCGTTCAAGGTGTTTTACGTGGTTATAAAGATGTAAACATAACATTTATCATGTCACTTATTTCATATTGGATCATTGGACTTCCATTAGGTTTTATACTTGCACAATATACTAACTTTGGTCCGTTTGGATATTGGATAGGTTTAATAAGTGGTTTAACTGCTGGGGCAATTTGTTTATCGTTTCGACTATATATTGTTCAACGAAAATTTGAACATAAGTTTGGATATATAAATAAATAAAAATAAAAGGTTGATTAGGAAAAATTGATGGTTTTCCAATCAACCTTTTAATTTAATCTATATTTACCTTATTTTAAACAAGTTTTTAATTAGTCATCAAATTTATATGTCCAAAAGACTTCCTTCTTAAGCATTTGTTTAAAACGGGGCTCTTTATCCATTAATGGTACCATCCAAAATGTTTGAGACTGATGGGCTTTTATGGCTTGAAGCTTTTGTTCAGCTACTTTTCTGATGTCTATTTCAACATCTGGATATCCTATATGTTCAAATCGATTATTTGAAAAAGCTAAGCAAAGGACAATCGGACGATTTGGTTTTTCAATTCTTTTGACAGCTTCAATAACAGCGTGACCACAAGCTTCATGATCAGGATGAACTGAATAACCTGGATAAAATGTTACAATATGAGTTGGTTTTACTTCATCAATGATTTGGTAAAAATGATTGATAAGCTTTTCTTCATCTTCAAACTCTAATGTTTTATCTCGATATCCTAACATACGGAGATCTGTAATATCTAATATTTCAGCTACCTTTTTAAGCTCTTTCTTCCGAATATCTCGTAATGTTTCTCGATTCGCTATAATCGGTTTTCCCATATTTCGCCCCATTTCTCCTAATGTGGCGCAAGCATATGTAACAGGTATATTATCCTTTCTTTTTAACGCTATTAGTCCGGCAGCACCGAAGGATTCGTCGTCTGGGTGTGGCAAAATAACGAGTAGATGCTCTTTCATTATTGTCCCCCCTATGAAAAAGGTGTTTCACTAATTTGTAAGGCTATTGCTAATTTCCCATCATCATCATGTCCAGCTAACAATAGCCTTTCTTTTTCATCAAATGTAAAATCCGTCAAACCTTCTGCATATACCCAACCATTATCTAATTTAAGTCCTACACGATAAGGACCTTTACCTTTTATTTTTGCTTGTGAGAACTTTACTTTAGCATTTCGGATAAAGGCAACGACAGTCATATTTTTTTCATTATAATGGGCAGAGTATGCTCCTGTTGTTGTTTCTAAATGAATATAGACATCTTTTCCTATAAATTGGTTTAAAAGTGTTTGTACCTCTACTTGGTTAATAGATTTCAAGCTCAATTCCCTCCCATTATTCAATTATTAACCGATCGTAAACGTCCATATGTATATGAATTAACTCAACTTTTTCATGCTCGGATAAATTTGATTGCATTATGCGTTTAATCGATGCTATTAATTTATCTTCTTTTCTTTTTCTTAATCTTGGATGGGTCATTTCGTCTAAAATATCTTTTCGAATTGCTTGTTCTAAAGTTTCTAAAGCATTATTTTGTATTTGTAATGAACGATTCACCCAAAGTTTTCGATAAGATGATAGTAATTGTTCGTAATCCATTTTGACCCCTCTTCCTTATTTTATTATGAATTGAACAATACGTAAAAAGAAACGAATTCTGAAAATAAATAAGGAGCACATTTTATGCTCCTTAAGTTATCTGCTTTTTACGAGCAATTGAATAGCTTCATCAACGAGGTGCTTCGTATCTTCTCCTTTTTCCATTTGTTCTCTTACACATCTTTCTAAATTTGTGCTTACAATGACACCAATTGTCCGATCTAATGCATTTCGAGCAGCAGACATTTGAGTAACTAATTCCTTACAGTCTTTTCCTTCTTCCATCATTTTTAAAATTCCTCTAACCTGTCCTTCAATACGTTTTATTCGGTTTTTCATTTCATTTGTATATTCCATTTTCTCATTCTCCTTATCCCATTTTTTATATCAATTTATAATTCATATGACCCTTTTATTTTTACTTTTATTCGTTTCATGAACTTTGTCTGACTTAAGGTAAATACTATTATACCACACCAAATAAATGTAAATGTTAATAAGTCAACAGTTGTAAAGGGTTCGTGATAAAGAAATACACCAAGTACGAATGTAATAGATGGAGCGATATATTGTAATACACCTATCATATAAAGTGGGATACGAATAGCACCTAATGCAAAGAGCAATAATGGAAGAGCTGTCGCAACTCCCGCCCCAATAAGTAATAGATTAATATCCCATTTCCACTGAAAAAATACGCTCTCTTCTATCGATTGAAGATAATAAACATACAAAATTCCGATCGGGAAAATAATGAGCGTTTCTAATGTTAATCCAAACGTTGAGCTTAGCTTGGTCATTTTTTTCGTCAATCCATAAAAACCAAACGTAATAGCAAGAATAAGTGAGACAAAAGGTATTTGTCCATAGTGAATGGTTGATATTAGTACACCAACTGTTGATAATACAAAGGCTAACTGCTGGCCCTTATTCATTCTTTCTTTTTAGATAATCATTCCTAAAAAGACACTAACAATTGGATTAATATAATAACCTAAACTTGCTTCTAACACTCTTTCATGGTTCACAGCCCAAATGTAAACGAACCAGTTTAAACTTATAAATAGTGATGATAAAACTAAAGAAAAAGACACTTTTGGCTTATGTAGGATAGACTTTAACTCTTTCCACAATAATCCTAACTTATTTTGAAAACTAATTAAAACAATCATAAATATAAATGACCAAATAATTCGATGTGCTAATATCTCCTCTGATGATACGTGCTCTAACATTTTCCAATATATAGGAAATATTCCCCATAACAAATAAGCGAGTGACATAAAGAGAATTCCAAGTTTTTCATTCGACATGATCTGTTCACCTCCGTTAATATTTAGGCTCTTTTTATAAAAAACACTCTTATAGAAAGCACCTATTTTTACAAGAACGCCGATTTATAAATAGACATATATTAAACAAGAATCATTTCGCCATTTTCAAAAAAGGATGTGTCTAAATGTTCCCTTGGAATAAATCCCCATCCAAACATATGAATGATTGGATGAAAAACATGAATCCAAAAGAGGTTGAAGAATATGTAAATCAAGTAATGAATCAAATTTTTGGATCCAGTTTTCCTTTCGAGAGCTCTTCCATTTCAAGCCCAATCATAAAAAAAGAAGAAAAACAACAACATATCGATATATTTGAAACGAAGGAATATGTATATGTTACAGTTGCGATCACAGAAGAGCAAAAAAGGAAAATGAAAATCCAACATAACAGTCATCTTCTTTATTTAGTGAACTATCCTAAGCAAAATGATAAGAAGAAAGTCATGCTCCCATCACCTGTTAAAAGGAAAGGAACTAAAGTTTACATTCGAGACGGGAAGCTTGAAATTAAATTAATTAAATTAGAAGATCATCAGTTCAGTGAAATAGAAATTTCTCCAACATCTAAAAACACTTAAAAAACTACCTGCATATTAAGCAGGTAGTTTTTTATCTAAATTAAAAGGGTCTTGGCCCTCCATAAGGAAATCCTCCACCATAATAAGGATATGGATACGGCGGGTAAGGTGGGTAAGGCGGAAAGAATGGTCTAGGTGGAAAAATCGCACTTCCAAGTAATCCACCTAAAAACCCTCCTAAGAAAGGAAATCCAAACGGAAAAGGTCGGAAAAACGGTCCTATTCTTGGTCCTCTTATATGTCGATACATCGTTACACCCTTCCTTTTTATTATACATTAAAAGGGTATTCACCTATAAACAAAAAGGCGTGGGCATTTGTCCTAATATCGCAAAAAAAGTATAAGAATTAATCCTTTTCATGAAATTCGTTTGCCCATTTCTTTACTTCCTCCATCACTCGTTGTAAAGCTTTCCCTTTTTCAGATAATTCATAAACAATTTTTACAGGAGTTTCTGGATAAACATGACGTACTATAATGTTCTGTTCTTCCAATTCTTTTAAGCGATCTGCCAACATTTTTTGACTGATTCCTGGAATAATATTTGTAAGCTCTTTAAATCGTTTAGGACCTGTTAATAATACATGAATAATCAATCCATTCCATCTCTTTCCTAATAAGCAAAAAGCACGTTCTATATTTGGGCAAAGTTTCTCCATAAATTAATCAACCCCTGAAGCAAAATTCTTGACTTACTTAAGAACTTCATTAATAATATTCACGTGCTAACTTACAAAAAGTGAGCATCTTTCAATATTATATTTCTGTGACTACAAGAATACAACACGGAGGTTCAAAAATATGTCAGCTTCTACATTAGAAAATGATATCATTAAAGTAATTATGGAACGTACATCAGTTCGACATTATGATCCAAATGTAAACATAACTGAAGATGAAGTGAAAGAGATTCTAGAAATTGCTGGGAAGGCTCCTTCCTCATGGAATTTACAACACTGGCATTTTGTCGTATTTCATAGTAAAGAGGCGAAAGAAAGATTGCACCCAATCGCATTTCATCAAAGTCAAATCGTTGACTCTTCCGCTGTAATCGGAATTTTAGGTGATTTAAAAGCAAATGAAAAAACGGACATCGTATATGATCCACTAGTTGCAGAAGGTGCTATGACGGAAGAAATTAAAAATACACTAGCAGGTCAAATTGAAAGAGCCTATTCAAATGTTCAATTTGCCCGAGAATCTGCTTTTACTAACGCTTCGTTAGCTGCGATGCAATTAATGTTAGCAGCCAAAGCAAAAGGATACGATTCTTGTGCAATTGGTGGTTTTAATAAAGAAGAGTTTGTCAAAGAGTTTAATATTTCAGATCGATATGTTCCAATCATGTTGATTTCCATAGGTAAAGCACAAAAACCTGCTCATAAAAGCAATCGTTTAAATGTAGATGAGCTTTCTACATGGGTTTAAATAAAATTTTATTGCTATTTCATAGGTGATCGTAGTTTAAAAAAGAAACATTTAAATAATTGCTGTGTTAAAGTTTATTATTGATTTAACGAATTGTTAATTTAGATACGAGACTCCAGCGGAAAAAGCGAACTATGGGAGACCCGAAGTCGTAATTAACTGATGAGGAAACTCCCTGCCCTCCTACGGAAAGAGAGTAAGTGAAAATGAACATAAAATTTTAACACAGTCATAACATTAAAATTAAAGGCTGTCCTATCAAGGGTTCATCCCCTAGTAGTGGTAAGGGGGACCTGTTTTGGACAGCCTTCTTATATTAATTGGCCATTTGTTCGTTTAAAACCTCAATAGCCTTTTTAATTTGCGTATCATTTTCTTCTATTTTTTCTCGAACAAGCTCCATTAATTGTCTTGTTGTTTCCCCTTGAATTTCACCTGTTTTTTGAAGATTATAGTCTGATTGGAACTTAATCACTGTATTTTTTTCAGAACGATCAAAAAATCCGTCAACGGTTACGTTATAGCCAATTGTTTTTAACATTTCTTCTGCAGCTTTCACTTCAGGAGAGGAATCACCTTGTTTTAATAAATTTTCAGGATCCAAATATGGTAAATGTGCATATTCTGGTAAAGATACTTCATATTGAGGTTTAATCCCCTCCTTATGGATCCATTTTCCAGAAGGAGTTAACCATTTAGCTATTGTATACTTGATAGAAGACCCATCAGAAAATTCTTGAGCATTTTGAACAGTACCCTTGCCAAAAGACTTTTCACCAATAATTGGGATGTTCGCTGACTCATGAAGAGCAGCAGCCATTATTTCAGCCGCACTCGCCGTCCCATTATCAGTTACGACCACGACAGGTTGATGAACCATTGCAGGGTTGTCCGCTTTGTAAGAATCAACGTCCCCGTCTTTATTTTCAACTTGTAAAATGACTTTTCCTTTTTCTAAAAACATATCCGTCATAGCTATAGCTTGATCCATTAATCCACCAGGATTTTGTCTTAAATCAATAATGAGCCCTTTTACGTTTTGTTTTTCAAGATCTATTAAAGCTTTTGCTAATTCTTTCCCGGTGTTTTCTGAAAACCTAGTTATTTGAATTTTTCCGATTTGATTTTCTATAACTTCAGAGTAAACGGTATGTATTGGTATTGTATCTCTAACAATTGTGAAATTAAGCATTCCAACGCCTTTACGCTCTATTGTTAATTTTACTTCTGTTCCCTTTTCGCCTCTAATAAGCATGACTGCTTCATGTACAGACATTCCTTCGATGCTTTCTTCATCAACTTTAATTATTTTATCTTCTGGTTTAAGACCGGCTTTTTCTGCTGGAGACCCTTTGATGGGTGAAACAATCATAATTTTACCGTCTTGTTCAGTAACTTCAGCACCAATTCCTTCAAAGCTAGATGAAATGGTTTCTTGAAACCCTTTTGCTTCTTCTACATCCATATATGTTGTATAAGGGTCTTCAAGCGAATCAACCATTCCTTTAATAGCTCCTTCAACAAGCTTTGATTGGTCAACTTTATCTACATAATTGTTTTCTAATATTTCATATGCTTGAAATAGTTTTTCAAACTCTTCATTTGTGGAAGAATTCTCATTAAATTGAAGAAATGAGTATGATAGGGCAATACTAATCAATGAAATGAAAATAGCCCCAATCATAATAAATCGCTTTCTTATGTACAAAATAACACCACCTTTATTAACATGTATTCATTATGTCTGACAAATAAAGTATCGTCAACAATATTAGCACATGATTTTTTTTTAAAGGAAATGAATTAATTCATAAGAATGTTAGAAAATCTTAAAACTTTAATTATAACGGTTTATAAAAAATATGTCGAAGAAAAATATTTGAATTTTTCGTTAATTTTTTGTAAATTTAATATTACAAAGGTGTAAAGAAGGTGATCCAAATGATGATAGAAAAATACATGGATCCAATTGAACAAAGGGTTATTCAATTTTCCTATCAATTAATTCAAGATATCCAAATAAAAGTCAAAAGAAATTCATTTTTTTATCAAAACCAAGTTGAAAAATATATGAAGAAAAGAATTAAGGTATTTCTTTCAAATTTACAATTAAAGCCAGCATTAGAAAGAGTCTATTACTATCAGCTACAATATTTTGTAAAACAGAAGCTTAGCTTTACTCTTGAAAATAATCGACTGTTCAAATGTTTGAACTAGTTCATATATTGAGTAAAAATGTTTAGACAACAATGTTTCCCTTGTGGCAAGGGAAACATTTTCTTTTTTATCGCATATTTATAAACAAGTCAAAATAGAAGGGGATTCTTTTTTTATGTCATCAAAATATTTAAAAATGTTATCCAAAATGGGTATTGGCGGTGCCCATCCAGGAGGATTTCCGTTAACAAAGCATGTAATCGATGGTATAGAATTACCATTAACTTCACACATATTAGATGTTGGTTGTGGTACAGGACAAACATTAAAATACTTATACGAATTAGGATATAACGCATCTGGTATTGATATAGACTTAAATATGGTAAAAAAAGCGAAGAAACGGTTTCATGATGAAAATACTCCAATGATTCTTAAAGCAGACTTATGTGATCTTGAATTAAGATTAAAAAAATTTGATGTCGTTATATCTGAATCAGTATTAGCTTTTACACAAATAGAAAAGTCACTCTTGAATATATTCCAGCTCTTAAAAAAAGACGGTATTCTGATTGCTAACGAAATGTGTGTTATAAAAGAATTAACTAATTTTGAAAAAAAAGAACTACAAATGTTTTATGGATTTAAACAATTCCTATCATTAAAAGAGTGGCAGCTTTTATTGAAAAAGCATCATTTTTCTCTTATTGACCAAATTGGTAAAGATGAAATAAATGTTAGTGCTTTAGATACGACAACAGAATTTGAACTGGATCCTTCAATTTCTACAGATGTGTTTGACATCATGGATCAACATGAGCAATTAACGAGCAAATATGCTAAAAAATTAGATTATCGTGTGTTTATTTGTCAAAAAATCACTAATTAGTTCGTACTTGTCTTATATTTTCTTTACTTTTTCAAAATACTCTTCCAGTGTTAAATCATGTTCCTTTATAATTTTCGCTACCTTTTTACCAACATAGCGAATATGCCACGGCTCGTATTGATACTTTGTTATCTCTTCTTTTCCTTTTGGATAACGAATAATAAAACCAAATTTATAAGCGTTTTCTTCTACCCATTTCCCCTCTTTTGTTTCACCGAATTTTTGTGTAATTTGATATTGAACACTTTCACTTGTAATATCTATTGTTAGCCCTGTTTGATGTTCACTTTGTCCTGGTCTTGCAACGGCTTGAACAGCTAGTTCTTCTCCTTTTTCATTCACTTCATTATTGAATAAATTTAGCTGATAGTTATAGGGACGGAAAGCAGAAACCCCATAAAGAAATATCCCATCTATTTTAGCAGCCTGAAACATCTCCTCTACTGCTCTTGCTGCTTCTTCTCTCATATATCGTTTTGGAATATCCAAATCACCAAAAGAAAAAGGGATATTGGGTTTTGTTAAGTCTTGTGGTACATAATCCTGAGGTAAAGAGTATTCTTTATTAACTAAAACTAAAATATTATCAGGATTTTGAATAATGGCTTGTCCATTACTTACTTTCACTTCATTGAAATATTTTTCTTCTAATAAAAAATTAGAGTTTATAGGTTCTTCTTCTTTGATTTCTTGATCAACATTTTGATTTTGATCATTTTGGGTTGTATCTTCTGTATGTGTTGTTGGCTTTTCGATTTTTTGTTCTTTTGTTAAGTTATGATTTTCTATATATTGACATCCTGTTAAAAAAATAAAAGAAATGGTCAAACCTAGGAAGGCTTTGAACATTTATAAGTCCCACCTATCTATAAAAAAGTCACAGTCATTATTCTATCATTTTCATTTCAAATGAAAAAGAGGCTGTCCTACTGGACTAACCCCATCAACTCCATATTTTATTGACACATGTATTCATTGGAAAGCCTGATCTTATGGTGAAACTTACTCTTTAATTGCAGCATCTAGGGCGATTTCAATCATTTCGTTAAATGTTGTTTGACGCTCTTCAGCTGTTGTTTCTTCACCTGTTAAGACATGATCGCTAACTGTTAATACAGATAACGCTTTACGTCCAAATTTCGCAGCTAATGTGTATAAAGCAGCTGTTTCCATTTCAAGTGCTAAAATACCGTATTGAGCCCATTTTTCTAACTCAGCATTATCATTATAGAACATATCAGCTGTAAAAACATTTCCAACCTTAACATCAATACCATGTTCTTTTGCTGTATCATAAGCTTTTTTCAATAGCTCAAAGTTCGCAGTTGGAGCATAATCTACACCGCCAAAAGTTAAGCGGTTCATTTGTGAATCAGTTGAAGCGGACATTGCTAAAATAACATCACGAACTTTTACATCCTTTTGTATTGCTCCACATGAACCTACACGGATTAATGTCTGTACGTCATATTCTCGCATTAATTCATTCACATAGATTGAAATGGAAGGTACTCCCATTCCAGTTCCTTGTACGGAGATTCTTTCCCCTTTATAAGTTCCTGTAAAACCTAACATACCACGAACTTCGTTATAGCATGTTGCATTTTCTAAAAAGTTTTCAGCAATATATTTTGCACGTAGCGGATCTCCTGGAAGTAAAATTTTATCTGCAATATCACCTTTTTTTGCACCAATATGTACACTCATGAAGTTTCCTCCTTTTATTTCAAAGTGCAGATTCAATATTACCACATTTTATCAACCAATGAAAATAAAAGTTTACGAATAAAAGAACATTCTTTTAGATAAAACTAACACTAAAATTTATAAAGGGGGATTAAAATGGGGAAAAAACACCGCAATCGTATTAACCAGCCGAAAAAAAATAATCACATACCGAAAGATGTTATTAAAGCAGAACACGAAGCCCATGAAAAAGAATATTCTGCTGAAAAAAGAAAAAACGGTCCTGGTCACCATCTTTAAGGAGCTACCTACATCTGGAAGGGTCAGACCAAACATTATGTAATTTATGTTAATGAGGTCAGACCCTATATTCTTTTACAGAAAAAGAAAACGAGGTATTAAGCCTCGCTCTCATTTAAATTTACCGAACATGAATACGATTGATTTTCGTCCAACCCCCAGGCTGAAGTTGATAATAAGATTGTCCTCTCTTCCCTTCATCAATTAAAATGATGTCACCTGTTCCGATATAACGTGCACTATAATCTTCTGGAATAATATCTGGAATATTAAACTTTCGAAACGTTTGATAAAGAGCATCTTCATGATTTTTCGCAGGAATCATTAGCCGATAAACAGCTTTATATCCCTTTCCATCTCCAAATTTTGGTGTTTGAAAAATGGTGACGTCATATTCAATCAATTTGTTTTTCTTAAATAAAACAGGTACCATCCTTATCTCCCCCTGGCTAATTTACATTAAATATTTGCTTTTTTTTAGAAAATTCCTTTATAAAATAACCTCTATTTTTGTCGAATAAATTGAAGTATTTTCATTACGAAAAGTAGCCAGATACTACCGATAATAAAACCACCGATTACATCAAAGGGATAATGAACACCGACATAAATACGACTAAATCCAATTAAAAAAATAAATAGTCCTACTAAAACAATAATAAACCGCTTAAAAAGGTTCATTTGTTGTTTTTCCATTAATAAAAATAAGATAAATCCATAAATCGCTAAAGAATTCATGGCATGTCCACTTGGAAAGCTATATTCACCAATTTCGATAAGACGATGAAATTCAGGTCGTTCACGATTAAATAATTCTTTTAACATTTGATTTGTATATCTAACTCCATAAAAATTAAAAAATAAAAATAGTGGTTCAATCCATTTTTTTTGAAATATAAAAATAGCTGATATAAAAATGGTAAAGGGAAATAGTACTTTATAAGATCCTAGCCCTGTTATGAATATCATGATTTGATTCATACTTTCAAATCTTAATTGTTCAGTTATTAAAACTATTCGACCTTCAACTTTTTGTACATGTGGAGTCATTATCATAATTGATATTCCTATAAATAAAATCACTAATACGATCAATTTACGATCCCGCACACGAACCAATCCTTTATTTTATAAAAATTGATAAATTCGCTAATTTCTATTGTAAATTTTGGGGTTTAATTGAGAATCTCTTCTCTAAAAGAAAACTGTCCCATAGTTGGCAGTACTACTATCCTAGTTTAGACAGTAGTATCTGACAATACACATTGGGACAGTTCTCTATTAGCAATATTTTTCAATTGTAGAAGATAGTGTTTGTTGAATTTGAGAGATATCGTCATTTGTTATACGAACTTTTACAAGCGTCTCATCTAAATCCATTGCTTCTGCGAATAACCCCGCGAGACCTCTAGCTTTTCGGTCAATTTCTATTATAAGCTCTAGCTCATTATCATCACTCGGTAAAAAGATCACTTCTAATTCATCTAATTTTCCATTGAATTTACCGCTAATCGGGTAAAATTCAAATTCCTGGACAAACGGAAGACGTTTTCTAAACCTATAGGGTGCTGCTTCATTTTCCACTTGTCGAAGTTTAAATCCTAATTGATGTAGGCTAGATATAACTTTCTCCATTAATGCATTTGGTTTTACTTCAATATAATCTTTATCTTGTGGGTCAATTGCACCCTTTATATCTAATCCTGTATGAATCCAAACTCGAGAGGCTCCTAATGTTACAGGTGTATCATAAGGAAGCCTAAATTCAAATGGAATAACCTTTGATTCATTTGCACCAATAACAAAAGGTTCATTAATTTTTACTTTTTTAATTTCAGCTTGTTTTGTATATTTTTGATCATCTGCTTCTTTTATATAAGTAGAAAATACAGTTAAGTAAATTTCATCAATTTTTTGTTCGACATTACCACCTTTGATTTCTACAGCTCCTTCAACTAAATCCCCAGCTTTAAAAGTATCTGTAGCTAATTTAGTATCCACTTTAGCTGCTCCAATTCCGATACTGGCAAACATTTTATTAAAAAATGACATCATGAAATCCTCCCTAAACGATTTTTTTTACATCTTGAATGATTTCTTCGGCATTTTCATAGGGTGTTTCAAAGAGTAGTAGTCTTCGAATAATCCTTTTGGCACTAGAAGAAATTTGCAATTCTTCCTCCCAACTTTTTTCCTTATTTGTTTTTGGTTCAAAGCTTGAATAAAGCAAAAATAATACAAAATGTCCGATTGCAAAAAAATCACTTTGAAAGGTAATATCACGCATTAATCCTTTCTCTTGATGACTCAGCTTGATTTGTTTGTTTTCTTTTTTTGCGTACCTAGCTAAGCCAAAATCAATGACATAAATATCATTCTCCTTAAGAATTATGTTTGGAATTCTTAAGTCTCGATGAACAATGTTTCGGTCGTGCAGATATTTTACAATATCCAGCAATTTTAATACATATTGAAAGGATTGTTTTTCTGTGAATTTTTTATTGTAAATAAAAATTTCTTCTTCAAACGTTTTTCCACTTATATATTCCATGATTAAAAACTGATACCCGTTCCATGTCCTTTCATCAATAAAGCGCGGAATATAAGGATGAGAAATAGATGACAATATATCCTTTTCGACTTGAAAGGATTTAATTCCTTTTTTTGAACCAAGACTATATTTTCGAATTTGCTTAATGACGACATCGTTTTTACTATTTTTTACTTTCCCTAAATAAGTGATTCCAAAGCCACCCATTCCAAGGAGTTTTACAATTTCATATGATTCAATAGTTGTCCCTTTCTTTAAGGGCCTTTCAAGTACCCTTAACAGCTTTCTCATCAGCTTGAATAAAAGCTAGAAAAAAAGCTTTTAGATCGATGTTTTCGTTTGTAAAAATGATGTCCATGTTTTTTCCTTGAATGGGAATAAAAATGTCTTAAAGCATTACTCGATGAACGGTGGTAATATTTTTTTCGACCATGATTCATGAATAATTCCTTTAGTATTTTTTTTAGCACAAATCTCATCTCCCTTAACGGATTCTTAATATGTAGTACGTTTAAATATAAAAATTAGTTTCAATTTTTTCAATTTGATTGATAAAATTCAACATTATTCTCGAAAGAAGTATCACGATTTTCAATTATAAAAATCATTTTAAACTCAAAAACAAAAGCGGGGATATCCCCCACTTATTCATCATCTATATCCAATTCCTCTTCAATCACACACTTTTCAATTAAAAAGTCAAACGTAATATCAGCTAACTCGAATACTTCATCCTGTGATGGTAAAAATCCTCTTTTGATCAACTCTTGATAAAAATACTCTGCTAATTCATCTGTATCTATTACTAATTCTACTTCCTTCAAAACATCGCCCCCTTTTTATTGTTTTATGTTCATAACCCTTTTTCTATGACTTTGTGCATATTTTTATTTTTTACACATATTCATTTATTAATCAGACAAGCTGATGAAATAAAGGAGGATTCACAAATGAATAAAGTAGTTCAAATTCAACATAGATACCAAAAAGAGAATATTAGGGTAGATGAAAAGAAGCATTTTTTAGATGGGGAAATATTTGATTTGATATTAGAAAGGATAAACAAAGGGTTATTTTTTTTAATGATTTTTTTCTGTCTTCCTTACTTTCTATTTTTATTGTTTAATTCCTTCTTTTAATCGGTATATTTTTTTAAGTGATTAATGATAAAATTCATAATTTCCTTATATTCTTCATCTTGAAACCATTCATATAAGAATTTGTAGTCATTATAAATATCTAGTAATGAATCAATTAGTTCATTTTGGTTATATACGGGAGTATTCGATTCCTTTTTTTCTTCTGGAGGAGGTAAATAGAGAGTGCTTTGGGTAGACCAATTTTCAATGTCTGAAATAAGATGAATTAATTGTATGTTTTGAATGAGCTTTTCAGCTTCACTTTGACTAATGACAATATTTAACTCTTCCTCGGAAGCTTCAATCCATTGACCATCACTTACCCGTACTAATTCATAAGTTACTTCTTCCCACGCATCTTCCTTGTATCGCCATAACTCAGTATGAATTCCCACGACTTTAAACATATCTTGGTTGTATCCTGAAACTTGTACAAGATCACCAATTCCAAAGTTATATTCAATTTCAATCATTTCCGATTCATATACATTTCCTTCATAATCGGAAAGATATGCTAAAGTGTTTTCAAAATATAATATCTCACTGTGGTTAACTTCATACAAGTATTCATTTTGTAGGATATGAACATTGGTTATGGTACCAACTGTTCCGTACAACGTAATCACGACAATATCTCCTATTTTAAACTTTGGTTTTTTCTTTTTAGACATTATTGCTCCTCCTTTGTCGTGATGTGTACGGTAATTTTATTATATGCAACAACTCTTTCTATGAGATAGGTAGACAAACTAAAAAGAAAACGTTTTATAGGATAGACGTATGGTGTTCTTTAAAGAATTGTAAAAATTGGACCATTTTAACCTTTCAATATTCTTCCTAAAATTCACATCTAAAGAATATAGAAAAAGGGACTGTCCAAAAAGTACAGCCCCTCTTTCTTTGTAAACTAAATTCGGTTGATTTTATTTCGTGGCGGACGCTTTCCGCGGGCACGGCCTGTCTAGCTCCGGCTCCTAGCGTCTAGCGAACGACCCTCTCCCTCCCCTACGATAAGTCGACATCCGCTGTTCCTCGCGGTATCTCCTTTATCTCAGAGCGGGAGAGTCTCCCGTTCGTACGCCACTGGACAGTCGCCTTCGCTTTTCTATCAGCCTCCTCGACTCGATAACTCGTCTGCGGGGTCTTCGGCTCGTGCTGTTCCCTAAAGGCTAGCCGCCACCTTCACTTTAATCAACCAATCACCATTACAGATACTGTAAGTATTTCAAAAAAACGAGTGTTTTTTCCCTCCCTCTTTATTTTAGCGACTTATCGGACAAACCCCTTTTGTAATTCCGCTTCGTATTTTTCCCACGCCTCATCAAATACTCTCATACTTTCTAAATAAAATCCATTTAATTCTAGATAAGAACTGATTTCATGATAATCTGTTGACGATTTTGGAAAGCTGTGATCAAGGTACGCATCATTTGCAAATTGACTAATTGAATCACTAGGTTTAGGATGTCGATATTTCATTAAGAAATGATAAAACGATTTCATTCTTATTTCACCTTCTCCGATTCTTTTGATGTTCATTATAACTTTTTGAAAAGAAGATGAAAAGTAAGGGTAAATTAATTAAAAATCAAAGTAGTTTCTTTTTAACAACCGCTCCATATTCATTAGTTGTTCATAGGATACAGTTTTATCTAATTTTTTTGTATCAATTAAAAATAATTGATCTTCAATTTTTTTAATAACTTGCTCTTCTTGATATACGATCCCACATTTTTTACATTTAATGCAAGGTGTATTTGTAATTTCAATTGCTTTTGTACCATCAGGAAGCTCCCAGTAGACCGTGTTTTTATCGATCGTGGCTTGATTAGTTCCACACCACTCACAGTTTTCCATTAGGAAGCATCCTCATTATTATATTTTTTTAGTTGGGCACGGTATTTCTTTTCCTTGAGTTCATCTCTCTTTTCTCGTTTATCTTTTAAAGAAGAGTGTTCTGGGTCTTGTTCATAATATTTACGACGATTTAATCGATTTAACCCTTCTGGTACTAGGTTAAATTCTTTTTCCTCATAAAGAGCACTTATCCCAACATTTGATCGTTTTTCTTCATAATCCGGATAGATTTTTTTGAAGTAATCTTCGGCTGTATTTGGAACATAATTCTCTGGCTCTGGGTATGTTGTAATAACACCTTCAAAATTTCTTAAGACGACTTTATCAGGACTTTGTGAAATTAAATAGTTAGGTTGTAGCGCAATTTTCCCTCCACCACCAGGTGCATCAACAACAAAAGTCGGAACAGCATATCCTGAGGTATGACCGCGAAGTCCTTCAATTATTTCTAAACCTTTTGAGACAGGTGCTCTGAAATGACCGATACCTTCTGATAAATCACACTGATAAATATAATACGGACGTACTCTAATTTTGACGAGATCATGCATTAATTTTTTCATGATTGGTAAACTGTCATTAATTCCAGCTAAAATGACCGCTTGATTTCCAACTGGTACACCTGCATTAGCTAGCATTTCACATGCTCTTTTCGATTCCTCAGTAATCTCAATGGATGTGTTAAAGTGAGTATTTAGCCAAATTGGATGATATTTTTTTAAAATGTTACATAAATTTTCCGTTATTCGTTGAGGGAAAACAACAGGTGCTCTCGTACCAATTCTTATGATTTCAACATGAGGTATATCGCGTAGATTTTTTAGAACGTATTCTAATATTTGATCGTTAATTAGTAAACCATCCCCACCTGAAATTAAAACATCTCGAACTTCTTTTGTATTTCGTATATATTCAATGGCTTTATCCAATTGTTTTTTAGGAACTCCCATACCAATTTGCCCTGAAAATCTCCTTCTAGTACAATAACGACAGTACATAGAGCATTGATTCGTAACTAAAAATAAAACTCGATCTGGATAACGGTGAGTTAAACCTGGTACTGGTGAATCTTCATCTTCATGAAGTGGATCTTCTAAATCATATTTCGTCTTGTGCATCTCTTTTGAAATTGGTACAGATTGCATGCGGATTGGACATCGAGGATCATCTTTATCCATTAAAGATGCGTAATAAGGTGTTATATTTAAAGGAATTGTTTTTGTGGAAATTTTTACACCTTCTTCTTCTTCAGGTGTTAAGTTAATAACCTTTTTTAAATCTTCAACAGTACGAATTGTATTCGTTAGTTGCCATATCCAGTCATTCCATTGTTCTTCGGTTACATCTTTCCACAATTCAATTTCCTTCCAATGCCTTTTCGGTTTATATAAATCCATTTTCATCTGAAAAACCTCCAAACTTCTTTTTATTATTAAATGCAATTACTATGCCAATGAGTGAATGTTATAATAATGAGGTTTTCCAAATGAAAAAGTTATTTTCTGCCTAATATTCATCACTTTTATCTTTTTTCATGCCGAATTTTGGGCAATCCATCTGATATCTTTTCATTTTATATTGTAATGTTTGCCTTGGAATTTTTAAGTACTGTGCTGCTTTTAAAACATTTCCATCATGAAAATATAGTGCCTCTTCAATTCTTTTTTTCTCCAATTCAGCTAATTCTTCTCTTAATGATTTATTTTCCTTAGGGACTGATTTAATTTGTTTAAATTGGAAATATTCAGGTAAACATTGAACCGTAATATATTCACCATCAACAACATTTAGTGCATATTCCATCACATGCTTTAATTCTCGAACGTTACCGGGCCAATTATGCTGGACTAAAAGTTTTTTTACCTCTTTTGATATTCCTTTCACATCTATTTTTAGATGTTGCTTAAATTTGCTCATAAAATATTGTGCAAGTGGAATAATATCCTCTTTTCGTTCTCTTAATGGTGGAATTTCTAGAGAGAAAACGTTTAATCGGTAAAAGAGATCTTCACGTAGCCTTTGTTCTTGAACACATTTCATTGGTTTTTCATTCATTGCAACAATTACTCGAACATCTACTTTTTTTGATTCGCTTGAGCCGATTCTTCTAACATATCCATCCTCTAACACTCTTAATAGCTTCGCTTGAAGTGAAAGTGGCATCGATTGTAATTCATCCAAAAAGAGAGTTCCTTGATGAGCGAGCTCAAATAGTCCAGCACGATCAACTGCTCCTGTATAACTTCCTTTCGTTGTTCCAAAAAGAATACTTTCTAAAAGGGACTCTGGAAGAGCTGCACAGTTTTGGGCAATAAATGGACCTTTTTTTCTAGGTGACTCATTATGTACCGATTGGACAAATAATTCCTTTCCAGTCCCTGTTTCTCCGTAAATTAATACTGATGATGATGATTTAGCAATTCGCCTTGCTAAATTTTTGGTGTTTTGCAATGAATGATTATGAGTTAATATGTCATCAAACGTATAGTTCGTTTCATTTAAAGAAGCATTTGGTGGATTTGATTGGGCTTTTTTCTGCAATTCAATTAATCTTTCTGATAATGATTTTAGTTTTGAATAATCCTTTGCGACTTCGACTGCTCCAATTAAATGGTCATGAATGATAATAGGTAGTGTTGTGTTAACCGTTTCAATCTTCTCACCTTTTAAATTTACATATTGTTGAGACAAATGATAAATCGGTTTCTTCGTTCGAATTACTTTTAGTAAAGTACTCGTATCCTCTGTTAGAGAAGGAAAAACTTCAAGCAAATGCCTTCCTAATACTTCTTCTCTTTTTAATCCATCGTGTTTTGCGGCAATATGATTATAAAAAATGGTATATCCGTTTTCATCAACAGCATGGATCCCTTCATCAATTGTTTCCAAAATTTCAAAAAACAAGTGTTCTTTTTCTAGAAATTTTTCCAAAAACATCACCCTTTTGCCGAAAATTCAGCACAATAATTAGATAAATCTTTGCACCAAAGATTCATATTTTCGATATCATCAAATATATAACAATTATTTTTCATTCTTCCGCTATATTTATAGTTTAGTTGATATAATACTCGATTCATTCCGTAAGACTGAGCTCTGGCAATAGAATAAACACAATAAATATTGTTTTCAAGCAATTCTTTTTCAATATCTAAAATTAATATTTTCATTAACTTATGCTTGCGGTATTCAGGAAGGGTTGCACAATCAGTAATTTCTGCATTATGAAATTGATCATTTACTTCTGCTGATGCAGCACTAATAATTTCTTCATTATGTTCAGCAATGTAATAGATTGTTCCACTCTCCATTGTTTTTAATATATATTGTGGATTGTTTAATGGAGTTGGATAAATAGTAAATACTTTTTGATATAGATTGCTAAGTTTTTCCACATCTTCATCATTTGCTCTACGGATCATGATTTCTTTAGAGGGTTCATTTAACTTTATATTTCTCGTTTTATTGTAAATGTCGTGTATGATTTGGTCCTCATTTATCCAACTATTTGTTTTTCTTCGTTTTTCACTTAGGAACTTTGTCATAAAATACATATCGTCACCGCTAAAATATTTCTCTATGATTCCCTCTAATTGAAATTGATGAGCTAAAAATATTGGTAAATCCTTTTTGTGCGATTTCACAATTATTTTTGTAAAGGAATGTTTTTCACTAATTTCTACTAGCTCTTTAATTAAGTCTTCGACACTTCCTCTATAATCATCGACTCTTAATCTTTGATTGAAATAATCATTTACTACATTTGCAACGAAATGGTTTTGATTTAATAGATAGGTTTTTGAATAGCTTTGCTGCACATTTCTCCCTCCCATTTATTTACGCTGTTTCACACCAATCAATAAGAAATGCAGAAATAATTTTAGCAGCTGTAATCATTTTATCTAATTCAATAAATTCATTAGGAAAATGAGCTACCTCTGTGTTTCCTGGTCCAAAGATCAGTACTGGAATTCGGCCAACTTTTGATAATAAACCTCCGTCAGTTCCCCAAGGTGAAGCTTCAATGATAGGGTCCTGTCCTGTAACATCTGAATAAGATTTTTTTAAATATTCTAATAGAATATGATCGCTAGGAAGTTCATTTGGAAGCCATCTAGCACCAAACCATTCAACTTCAATAGGATGTTTTTCAAACCATTTATCCTCTTTTTCAATATTTGCGAGCCATTCTTTAAATTCTTTTTGTACCTGTTCTTTTGTTTCGTTTGGTGCTATACCACATCTTCCTTCAAGTATTACTAAATCCGGTACACTTGAAGGCCATGTACCACCTTCAATTTTTCCAATATTAATAGGTACTGGAATTGGAATTTGATCATAAAGAGGGTCATCAATACGATCATTTCTTACTTTTTCAAGCTTTTCAATTGACTTTACTACTTTCATAGCTTTTTCAATCGCACTTACTCCTTCATATCTAGTTCCACCATGTGCCGACCGACCTTTAATTTTTAAACGAAACCACATCGAACCTTGCTGTTTCGTAAATATTTTTAAATTTGTCGGCTCTGGAATAATCGCACCATCAGCTTTATATCCTCTTTTAATCGCGGCTAAAGTTCCTGCTCCCCCACACTCTTCATCAATGACACTCTGAAAAATGATATCTCCTTTTAATTTGATTCCATTTGCTTTTATGGCTTCAATAGCGGTCAGTAATGCTATATTTCCTCCTTTCATATCAGTTGCGCCTCTTCCGTAAAGCCTCCCATCTTTAATAACACCTTGGTAAGGATCTTCTTCCCATTGGTTGAAATCTCCTTCTGGAACAACATCAATATGTCCATTTAAAATAATAGATTTTCCACCACCAACGCCTTTCAAAACTCCTACTATATTTGGGCTATCTTTAAACGATGTACGGTTTGAAACAAATTCAGGATGATATTGTAACGTTCGAATATTTGGCTCCCAAATATCTATATCAAGTCCTAGTTCACGGCATTTTTCAAGTATAATAGCCTGTGCTGTGGCCTCCTTTTCAAAAACACTTTTTTCTTGAACTACTTTTTGCAAAAGTGAAATGGATTGTTTTTTATGTTCATCAATCCATTGAAATAACTTTTCTTTCAACCAATATCCCCCCACTAATCACAAATTTCCAATTGGTCATTTATGGTTATATCGGCATCGATTGAATCTAGAACACCCTTTAATGTATACGGTTTCATAACTTCTTTTAATATAAGTCCGTCATCTTTTACTTCTATTACAGCTCTTTCGGTAATAATGACATCAACACATCGTTTAGCTGTTAAAGGTAATGTACATTGTTTGACAATTTTCGGTTCCCCGTATTTATTTACATGATTCATGAGAACAATTAACTTTTTTGCTTTTTGAGCAAGCTCCATTCCACCACCAATTCCAGGGACACGCTTTTTAGGCACAATCCAGTTAGCTAAATCACCTTTTTCACTAACTTGTAAAGACCCTATTATGGATAAATCAATGCGGCCACTTCGTATCATTCCAAATGCAATCGAACTATCAAAAAAAGATGCTCCTTTAACTGTAGTTATCGGAAAACCTGCAGCATCACACAAATGACCATCGGATTCCTCTTTATTTGGATAGGGTCCAATACCTAGAATCCCATTTTCCGCATGAATCATTACATGTTTATTAGAAGGAATATAATTGGAAACAAGTGATGGAATTCCAATACCTAAATTCACAATCATGCCATCTTTAATTTCTTTTGCAGCACGTCTTGCCATTTTATTTCTCTCATCTATTCCCAAGCCCACTTCCAGTTCACTCCTTCACTTTGAACGATCATATGAATAAAAACACCAGGAGTAATAATTTCCTCTTCTTTTAGGTCTCCTAAAGGTACTATTTCATCTACCTCTGCAATCGTTATATTTGCTGCCATAGCCATTAGAGGATTCATATTACGAGCAGTCTTGTCGTAAATTAAATTACCAAATGGATCTGCTTTTTTTGCATAAATTAGTGCTACATCTGCAAATAAAGGTGTCTCAATTAAATATTCCTTCCCATTAAAATCTATTTTCTTTTTCCCGTGTGATATCAAATCATTGTCAACTCCAATATCTACAAGGATTCCACCTAAACCAACACCACCTGCTCTTATTCTTTCAGCTAGTGTTCCTTGTGGTGAAAACTCTATCTCTAGCTCTCCTGACTCCATTAATTGACCTGCAATCGGATTTGATCCAATATGGGAAGCTATTAATTTCCTTATCTTTTTTTCACATACAAGCCTCCCTACTCCAACATTAGGAAATCCAGCATCATTACAAATGACAGTTAAGTTTTGTATGTCACTGTTTAATAGTTTATTAATTAAAGTAGGTGGATTCCCAACCCCACCAAATCCACCAATCATGACAGTCGAACCATCTTTTATTTTTTTAATCGCTTCTTCAATTTGGCGTACTTTATTCAACCTGTCATCTCCTTTTATTAAGATGGGATAATTTCTAAAATTTGAAGATCACCTTCTATTTCTGCAAGAGTTTGATCAAGTTTATCAATTAGTTCATCCATCTCTTTTTCATTAATCGTCAATGGTGGGGCCACAATTACCGCATCACCACTATCTCCTTCAATTCCTGCTTGAGATGGATAAATAAGTAATCCATTTTGTTGAGCTTTTTTCACGATTAAGGAAGTAACATTAATTTCCTTTCGAAATGGTATTTTATTGATCGTATCTGTCACAAATTCAATTCCGAAAAATAAACCAAGTCCTCTAATATCACCTATAATAGGATGAATATTTTTTAATTTTAACAACTTACTAAATAAATATTGGCTTTTTTTGTCAATCGACTCTATTAGTTTATTTTTTTCAATATATTCTAAAACAGCCAATGCAATCGCAGCTGATTGGGGGTTAGCACTATACGTATGGCCGCTCATTATGCTACCGCTACCATTAATAATCGGAAACATAATCTTTTGACTAACCATTGTAGCACCAATTGGTGTATAGCCTGCTCCTAATCCTTTCCCTGTTGCGATAATATCTGGTTGTACGAGCCAATGTTCTATAGCAAATCGCTTACCAGACCTTCCAATTCCTGTCATAACTTCGTCTGCAATAAATAATATTTCATTACGGTCGCATATTTCACGTATTCGTTGATAATATCCTTTTGGAGGAACAATTACACCACCAGCTGCACCGACTATTGGTTCTGCAATAAAAGCAGCAATATGGTCTTTTCCAATTCTCTTAATTACTTTTTCTAATTCATCAGCACAAAACAATTGGCAATCCGGGTAAGTTTTATCAAAGGGACAGCGATAGCAATAAGGAGGAGATACTGCTGGATTGGCTTCCAATAATGAAGTAAATCGAAACCTTCTTTCTGTATGTCCTGAAAGTGATAGAGATCCCATTGTAATACCGTGATAACTCATCCAACGTGAAATAACATGTGTTTTGGTTGGCTTTCCAACCTCTTGCCAATACTGGATTGCGATCTTCATAGCCGTTTCAGTCGCTTCTGAACCACTATTGACAAAAAACGTCCATGGAAAATTTCCATTTGTCCAATCATTTAATTTTTTCGCGAGACTTTCAGCAGGTTCATTTGTGAATTGTGAGCGATATACAAACGAAATTTTTTTAGCTTGTTCTTGCATAGCATCTATAATTTCCTTTACTCCGTGTCCGATGACGCATGTTACCGCACCTGAAGAACCATCTAAATATTTTTTTCCTTCTTCGTCGTATAAATAGACCCCACTTCCATGACTAATCATCATATAGTCCTCATTTAATGAAGGCTTAATTAAATGTGACCTTTTCAATTGGAGTCACCTCTTTTTGTAAACGTTTTCATTATGTTTCTTTACAATATTCGCTATTCCGTTGCATGATTCCTTTTATATATCGCCATTAAGAAATATATATTTAAAAAACTTTAGAATCATGATTCGGAAAAGAAAAAAACTGCTGAATTTACAGCAGTTTGTGAAAAAATGAATTAATTAGAAAAGGTCATTTCTTTGTTTTGAACAAAATCAATTTCAAATCCAAGGTCTTTTAACATTTCATGGTCTTTTGTACTTTCCTGTCCAGCAGTTGTTAAGTAGTCTCCAACAAATATGGAATTGGCTGCATATAATCCTAAAGGCTGTAAAGAGCGGAGATTTACTTCCCTTCCTCCTGAGATGCGAATTTCTTTTGTTGGGTTAACAAAACGGAATAGAGCTAACACTTTTAAGCAATATCTTGGATCAAGCTCTTTCGTTCCCTCAAGTGGCGTTCCTTCAATTGCGTGAAGAAAATTAACTGGAATTGAATCAGCATCTAGCTCTTTTAAACTAAATGCCATATCCACTACATCTTCTTTTTTCTCTTTCATTCCAACGATAACGCCAGAGCATGGTGAAATTCCCACTTCTTTTATTTTTTCTACTGTGATAACACGATCTTCATAGGAATGAGTTGTTGTAATGTATTCATGATGATTTTTAGATGTATTAATATTGTGATTATACCTGTCAACTCCAGCATCTTTTAATTTTTCTGCTTGACCTGGCTTTAATATCCCAAGACATGCACAAATTTTGAGACCATATTGTTGTTTTATTTCTTTCACGGCATCAATAATATGATCTAATTCTTTATCACTAGGTCCACGTCCGCTTGCTACAATACAATATGTACCAACATTAAGATTTGCTGCTTGCTTAGCACCATTTACAATCGATTGTTTATCTAACATTTTATATTTTTTAATTGGTGCAGACGAAATGGATGATTGTGAACAATAGCCACAATCTTCTGGACAAAGACCTGATTTTGTATTCATAATCATGTTTAATTTTACTTCTTTACCATAGTATTGTTTGCGAATTTGAAAAGCACCATATAGTAAAAGTAGTAATTCATCATCCGGTGTATTCAGTATTTCGAGTGCTTCATCCTTTGATATTTCATATCCTTCAATAACTCTTTCCGCTAATTTAATCCATTTTAATCCCATACTGTCACTCCCCCATAGTTTCTTATAGATTAATGGTAAAAAAAGGGGTTGTATATGTCAACATATTTTATTTCAAGGTTTACAATTATTTGTTTTAAACTTTTCTAACCAATAGAAGCAATATTACAAAACCTTTTAAAAAATATAAAAAATACCAGCCGAATAGGCTGGTAAAAATTCAAATTTAAGCATGGACAACATGATTTTTATTGGTATTAGATAGCTTTTCTGCAATATCTCTAGCAATCCAAACACCACATGCACTTGCTTGAGCTAGGCCACGTGTAATTCCCGCTCCATCTCCCGCTGCATATAATCCATGGATTTCTGTTTCAAATTTATCATTTAATTTTGGTCTAGCTGAATAAAACTTTGCTTCCACACCATAAAATAATGTATGTTCGCTAGCAAGGCCTGGAGTTACTTTATCAAGCGCTTCTGTCATTTCTATTAAGCTTTTCATTGTATTATAAGGAAGAACAAGACCTAAATCACCAGGTACTGCTTCTTTTAATGTTGGCTCTAAAAATCCTTCTTTGATTCTTTTTTCAGTGGAACGTCTACCTTTTAAAATATCACCATATTTTTGAATGATAATGCCACCATTCGATAATTTATTTGCAAGTCTCGATACTTCATGGGCATATTCATTTGGCTGATCAAATGGCTCCGAAAATTTATGGGAAACGAGCAATGCAAAGTTCGTATTTTGGCTACCTAATTTAGGATCTTTATATGCGTGTCCATTTGCAAGCATTGTACCTGAATGATTTTCGACAACAACATGACCACTTGGATTACTACAAAATGTTCGTACTCTAGTTCCAACGGACGTATTAAAAACAAATTTTCCTTCGTATAAATGTTCGTTAATTTCCTCCATCACAATATTTGATGTTTCTACTCTTACACCAATATCAACCTGGTTGTTCATTAAATTTAAACGACGCTTTTTCAATAAAGAAGCTAACCATGTAGAGCCATCTCTTCCCGGTGCAATTATCACTTTTTCAGCTACTAACTTTTCACCATTGTTTAATTCAATACCCTCAATATAATGTTCGCCATTTTCTTTTCTTGTTAACAAATCTTTTACTTCTGTTTTAAATTTCATCTCAATTTTTGTTAATAAGTACTCATAAATACTTTTTAAAATTTCCAAGTTTTGCTCTGTTCCAAGATGTCGAACTTGTGCTCTTAAAAGCTTTAATCCAGCAGCATAGGCTTTTCTTTCAATTTCTTTTACTTTGTCAGTTAAAGGATCAGTAATACTCGTTGTTGCACCATGTTCTAGGTTAATGGAATCAACATATTTAATTAAGTCCAATACAACACTATCTGGTAAATAATCAGTCATCCATCCACCAAATTCACTTGTAATATTAAACTTTCCATCTGAATAAGCTCCTGCACCACCAAAACCATTTGTTATGGAACAAGCAGGTACACAACCAGCAAAATTTTTCTTCCCAGCTGGAGGTGGACATTTTTCAATTTTCTTCTGAAGAATAGGACAATTTCTTCGATAAATATCATGTCCTTTATCAATTAGTAATACGTTAGCATCTGTTAATTTTCTTGTTAATTCATAACAAGCAAAAATTCCAGCTGGACCTGCACCAACAACGATTACATCATAATTCTTTTTCACAAGAACTCTCCCCCTGATCATCAAAATACGCTTATAACAAACCCCGTTGGTAAATATATCAATAAATGAGTAGTAAGTCAATGTTATTTCCGAACATTTATATCGCATTTATGTTTATTGTTCGTTTTATGTATGTTATATCCTTTTGGTCCAATATAACGAATCACAAAAATTATAGGGTCTTTCTCAAAACAAAAGGGTCAGACCCCACAACTCAATATATAGTCAAAGATGAATAGCTATATATTGGTTTAGATAAGTGGGGTCAAACCCTGAAACATTTCCTAACATTCTTTAATATTTGACGTAAGCTGAACCTACAATAATCAACAAAATAAACAGAACAACAATTAATACGAAGCTCCCTGCTCCATAATAGGAAGGATAACCATACCCACAATGATGACTGTACGGCATATATTGTCCGTAATGAGAATATGGGCTTTCGTGATGACCGTAATTCATTCTTCTTCCACTCCTCACAATAATATTTATTTACATTTATAGAGTATGTAGGCAACTGCTTGTATCGTTTGTGCATTCGCCTATATATTTGGTAAAAAAAATAGATATTACAATTTTTTCATTTTCAAGGTTCACTTTTAAAATGTCTTGCTATAGGAGAAAAAGTTTGTTTTCCGTGGATTCTCCTATTGAAAAGACTTACACGCTACCCGATTTTCATCTACACAATAAAAATTATGTATATATAAAAAATAAAGAGATGCCCAACGCATCTCCTGCTAAAAATATCGTTTTTTCCAAAAAATCACGGCTATTAGTGAGGAAAGAATCAATGAAATAGAAATTGGTACAAAAAATGCATATGGATGTTCTTGCAATGGTAGGTGAACATTCATACCATAAATGCTTGCAATTAAAGTAGGTATGGAAATAACGATTGTAATGGCCGTTAAAAACTTCATAACAATATTAACATTATTTGATATAACTGATGCAAAAGCATCCATCATCCCACTCAAGATACTGCTATATACTTCAGTCATTTCAATCGCCTGTTTATTTTCAATAATAACATCTTGTAGTAAATCTTGATCTTCTTCATACATTTTCAAGTAATTTAACCTCAATAATCTCTCCATGACAATATTGTTTGCTTTTAACGAGGTCGTAAAATAAACTAAACTTTTTTCTAAACTAAGTAACGAAAATAACTCTTTATTTTTCATTGACTGATGTAGCTCTTTTTCAATTTCACTCGTTTTTCGATTAATTTGTTTTAAGTAGCGCAAATAATACGTTGAAATGATATATAATAATTGGAATGCAAATCTTGTTTTCATGTACGTATAAAAACCTTTTACTTTATTGCGCGCAAATTGCTCGAAAATTGGGTTTTCTTGAAGACACACAGTAATAAAACATGATTCTGTTATAATCATTCCAATTGGAATTGTGTCATAAATAGTTGCCCCAACTTCATCTGTTGAAATGATGGGAATATCAACAATAATTAATACGTGATGATCCTCTTTTTCAATACGAGAACGCTCTTCGTCATCTAATGCATCCCGAATAAAATCAATCGGAATTTGAAGTTTATTTGAAACAAACTTAATTTCATCTTCTGTTGGTGCTACTAAGTTAATCCAACAGCCATTTCGAATATCCTCTAATTCCTCTAATTCCCCATTTATATTGGAAATATAAATGTTTAGCATATTGCTCTACCTCCTTTATGAGGCAGCTTGTCATCCTTAAAGAGCTCCAATCGATTACGAAAAGCAGCTCCATCAAGGTGTACAATCTGCCCATTCTACATCGTATCGGTTCTGGTTCAATGGTATTTCCGCTATTCATAAACGATTTTCACTCTCCTTTTGATAAAATTCCTTGATATATCATACTAATAATCATATCGATTGTATAGGGATTTATTTTGTTTTTACAAAAACAAAACATTATTTTAATGTATATGAATTCGATTTCATAAACTCTTTTACAAAATTCCAAAAATTATATATAATAAAACATATAATATATGAAAACGCTTACCAAAGGTGTGATGTATATGATTTTTGAATCAAAGTATAGAAGAAAAGCATTGAACACACTATATCAAAGTGAGCCTAAAACGTTAAAAACCAAAGAGTTCAAAAAAAAGACAACAAATCGTTCTCTAAAAGCTGTCATTTATGACATAATAAAGTATAAGTTCATCACAGCAAATAGGTGAGGGTTTTGAATAAAAAATTATTAATTGCACTAGATGGTTCCAATCATTCCAAAAATGCAGTCAAAAAAATTATTAATATTTATCTAAGTATGAAAGATTGTGAGCTACACATTATTCACGTATTTCAAAAATCTCCTAATATATCAGACCTAAAACACGCTAATTTTAACGTTTCAGAGCTTTTACGTCAAAAAGCTACAACAATATTACGTCCATTACTTTTATTATTAGAAGAGTCTAGATGTCCATATCATTTAGAAATTGCTATTGGAGACCCAGCAGAAGAAATTATATCCTACGCAAAAGAGTTACAGCCTTTAATGGTCATTGTCGGTTCAAGAGGATTAAATACACTTGGAGAAGTTTTGCTTGGGAGTGTCAGTCACAAGGTTGTTCACGACTCCTCTTTTCCTGTTCTTGTCGTGAAATAATACTTTATAATTGTATATTTGTGGTCCAAAAAAAGATGAGGGCTAGTACCCTCATCTTTTATTAATGAACTGAATTAGATGATAATCCTACTTTTTCAATTAGCTGCTTACTTTCTTCATTTAATCCAATGATTTCAACGGTTTTTCCAACCTGTTGATATTTTAATATTACTTTGGATATCCCTGTTACAGCAGAATGATCCCAAACATGTGAATTGGAGAAATCAATTACAATATGATCTGGATCCTCATTGAATGTAAATTTTTCAACAAAATGTGATACAGTTGCAAAAAACATTTGACCAGAAATTTTGTAAATCTTTTTATTTCCTTCTACAATTTCACTTGCTTTAATGTCTGCCATTCTCCAACCAAATATTAAGGCACTTGCAATGACACCAGCGATAACCCCTTTAGATAAATCGTGTGTGTAAACTACAATGGCAACCGTTAAAATCATAACAAAGGAATCAGCTACTGGAATTCTACCAATATCCTTTAGGGACTGCCAATCAAATGTGCCAATCGAAACCATAATCATGACACCGACAAGTGCTGCCATTGGAATTTGCTTGACAATATCACCTAACACAATAATTAAAAACAGTAAGAAAATACCTGCAGTTAAAGTTGAAAGTCTTCCTCTTCCACCAGACTTAACATTGATAACAGACTGGCCAATCATAGCACAACCTGCCATTCCACCAAAAAATCCTGTTACGATATTCGCGATACCTTGACCTTTCATTTCTTTGTTTTTATCACTCTTTGTATCTGTCATATCATCCACTATCGTTGCAGTTAATAAAGATTCTAGATGACCAACAATCGCTAACGTAATCGCGTATGGAAGAATAATTGTTAGTGTTTCAAATGATAATTCTACACTTGGTATATGGAATGAAGGTAGTGCACTAGTAATTTCTCCCATATCACCAACAGTCTTTAAATCAAGCCCAAAAAAGATTGAAACAGCAGTCATCACAATAATTGCAGCTAGTGCTGAAGGTATAATTGTCGTCAATTTCGGTAGCGTATAGATAATAAACAATGTCCCAATTACCATTAAATACATTATCATACCTGCATTTTCAAAATGAGGTAATTGGGCTAAGAAAATTAAAATGGCTAACGCATTTACAAAACCGATAATAACTGATTGCGGCAAAAAGGTAATAAATCGTCCTAATTTAAAAACACCCATTAAGTATTGAATGATACCTGTTAATACAGTTGCCGCAAATAAATATTCAACACCATGCTCTTTTACTAGTGTTATCATTAAAAGAGCCATCGCACCTGTTGCAGCAGATATCATCGCTGGTCGCCCACCAGTAAAAGCAATTACAACAGCAATACAAAATGATGCGTATAACCCCACCATTGGGTCTACACCAGCAATAATTGAAAACGCTATGGCTTCTGGAATCAAGGCTAATGCAACGGTCATACCTGCAAGAATATCTGCCCTGACGTTTGAAAACCACTCTTCTTTTTTAAATATTGTTTTCATAATCCACCTCTTTTCACTTTTTATCCGTCCGATATAACGACTTTCATCATATCAAATAAACATATAATCCCCAAACTGAAAGAAAACGCGTACAAAACCATCATTCTACCGATTTCTCTATAAATCTTTAATTTTTAGTCTTTATTCACAATTAGTTCAAAATTCAAATAAAAATCTATTAAAAATTATTTGATAATTCCGCTAAATACTATTAAATGAATAAACATACTAACATTAGTAGTACAGACCAAGGCCATGGTTTGTGCTACTATTTTTTTATAGTAGAAGTGAAGGAAGGTCGAACAGCCCCTGGGACCTTTTAGAGTCCGGATTAAAAACCGACC
>Ga0180434_10000447_pt1 | contig 60551 bp, 38 predicted proteins | sample SS_ome_7_FD_132453 | JGI IMG/M metagenome (GOLD analysis project Ga0180434, IMG submission 132453) | Hypersaline lake sediment archaeal communities from the Salton Sea, California, USA - SS_1_D_2 metaG | ecosystem: Environmental > Aquatic > Non-marine Saline and Alkaline > Hypersaline >...
AGAAGCGCTTCGACGGTGAGCTCGGCGACCCTGCGGAGCCTGTCCTTGTCCTGAACGACGACGTACTCGACGGACTGCGCGTTGTGCCCGGTGGGCGCGAACCGACCGGCCTCGATCACCTTCTCGACGTCGGCCCGGTCGACGGACCGGCCGTCGTACACCCGCCTGGAACGCCTGGCCCGGACGAGCTCGAGAACCTGCTCGTAACCGGGAAGCAGATCCTTAGAAATGGGTCGAACGGTCCCCTCGGGGTAGGACGGGTGACTGATGGCGCCAGTCGGGCACACTGCAACGCAGTGTCCGCACGCGAAGCACGTCGAGGGGCGGACTACCGTTGGGACCGCGCTCTCGTCCTTCCGCTGCAGGATGCCCCTGGCGCAGACCCGCGTGCACAGGCCACAGCGCGCGCAGGCTTCCTTGTCGATGGTGATGCGGGACATCGTGCCCTCCTGACCGTGAGAGTGGTCGAACGCCGCACGAGATGGCAGGAGGCTACCAGCCGAACGGCCCTCTGGCAACGAGAGAGGCTCCCGGTCTTCGCCGGGAGCCCCTTCGTGCCACCTGGTACCGCTAGTTTCCGTTCTCTACTCGTCCCCTGGCTTCCAGACCTCCCAGACTCTGCCCGCGAGTTCCGGCTCGGGCGTGAGGGTCTTCTTGCCGGGCTCCCATCCGGCCGGCGTGACCTCGCCCGTCTTCCGGACGTGCTGGAACGCCTTGAGCTGACGTATGGTCTCGGCTACGCGCCGACCCACACTGGGCGTCAGTACCTCCTTGGCCTGAATGATGCCGTCGGGGTCGATGATGAAGCGGCCGCGGATGTCGACGCCGGCCGCCTCTTCATAGACGCCGTAGACGGTTCCGATCCTGCCGCCCGCGTCCGACAGCATGGGGAACGGGATACCACCGTCGACCATCTTGGATAGCTCGACCTCGTTCCAGATCTTGTGGGTGAAGCGGCTGTCGGTGCTCATCGACAGGACGACCGTGTCGAGCTCCTTGAACTTCGGGAAGGCGTCGGCAACTGCCGACAGTTCCGTCGGTCAGACGAAGGTGAAATCGCCGGGGTAGAAGCACAACACCACCCACTTCCCCTTGTAGTCTGAGAGCTTGATGTTCTTGAAACCCTCGCCCTGGACGTAGGCAGACGCCTCGAAGTCCGGCGCCTCCTTACCGACACGTGCCGTCACCATCGTCGCTCCTCCGTGTGGTCTCGTGTCGCTCTGTGCCGGCGCAGATTCGGCCGTCATCGGCCCTGCCGCGGCAGACACGCACCCGTCCTTCTCCTTCGCCATCGCCCTTCTCCTCTCTCCACGCTGTGGCGGGTTCCTTCCGGTCTCACCCGGCGAACCCCAACGGTTGGTGGCGCGCCGGAGGCGTCGCTCCTGACCTCACTCGCCCCGCGCCGCACCTCTCAGTGCTGCTCCTCATCGCTGCCCATGTTCGTGGGCCTCATGATCTCCACCGGGTTCGCAGGCAAGAGCTTCTCCCATTCCCCGTACATGCAGTTGGGCAGAACGAACCAGTCGACACCCCAGTGGCAAAGCGCCGCGTCGACCGCGGCTTCGCGAGCCGCGACGGCCCGCAGATAGTCCTCTGACCCCGCGTCCTCGCCGAGCCGTTCGGCCGCGAAAACCTCGGAGAAATCGCGGAGATTGTCGCCGAAGATCATGAGGACGTTGTAACGCGCGGACACGGCGTCGCGTCTCGGCGACTTGTCCGACGATGCCCCGGTGGGCTTCAGGTAGAGCCGGTCCTCGATGCCCTCGACGTTCAGACCGAGCCTCTCGAGCACGGCCACCGTGTGTTCCTGATTAGCGGCGTTCCTGTTCGACAGGTAGACTACGCTGACACCCAGACCCTCCGCCTTCTCAATGAACTCCCTCGCTCCGGGAACCAGCAGGACCTCGTCGACACCATCCTGCTCGTAGGCGAACCACAGATCGCGAGTGAACTCGAGTTCGTTCTCGTAGACGAACGTCTGGAAGCTCGTGATGTCGAGAACGGTCTCGTCGAGGTCCATGACGACGGCCGGCCGCGCGGGGGGCGGACCGGCTTCCTCCATCAGTTCCTCCAGCCGGTACCCCGCCGCCGTGTAGATGGAGTAGCAACACGCCCGGTACTCCGCCGAGGCCATCGTGTACACGTTCGCCATCAGGGCGCCCTGCTCCGGAACGACGGAAGAAAGATCGGACGTCGGGCCCCCGTCGGCGGTGGCAACCACCGCGAACAGGATCAACAGAATGATCAGGACCGTCTTACGTCGGTGTCGCATGTCGTCTCCGTTCGAGCCAGGTGTGCGGGTGGAACGCCAGTCGTTCTTGCGTCGCCGAACGCCTCCCTTCGAACCGTCTTCAGGCTGAGCAGGTGCGCCGTTACGCCCACCGCGACCACGAGCAGGAGCACGCGGACCAGCGTGCTGTCGGTGAAGAAGATACCAGCAAGGCCGAGAAAGCACCAGAGGGTGGCAATGCAGACGACCTTGGTGGACATCGTTGTGGCCCTGTGCTCGATGTAGTTCCTAAGGTAGGCGCCCACCCACCTGTTGTTCATGAGCCACTCGTAGAAGCGGTCAGAACTTCGGATGAAACACGCCGCGGCCAGGAGGAGGAAGGGCGTCGTCGGCAGAAGCGGCACGAAGATGCCCGCGACGCCGAGACCGACACAGACGAGACCGGCACAGATGAGCACCGGCCTCAGTGCGGCCGGAGCCCGCCTGACCGCCCTCCGGGCTTCGTCACTCATCCCCGACCTCCGGGCGGGCGCCGCCAGGGACGCCGCCCCGGGCACCCGCGCACTCGCGACACAACCCCCTGACCTCCACACAGATCCGCGAGACGGTGCCCAGCTCCGCAAGGCCCCGCGGAGCGACAAGCCCGTCGAACTCCTCGTGCTCGAAGTCCCGCACCGAGCCGCAGTTCTCACATACGAAGTGGTGATGCGAGTGCAGGTTCGCGTCGAACCTCGTCCGCTCCCTTCGCGGGCCGAGCGTCGTGATCATCCCGAGGTCTTCCAGCACCCAGAGCGTCCTGTATACGGTGTCCAGTGACACGGTGGGCAGACGCTCGCGCACGCCCTCGAAGATGGTCTCAGCGTCCGGGTGGTTCTCTGCGGACGCCACCTCGCGGAAGATCTCGAGGCGCTGCTGGGTCAGCTTGAGGCTGGCTTCCCGGGCGGCGTCCCTGAGTCGGTCCAGCTGCTGCTCCAGCCCGGGGTCGGTCACACGCACACGAAACTCCTGGTCAAGGGGAATTATTAGATACGAATCTATCGACATCAAGCTCGGCGGTCAAGCCGTTTCGGCCCCTTGCCCACCCCTGAGCCGGGAGGCAGCTAACCGCGTAGACGGCCCTCAGAGGCCGTTCTGTGGCCACTGCTGGGACCGGACACCGATTCGTGCTATAATGGGTAGAGAGTGAGTTTCGAGGCCTTCTGAGCGTTCGCAAGAGGTGAATCACCAGCCATGAAAGGTGAGACTATGGTCCGTTTGCTGGTCGCTCTGACCCTGGTCGCTCTGCTGGTCCCGGCCAACTCCGGCGCCGTGGACGTGACCTTCCGCGTCCGAATGGCGTATCAGGTCGAGATGGGCGTCTTCGACCCGGCGAGCGACTTCGTCGACCTCGCGGGCACGTTCAACGACTGGGGCACGAACCCGCTCCTCCCCCTGTCCGACGCCGACGGCGACAGCATATACGAGACCACCATCTACGGCTTTTCAGCGTCGGAGTACATCGAGTACAAGTTCCGCCTGAACGGCCAGTGGGACGGGACCGAGGAGTTCCCCGGCGTCGGCAACAACCGCGTCTACACCGTTCCCTCTGAAGACGACACGATCACCGTCTGGTACAACGACATGCAGCCGGGCGGAGGCTACGACCCGAGCGAACTCGGATGGTGGAACGACACGGTCTTCTACGAGATCTTCGTACGCAGTTTCTACGACAGCGACGGTGACGGCATCGGTGACTTCAACGGGCTGACGCAGAAGCTCGACTACCTCAACGACGGAGACCCCGAGACCGACGACGACCTCGGTGTCACGGGCATCTGGCTCATGCCCATCCAGGACTCTCCGAGCTACCACGGCTACGACGGCGTCGACTACCGGTCCATCAATCCGGACTACGGTACTATCGCCGACTTCCAGGCCTTCCTGTCGGCCGCGCACGACCGCGGCATCAAGGTCATCATTGACTACGTGATGAACCACTGCTCGAACCAGCACCCCTGGTTCGTGCAGTCAGCCGCGGAGGACCCGTACTACCGCGACTTCTTCCGCTGGTCCGAGTACGACCCGGGCGGCTCTGGCCCGTGGGGCCAGACCGTCTGGCACTGGGGCGACCCGGACTGGTACTACGGGCTCTTCACGAGCGGGATGCCGGACCTCAACTACGAGAACCCGGCCGTCAAGGACTCGATGTTCCAGACCGCTACCTGGTGGCTCGACACGGTAGGCGTCGACGGATTCCGTCTGGACGCGGTGCTCTACCTCCTCGAGGACGGCCACGAGCTTCAGAACACTCAGGCGACGCTCGACTTCTGGGCCGACTACAACGCGCACGTGAAGTCCGTGAACCCGGACGCGTTCTCCGTCGGGGAAGCGTGGACGAACACGAGCACCGTGCTGCAGTACGTGTCGGAGGAGAGGCTGGACACCTGCTTCGAGTTCGACCTCTCGTACGCGATGGTCGACGCCGTCAACTACGGAGACGCCGGGTGGGTGGGCACCAAGGCGAACCAGGTCTACCACCTGTACCCGTACCTCCAGTACTGCACCTTCCTCACGAACCACGACCAGGACCGGACCTTCACGCGCGTCGGCGAGGACGAGGGCAGGGCCAGGGCGGCAGCAGGCATCTATCTGACGCTTCCGGGCGTGCCCTTCCTCTACTACGGCGAGGAGATCGGGATGGTCGGGAGCGGCGACCACCTCAACATCAGGACGCCGATGCAGTGGACGGACGGGGCCAACGCGGGGTTCACGACCGGCTCGCCGTGGAACTACATCCAGTACAACTACGCGCAGTACAACGTTGAGGACGAGGATGCCGACCCCGGCTCGCTGCTGGAGTGGTACAAGACGCTGATCCACGCCCGCAACGCGTCGCCCGCGCTGAGGCGGGGCACGCACGAGCCGCTAGCAACCTCCGACTCGCGGGTGCTGGCCTTCGTCCGCGAGCACGAGACGCAGAGGGTGCTCGTAATGGTGAACACCTCATCGAGTTCCGTCGGGAGTGTGACACTGACGGGCTCGGCCCTGAGCCTCGAGCCCGGCGAGCACACCCTGAACGACCTCCTCGATCCGGGCGACACGCTCGACGTCACGGTCACGCCGTCCTACACGATCGAAGGCGTGAGCCTCTCGGGACACGAGACCGCCGTCTACGAGTTCGCCGACAGCAGCGGAGTCGACCCCGGCGACGATGACGAGCCGCAGACCGGCCTGCTGCTCAGGCCCAGCTTCCCGAATCCCTTCGGTCCGATGACGACGATCAGCTACGCGCTTCCCGCCGACTCGCACGTGCGCCTGGGCGTTTACGACGTGGCGGGACGCGAGGTCGCCCTTCTCGAGAACGGGGTGAGGAGTGAGGGCCCGCACGAGTTCAGGTGGGACGGCACGGAGGCGGACGGAGAGCCACTCGCGACGGGTGTGTACTTCGTTCGCCTCGCTGCAGGAGGAGAAGTGAGGAACTCGAAGGTCGTGCTCGTCAGGTAGGCGGTACGGACAGACGGCGACACACAGACGGCCCGGTTCACCACGACCGGGCGTTCTTGTGCCCACGAACCGCGCCCGCGAACACCAGAAACCGCTAGTCTCCTGAGCACCAATCATGTAAGGTTGGGACGGCTCGGTATCACGCGCTTCAGAAGCGCCTTCCTCATCTACCGGGAATGTCCCACCTTCGGCCCGCGACGGTGGCGAGGTCTCAGGAGTCCCCACATGGCCATCTCCGTAGTCGACCTGTCTACCGACGCTCGCGGGCTCGGTCCCTTTCTCGACCTGCCGTCCGCCGTCTACAAGGGCGACCCGCACTACTGCGCGTCGCCGCGGGGCGCAGTCCTTGAGGACGTGGCGAGGGACGAGTTCAAGGACGACCAGCGCGTGCTGGTCGCGACCGACGACGGGACGCCTGTCGCGCGCCTCGTTGCAAGACGTTCGCTCAAGCTCAGGGACGACGAGGGACGCCCGCACGGGATGCTCGGCTTCTTCGAGGCGCTCGACCGCCCACGCGCGGTAGACGCGATCCTCCGGGAGGGCGTCCGCTGGCTCAGGGAGACGGGCGCCGGCGTCATCGTAGGCCCCATGAACGGCGACACCTGGCACAGCTACCGCTTCAACACCGGGCCGTTCGAGGCGCCCCCTTTCCTTATGGAACCATACAACCCGCCCTACTACCCGACCCTCTGGGAGCGTTTCGGCTTCTCGGTTCTGGAAACCTACTACTCCCAGCGCGTGCTCGATGTCAGGGTCTTCGCCGACAGCCTTGAGTCCAAGCACGAGCGCGCCGTCGCGAACGGGTACGAGATGCGGCGGCTCGACAGCAACCGGTTCATCGAGGAACTCGAGACCATTCACACTCTCTCGACCGAGAGCTTCGCAGACAACTTCCTCTACTCCGACATACCGCTTCGGGAGTTCCTGAGAATGTACTCCGGCGCGCGCAGGCTTCTCGATCCGGACCTCACGTGGTTCGCGGTGGCACCGGATGGCAGCACGGCCGGCTTCCTCTTCGGGTTCCCCGACGAGTTCCGGGCGGTTGCCGCAATGAGAGGGAAGCGCGGAGCGCTCGCATCGCTGAGGTTCCTTTCCGCCAGGGGCGAGACCGACACGGTCAACATCAAGACCGCGGGCGTGGCCCGGGCCCACCGTCGAATGGGCCTGTTCGCCGCGCTGATGCACTGCGCGTGCACGGAGGCCCTGCGGAAGGGCTTCCGCGCGGTGAACCTGTGCCTCATCAAGGAGGGGAACCCCTCGGGCGTTCCGGCGGAAGCGTTCGCGACCATCCTGAGACGATACGCCCTCTACCAGTACACCGGGCGGGACATCGGCTAGAGCGTCCATTCGGTTGCGCCCGGGGGAGCCGACCTCGATGGCCCCAGAAACGAACCCCAACGTCGTAGCGGCGTTCCGCGAGACGGTCGCGCGCGTCCCGAGCAAGACTGCGCTCGTGATAGACCACGGCGGCAGCGTGGAGACCTCCACGTTCTCCGAGCTCTGGGACAGGGTGGACCGCGTCTCAGCCGGTCTCGTTCGCTGCGGGTTCGGCCCGGGAGAGCGCGCCATCATCATGGTGCCGCTGTCCGTGGACCTCTACGCGGTGTTGACCGGCGTGCTCAAGATGGGGGGCGTGGCCGTCTTTGTCAGCCCGTGGATGAGCCCGGAGCACATCGCGTCGAGCGCCGACCTCGCGTCGGCCGACGCCTACATAGGAAGCGGCAAGAGCCAGCTACTGCGCGCCCGGCACGCGAAGCTCAGGGAGATACCGCTGTCGGTCACGACGGGCGCCCGGTTCTGGCGGGTTCCCGCGCGGCTCTCGCTCTCGGAACTCCGGTCGCAGCCCGGCAGCGGCGAGGTGGAACGGGTCGGCGCTTCGGACCCGGCGCTCATCAGCTTCACGAGCGGCTCGAGCGACGTTCCCAAGGCCGCCAACAGAACACACGACATCCTGGCCGGGCAGCAGAAGGCCTTGGCCGAGGAGTTCCCGCTCCGCGAGGACGACGTAGACATGACGATGTTCCCGGTCTTCGCGCTCAACAACCTCGCGAACGGGGTGACGTCGGTCGTGCCCAACATGACCTTCGGGGAGAACGCGCGCCTCGACTCCGCGGGGGCGGTGGCGCTCATGGTCGAACACGGCGTGACCACGTGCTCCGCCTCTCCGCCAATAATCGACGGGCTTGCCGGGCAGCTTCGCGCCGACCCCAAAACGAGGACGCGTCTGCGGAGGGTGCTCTCCGGCGGCGCGCCCGTCTTCGACGCGCAGCTGACGTCGTGGAACGAGTCGTTCGCCGGCACTGAGGTCGTCGTCGCGTACGGCTCGACCGAGGCCGAGCCCGTCGCACACATCGGCGCCGAGGAACGGCTCAGCGCGGCGAGCGACGTCCGTCCGGGAAGCCCCGGGCTATGCACCGGACGCCCGGTGGGACGGGTCAGGACGAAGCTGATACGAATACACCACGGGCCGGTCGCGCTCGAGAGCGGGAGCTGGTCGTCGTGGGAGATCCCTCCGAACGAGATCGGAGAGCTGGTCGTCGCCGGCGAGCACGTGTGCAGGGACTACTACCGCAACCCCTCGGCCACAGCGGAGACCAAGATCGAGGACTCCGAGGGCACGGTCTGGCACAGGATGGGAGACACCGGCTACTTCGACGGAGGCGGCAGGTTCTGGCTGGCCGGGAGGGTCCACTCGACCATCAGGCGCGCGGGCGGCTCGGTCCACCCGCAGCTCGTAGAGCAGGCGGCACTCGGCGACGGGACGTCCGTCGCGCGGGCAGCGGCGGTCGGCCTCGCCGACGCGAGGCTCGGCGAGCGCGTGGTGCTGGTCCTCGAACTCGCTCACGAGCAGAAGGCCCGGGACGGGCGCCGGGTAGTCGGCGAGGTCGAGCGCAGGCTGGCCGACGCGGAGCTGACAGTCGACGAGGTCATCGTCTCCGACGGCCCGCTGCCGCTCGACCGCAGGCACCGGGCCAAGATAGACTACCCCGGTCTGCGCAGGAGCCTGGAGCGCGGGGCCGCGCGCGGCGAAGGAGGTTCGTGATGTCCGCATCCGCTGTCACACGTAGCTCACCGTTCGCGGCGCGCCTCGGCGCGTACCTCGGCGAGCGTTTCCCCCCGCTCGGCCACGGGCTCATCGTCATCGCCTACTACGCGTCGAACCACTCGGTCGCCAGCGCGCTCGCCACGCCGTCCGAGCCGGTGACGTTAGGTCTCAACGCGCTCGCGGGAGCCGTCACTGTCTTTCTGTTCTTCTTCCACCTGCGGATGTTCGACGAGCACAAGGACCGCGAGGACGACGACACGTTCCACGCGGAGCGCGTCTTGCAGCGCGGCGTCGTCACCCTGCGCGAGCTCAGGACCGTCGGCATCGCCGGTATCGGGCTCGAGTTCGTCCTGGCCGCCCTGTGCGGACCCGCTGCGCTCGTCTCACTGGCCATCGCGTTCGTCTACTCGCTCCTGATGCTGCGCGAGTTCTTCGTGCGCGAGTGGCTCAAGCGTCACTTCGTCGTCTACGCCCTGAGCCACATGCTGGTGATGCCGCTCCTCGCCGCGGTCGTGCTGGGGTTCGCGACGGGGCTCCACATCTGGCAGGCTCCACCGTGGTTCTGGGCCTTCGCGGCGTTCGGCTTCCTCGCCGGACTCAACTTCGAGGTCTCGCGGAAGATGAAGGCGCCCGAGGACGAGGTCGACGGGGTCGACTCCTACACGAAGATCCTCGGCACGTTCACGGCGGCCTACGCCGTGCTCGTGCTCCGCGCGCTCGACGTCGCGATAGCCGCCGCCGTCGGGACGCGCCTCGGCGTCGGGAAGTGGTTCTACGCCGTGCTCGCGGTCGCCCTCCTCGTCTGCGTGGCCAGCGTGGTGGCGTTCCGGACGAGGCTGTCGCCGCGGACGGCCAAGGGGATGGAGACCTGGTCCGTTCTGCTGCTCCTGCTGTTGAACCTCTCGATGGCCTTCGCCGTCTGCGCGAGACTCGGGATCGCCTGGGGGAATCCATGACGGACGCGCGAAGCGCGGCGGCCGCACCGCCCGGGCTGATCTGCCCCGGTGGAGAGGCCGCGTCGGAACTCGCACCCGCTCTCGGCGGGAAGGCGAACAACCTCATACACGTGGGCCGCGCGGGCATGGCGGTCCCCGCGTGGTACGCCGTGACGACCGCTGCGTCGTCGCTGGCGCTCGAGCGCGCCGGGGTGGCGGACCGCGTAGCCTCTCGCCTGCGCTCGGCGGCCGCCCCGGGCGCGGCGCGCCGGACCGCGCCAGGCGACTCGCTCGCCGCGGCCTCCGCGGAGATACGCGAGTGGGTCTCCGGTGTGGAGCTGCCGGAGGAACTCGTACGCGAGATCGAGGGCGTCCACTCGAGCGTGATACCTGAGGGCTCTCTCGTCGCCGTGCGCTCGTCGGCGATCGGCGAGGACGCGTCAGGCGAGTCGTTCGCGGGACTTCACGACAGCTTCCTCTTCGTCAGAGGACGCGAAGAGCTTCTCGACGCCGTCAGAAAGGTCTGGGCGTCGGCCTACAACGAACGCGCCCTCTCCTATCGCAAGGAGAAGGGTCTCCCCCTCGAGGACATCGCGGTCGCCGTCATAGTCCAGCAGATGGTCCACGCGCGCTCGAGCGGCGTGGTCTTCACCGCGAATCCCGTGACCGGCAACCCGCACGAACTGGTGGTCAGCGCCCTCTACGGCGCCGGTGAGGGACTCGTGAGCGCGGGGCTCGACGCGGACAACTACACCGTCTCGAAGCAGGACCTCTCGTTCCGAGAGGACCTGGCGTCGAAAGAGGAGCGCCTCGTCCTCGACGACTCCACGGGCAGGGGGCTCAAACGCGAGCCGCTCCCGGAGCCACTGCGAGAGGCGAGCACACTGACCGGCGAGCAGGTGATGAAGGTCGCGGAGGTCGGCCTCGCGCTCGAGCGCCACTTCGGCCGGCCCCAGGACATCGAGTTCTCGTTCGATGAAGAGGGCGACCTGCTGGTCCTGCAGACGCGGCCCGTCACGACCGTCGCGGAGTACGGACCCGCGGCCGGCAATCGGCTGATATGGGACAACTCGAACATCATAGAGAGCTACTCCGGGGTCACCTCTCCCCTCACCTTCAGCGTCATCCGTCACGCCTACGAGATCGTGTATCACGTCTTCGCCGAGGTGATGGGGATCCCTGACGAGGTCGTGAAGCGGAACCAGACCACCTTCGCGAACATGCTCGGCCTCATCCGAGGACGGGTCTACTACAACCTGCTCAACTGGTACCGCCTCATTCACCTCTTCCCCGGCTTCGACTACAGCAAGGGCTTCATGGAGTCGATGATGGGCCTGCGGGAACCCGCCGCGCTCGAGGACGCGGAGGACGAGCCCGGCTTCTTCAAGCGCTACTGCGTCGAGCTGCCGAAGCTGCTCCGCCTGCTGTTCAGGTCGGCGCGGAATTTCATCCGGATCCGGACCATCGTCGACGACTTCCAGAGGCACTTCGACACGCACGTCTCCGCGTGGCGCGCGATGGACTTCGACGCCCTGCCGCCTGAGAGGATCATGACGCTCTACCACGAGATGGACGACGCCATCCTGTGGAACTGGAGGGCCCCGATCATCAACGACTTCTACGTGATGATCTTCTACGGGACCCTGAAGAAGCTGTGTGTGTCGTGGTGCGGAGACGAGGCCGGCACACTCCAGAACGACCTGCTCTGCGGCGAGGGCGACATCGAGAGCACTAAGCCGACGAAGATGCTGCTCGAGCTGGCGTCGATGGCGAGGGCCAACCCGGAACTCGCCGACGCGATCCTCAACCGGCCGCCGGACGCGCTCGCGGAGGAGCTGCCGCTCGACTCCCGCTTCGAGGAGTTCAACGGGGAGATCGCCCGGTACCTGTCACTCTACGGGTTTCGTTGCATGAACGAGCTCAAGCTGGAAGAGTACTCGCTCCGTGACAGGCCGGCGTTCCTCTACCAGATGATCAGGAACTACATCGCGCTCGACGACGACGAGGCGCTGAGCGTGGAGGCGATGGAGGCGAGGGAGCGCGAGACCAGAGCGAACGCGGAGATGCGCGCGTTCGATAGCATCCGCGAGTCGAGGAGCCTGTTCCCTCGGACGGCTGTCTTCCGCTGGGTCCTGCGGAACGCGAGGCTGGGCGTCAAGAACCGGGAGAACCTGAGGTTCGCCCGCGCGAGGATCTACGACCTCCTGAGGGACATGTTCCGCTCGATAGGACGGCGCCTGGTCCGCGAGGGACTCCTGGACCACACGGACGACGTCTTCTACCTGACGGTCGAGGAACTGTGGGACTACATCAAGGGCACCGCCGTAACCGCGAACATCAGGGAGCTGGCGGCGCTCAGGAAGACCGAGTTCGACGAGTACCGCAGAGACGAGGAGGCCGCTCCCGACGACCGGTTCGAGACCTTCGGGATGGTCTACGACCGCAACCTCTTTCGAGACTGGACCTCGGTCCCGGTCGAGGCCGAGGAGGGTGTCCTTCAGGGGACCGGCTGCTGCCCCGGTGAGGTCACGGGCCCGGTCAAGGTCATACGAAGCCCGTCCGACGACATGAGCCTGTCCGGCGAGATCCTCGTCGCGGGGCGGACGGACCCCGGGTGGGTCCCGCTCTACCCCTCGGTGTCCGGCATCCTCATCGAGCGCGGCAGCATCCTGTCGCACTCAGCGATCGTCGCCAGGGAGATGGGCATCCCGACGGTCGTGGGGATCCCTGGCCTGCTCGCCGCGTTCGAGACGGGACAGTGGGTCACGATGGACGGTTCCGCGGGAACGGTGAGGGCGGTGGAGTCCGAGTCCGGCGACGACGCCTGAGGTCACAGCGCGCCGCCCTCAGGCGGCCCGGCGCCCGGCTACCGACCGGAGCCTACGCGCCGCCCCAGAGCGGCGCGACTCCCGCGAACTGCAGCAGGACCACGGCGCCTATCACCAGGAACTGGAGCAGCAGGATCAGCGGCGGCCACGTCGGCACCGAGTCCTCCCGGGGCTCGACCCGCATCAACAGCAGCGCGTTCACCACGGACCCCACCGCGCAGGCCAGACCCACCCACAGGACCGACCCGAACGACTCGCCGGTGTGAAGCTGCCACGGTACGACGGCCGTGACGAGCCACGAGGGGACGACCAACGCCGACCCGAACGCAGTCGTCTTCCAACTGGACGGCTGGCCGAGCCTGCGGAACCTGTAGGTCAGACAGAGGACCGCCAGGAAGGTGATCGACGCCACGTAGGGGGCGTAGAAGAAGTCGGGACGCTCGAACGCGGACGAGGCGACCAGCACGCACGCCGTCGGAACGAGCGCCTCGAGAACGACGGCGGCCGGGATGCCGGTCGTTCGCGCCGGAGTGAACCAGAGCGGGATGTAGATGGCCAGCCCCAGGAAGAACGGGAGAGCCCAGTACAGAGGACCGAACGTCCAGGCGGTGAACCCGAACAGGATCATCGCCAACACGCCGCCCACGTTGAAGCCGCGCGACCTCCACACGACGAATCCGAGCACCAGACCTATCACCAGAAGGCCGACGTTGAGCGACGCTATGTCTGCGAGGCCTTTCGCAGACATTCTGTCTACGACGAGATAGACGACGAGGGGCACGAAGAGGTTGTCGCTCCCCTTGAGCGAGATCGCCTCGACGGCCGTCGCGAGCGCCGCGGCGAGGACGGCTACCAACACGCACGTCGCCCTCGGCAGGTCGGTCATGAGGAGCATTGGCAGGTGCACGACCAGGAAGGCCGCGACGAAAAACACGAGGGACCCCTCGAGGCTCCGGTCGGCTTCGTCGACCCTGTACCGGATGACGCCGTACTGGCTCCCGATGAGAGCGGCGAGCGAGTCGGACACCCCGAGAACGAGCATTGCCGACAGGTAGAGCCAGGGCCGGTCCTGCGCCAGCAGGAAGAGCAGCAGGATGGCCAGAGGGTAGTAGTACGCGCCGGACGACTTTCTCCGCACGCCGTACAGGCTCTTGAGAAATCCGAAGCGCTTCGCGAGCACCACGAACAGCGTGAAGAAGACCGTCAGCCCGAGCACGGTGACGGGCGACTCGAGAAGGAACGGGAAGGACACGGCCACGGCGCCGGACCCAACGTGGATCAGCTTCCGCGTCCACTCGGGCTCCGGGTTCCCCAGCTTGCGCCACAGCTCCGCGCCGGCCATGACGGCCAGCGTAATGGCCCCGAGCATTAGCGCCTCGGGAAGGTCGCCGACCCACGTCGTCACTTGACCTCCTCCACGACGAACGCGCTGTAGAAGAACGCCCTGTCCCTGCCGAGCAGCTCGGACGCCAGCGCGTCCAGCGACGTCACGCGGTCCCGCAGCTGTTCCGGACAGCGCCTGGGAGCCAGCATGTTCCAGTACGCGAGCCTGGCCCCCGGCTTCGCCACCGACAGCAGCCCCTCGAAGATGCCCACGGTGGTCGGAACGTCGAGGTATTCGAAGATGTCCGACAGATTGAAACCGTCGAACCCACCGTCCGCGTGGGCGCGCGCCGCATCCAACACCGAGCCCTCGAAGACCTCGACCCTCGACAGGCCTTCCCTGACGTCATCGAAACGCTCGGGCTCGAGGTACCTCGGCAGCGAGCGCGTGAAGTTCCCGTTCAGTATGTAGTCCAGGAACGGGTTCGAGTGCGTGGGAAGCGCGGTCAGCGCGTACCTCGAGCGTGAGAGTATGCGCTCCGAAACGCTGCCCTCGACGTACCTGAAGAACTCGGGATCGCGCCCGAGCCGTCCCATGACGAATCGGCTGAAGAACAGACGGAACATCAACTTCCAGCGCAGGTTGTTCCACTTACTCTCGTAGAACTCGGTGCGCTCCGCCTCGTCCTTCTCACCGAGAAGCTCATCGACCTCTCGACGCGTGTGGATGAGCGGTATGACGCGCCGCCTGAACAGGTGGAAGTACGACTCGAACTTGCCCGCGTGCACGAATCCGCCGGCGATGGCCTCGCGGTTGGCTCTCCAGAACGCGCGCGCGCGGTCCGACAGGCCGCGTTCCAGCCCTTGGTACGTGTCCAGGCGGTCCCCCGACTCGCGGACTCCGAGGAACGCGAGCAACTCCGGGTGCTCGAGGCGTCTTATCGCCTCGCGCTTGAGCTCCACGCACGCGAGCTGGGCCGGGCTGAGGTCTGCGGCGATGACCGTGGCGCCCTCGGCCGCCAGAGCGAACGAGTTGTCTCCCCCGGACGCGACCGAGACGAGACGCGAGCCCGCGGCCGGGCGCAGCGCCTCGCAAAGGACATCGGCGTCCTCCCAGCAGTTCGCGTACCTGACAATGTCGAAGTCGACGCGCTCCCGGAGCTCGGACGTCGCACCGTTGGTCGAGGTCAATCCCTGCTCCTCATGGAGACTATCGCCGTCACCAGCATGATGTCGCAGACGAGCCCGACAAGCAGCGTCGAGCTAAGAAGCGAGCCGAAGTAGCGCACCGGGACCACCTGCGCCAGCAGGAACATGCCAAAGCCTCCGACGAGGACCACCGTGGTCCAGGTGATGGCGCTGCCGCCGTGCCGGAGCGCGGCGAGCACCGCCTCCCTTCTGCTGAGCCCAGCCCGTATGCCCAGCTGGCTGTGGACCATCAGGTGAATGGTGTCGTCGACGAGGATCCCGAACGCGACGCAGGCTATGGACACTGTGGCCACGTCAAGGCGCACCCCCATCCATCCCATGGCTCCGAGCAGCAGGAAGATGGGAAGCACGTTGGAAGGGGTCGCAAGCGCCGCCCACTTGAATGACCGGAGCAGTATGAGCAGGAGGATGAAGTTGAGCCCGACGACGAGCGGCAGGCTCTTGACGAAGCTCGTGCCCAGGTACCGCGTCAGCTTCACGTACAGCGGCAGGTATCCGGCGGCTTTGACGGTCGCGCGTGAGCCGAAGATCTCCTCACCCGTGCGGGTCGCCTCGTCGATGAGTTCCGAGAGGCTGGCCGCGTTCTGCATTCTGACCGTCCCGCTGACGAACGCCTGCGCGCGCCCGGCGTCGACGAACGGCTCCATGGTCGCAGGACCAAGCAGCGCCCTGAGCCCTTCTATCCTCTGACGAACGGCGACCTCGTCGTCGGGGACGGCGGGCGGGGCGCCCTCTACACCGGGGCGGAAGAGGTCGGGCAGCGCCTGCGTACGGCCGACGTCCGGGTGCTCGGCGAGCGTGGCCTGGAACTTCGCGAGGTTCCCGATCATACCGGGCTCGTCGAAGTCGCCCTCCGAAGCCGAGATCTCGAAGACTATCGGCCAGTAGTAGCCCCAGTGTTCCTCGATCCACTCGCTGTCCTGCCTTACGGGGTGCGCCTCAGGCAGGAACCCGAGGCTGTAGGTGTCGATGCGCAGACGGAAGCACCCGATGAGCGCGGCGACGGCCGCGACTCCCACGACGGCGAAAACGACCGCCCTCCGCCTGATTATGCCCTCCCCCACGCCCGCCAGCCAGTTCCCCACTCGCTCGTGCTTCACGCCTCCCCCGCGCCGGCTCAGGAAGCGCGTTAGGGGGAAGCAGACGAGTACCGAGACGACGAAGGACGCGAGGATGCCGGCGGCAGTGAACCCGCCCAGCTCCCTCAACACCTGTATGTCGGATGCCGTCAGCGCCACGAACGCGGCCGCGCTCGTAAGCGCCGAGAAGAAGCAGGCACGGACCACCGGCGAGAAGAAGAAGGAGCCCGCCGACACGTCGCCCTCGGGAGGCTTGTCCCTGAGCAGGTGTATCGCGTTGGCCATGCTGATGACGGCGACTATGGTCGGGACCGTCGTCGTAACGAGGTTGATGGGCACACCGACCAGACCGAACAGCCCGACCGCCCAGGTCGTGCCGAGGCCGGCCGCTGCGAGCGCGATGACGACCTTGAGGACGCTCCGAAGGGCGAAGAAGAGGAGGATCGTCGTCACTATGGCGGCAGGAAGCAGCACGCGGGAGAGGTCCTGCGTCGAGGCCTCGTTGATGGCGTCGAACACGACGCCTGACCCCGCCATTCGATACTCGAGGCGCGTGCCCTCGAACTCGCGCGCCAGCGTCTCTCTTATCTCCGCGAGTATCGCGGTTCTGACGCTGTCGTCCTCCAGCACCTCGGGCACCGCGTAGATGAGCGTGGTCCTCTCGTCCTCCGAGACGAGCGACTCCCAGCTCACGGCGTCGGCCCGGAGCCGTTCCCGTATGACGGCGGAATCGGTGGTCTCGATCGGGTAGAGGGCGCCCAGCGACTCGGTGTAGGGCCCCGCCATGCCGAACTCGACCACGCGCACCGTCGGGATGCTGAGGACCGAGCTGATGTGATCGACCTTCTGTAGAGCGTTCCCGGCCGACTCGACGGCCCGAAGCGTCTCCGCTGCGAACACGCCGTCGGGCGAGTGCACCGCGACCAGGACCACCTCGTCGTTCCCGAAGCGTTCCACGAACGCTCTGTAGTCGTCGAGCACTGGATCTCCGCGCACGAACCAACCCTCGAGCGGGTTGGCCACCTCCACTCGCATGGCACCCAGCAGGAACGGGACCGTCGCCAGCACGAGGAGGATGAGAACGAGCCACGGTCTCCGCGTCAGAACGTCATTCGGTCCGCTCATCTCGCCTCTTCCTTCCGTACTTGCCGTGGACGTGCGCGAAGCTGCCGCCCGCCATCGCGGCCGCGATCGAGATCTCGCCGCCCAGCGCGACGGCGCAGCAGATCTCCGCGAACTTGCGCGCCTTGCCCTGTCCGTAGCAGTCCATCATCCCGAGACACTCGCGCGCGGTGGGCAGGTGCGTCCCTCCGCCCACGGTCCCGACTATGAGGTTCGGCAGCATCAGGCTCGCGTAGAGGTCGCCGTCCTCGGTCAGGTCGAGATGTGTGACGCCGACCGCCGCCTCGGACACGCACGCCGCGTCCTGTCCACACGCGATGAACATCGAGGTCAGAGCGTTGGCCACGTGTCCCTGCACGCCTATCGAACCGCTCTGGACGCCGCCGAGCAGCGACGTCTTCCAGTACCGGACCATGTCCACGGGCTCCGCGTGCAGAGCACCGACCGCCAGGTCGCGGGGAACGGTCACCTCCGCCACGACCTTCTTGCCGCGCGCGTAGACGAACGAGAGCATCGTCGCCTTCTTGTCACCGGACAGATTGCCCTCGACGTACCAGCGTCGGGGCTTGACCGGCGCGCCCTCCACGAGCGCGCGGCACACCGCGTCGGTGGCGATCGTGACCATGTTCTGGCCCGCCGCGTCCCCCGTCGTGTACTCGAAGACGAGGAAGAGCTCCTTGCCGAAGAGCACGGTCCGCACGTCGATCAGCCTGCAGTGACGCGAGGTCTGCTCGACGACCTCCTGGAGCGAGTCGAACCTCGGGATCGCCCACACCAGGAATCCCGCGGCCTCGTGCATCGAGTCGAAGAGCAGGCACGGCGCTCTCGACACGGACTCGGTGGTGCAGACGACCGACGCGCCACCGGCCTCGCTCATGACGAGGGCGCCCCGGTGGTAGGAGGCCACCATCACCCCCTCCGTGGTGGCCATGGGGACGTAGAAGTCGCCGTGCGCCTCGCTGCCGTTCACCCTCAGGGGGCCTATGACGCCGACCGGCATCTCGGCGAAGCCGACGAGGTTCTCTATGTTTCCGGACAGCTCCTCAGGAGGCACGCGAACGCCACCAGCCAGGCTGTCGACCCCGATACCCAGCTCGCGCAGCTGCGCGCGCCTGCGTTCCAGCCCCTCCTCGGTGTGGTCCGACCCGTCCGGCACGGGCGGGGGAAGCGGTTCCTCGGCGGGAGAACGTGGCAGCAGCGCCTTGAGGCGCGTCTCGGGAGACTCGCCGCCGAGCAGTCGCCGCAGGATCGCGGCGGTAGTGGACTTGGGTGCGGGCATCGCGCACTCCCCTGTTCGCATGGGCATGGTGAGTACGGCTCAACGCGTGCAGTGTGCCTTCAAACGTCAGCCATGTCAATCTCCGCCTTACGGCCCTGTGAGAACTCAAACCGCGCCATCGAGCGCAGGGACGGGCCGGCGACAGGAGGCTCCTTGGCGCCGCGCGGCTCAGGCCGGCGAGTGAGGCTTTGGTTAGCGTGTCGGATTGCCGTGACCGCCCTCACTCCCCAGTGGTAGTCTACTGCTCGAAGCCGGCCTCCGCTGACGGCGGCCGCCTGACACAAAACTGTTCCCTACAGGAGGCAGAAGGTGTATCGAATTCCCACGATGGTGGCGTGCGTTCTGGCACTGGCGGCAGGGTCGCTCGGTCCCGCCTGCGCCCACGCGGCAACGGCGCGCGGCGTCGTCTACGAGGACCTCAACGAGAACGGTGTTCGTGACGCCGAAGAGCCGGGGGTCCCCGACTACCGCGTCTCGAACGGACGCGACATAACACTCACGGACGAAGAGGGCCGCTACGAGCTCGGGGTTGACGACGACACCATCATCTTCGTGATCAAGTCGCGGACGTGGCGGAGCCCTCTCGACGAACGGAATATCCCGCGCTTCTACTACATCCACCGCCCCGACGGCGCCCCCGACCTGGAGTTCGGAGGAGTCGAGCCGACGGGACCGCTCCCCGAGTCGATCGACTTCCCCGTCTACAAGCAGCGCGAACCGGACGAGCTGAATATCGTCCTCTTCGGTGACACGCAGACGCGTAACCAGGAGGAGATCGACTACCTGGCTCACGACATCGTCGAGGACCTGGTGGGCGTGGACGCCGCCTTCGGCGTCACGCTGGGCGACATCATGTTCGACGACCTTTCCCTGTTCGACAGCCTCAACTCGACGGTCGGGCTTGTCGGCATACCGTGGCACAACGTCGTCGGCAACCACGACCTCAACTTCGACGCCGAGAACGACAGGGACTCCAACACGACCTTCGAGAGCGTCTACGGACCTCCCTACTACTCCTTTGACTACGGCCCCATCCACTTCGTCGTGCTCGACGACGTAGTGTGGAGAGGCAGGGTAAAGGAACCGGACGCCTACAGAGGTGGCAACTACATCGGCGGGCTCGGCGCCGACCAGCTCGATTTCATCCGAAACGACCTCGAACTGCTGGACAGGCGGAAGCGCATCGTGTTCTTCATGCACATCCCGCTGACCGCCGAGTGGATCGAGGAGGACCGCGAGGAGTTCTACGGGATCCTCGAGAACTACCCGCACACGGCCTCGGTCTCCGCCCACTACCACTACCACGAGCACGTCCTGCTCACTGAGGAGGACGGCTGGGGCGGCGAGAAGCCGCATCACCACATCATCAACGTCACGACCAGCGGAAGCTGGTGGAGCGGCGCCCCCGACGAGGCCGGGATACCGCACACGACCATGAGGGACGGCGCGCCCAACGGATACTCGATCATGGCGTTCGAGGGCATCGCCTACCTGACGGACTTCCGCCCCGCCCGCAGGTCCGAGTACGACCAGATGCGCATATGGACCCCGGAGCCCATCCTAGCGAGCGAACTCGACTCGACCGAGGTCCTCGTGAACGTCTACAACGGCTCCGAACGCTCCCGACTGACCTGCAGGGTCAAAGGCGTCACCGACTGGACGCCGATGGAGAAGGTGCTGCGCCCGGACCCCCACTACGTCGAGATGAAGGCGCTCGAGGAGACCGAGACTCCCCCGCCGGGCCGAAGGCTCCCGGATCCGATCGACTCACCTCACATCTGGCGGGCGCCGCTCCCGTCGGAGTTGGAACCGGGTCATTATCTGCTCGAAGTGCAGGACATAGACATGTATGGTGTCAGACGGTTCGGGCGGCGCGCGATCCGAGTGGAGTGATCGCCCGGCTCTGCGGGCGTCGTGCTCGCCGAGTGCAGCGCCCCCACAGACAGGGAGGTCCGAAATGCGAAGCAGCTACCGCGCAGGTGCCGTTGCGTTCGTCGTGTCCGCGTGCCTGCTGGCTCTCACCGCGGCGTCTGCCAGTGCAGGGTACCTCTACGACGAGCGCCTCGAAGGAGAACTGCCGCACCCCAACTCCGCTTTCATGATCCCGTTCGGCGCGCCCAATCCCAACGCGATACTGTTCACCATCGACCTCGGCTCGGACGGCTGGATACTGCAGGTCGATCCCGGCGAGACGCTGCGCGCCTTCACGCTCACCGATTTCACACCGGACAGTCTCGGCTACTCGGCGACCTTCCATATATACGACGGTCCGACCCAGGAGGATCCCGTACTGGGGATCGAGTACGCGCCGTTCGACTACAAGTTCGAGGGCCTCGACTTCATGAGCTACTTCGGGATACCGCCGCTGGGGCCGGGTCAGTATCTCTTCGACTTCTGGCACAACAACGCGGGGCCTCAGCACTACCCGAAGCTCCAGTTCGACATCGACATGACCGGCGTGAGCCCGGTCGAACCGAGGACCTGGGCCTCTATCAAGAACCTCTACAGGTAGCAACCCCCGGACGGACCGTGAACGGCGCGGCGCGCGCCGCTGCGCTCCGGAATGCCCGCTCAAAACGCCGGTCACTCAAACCTCGACTTGCGCCCTAAAATGATGTATAATCATATATTAGTCGCGGCTATGTGTCATACGAGGTCACAACCCCACGGACGGCCCCGCCGCGGACGCCCTCCTCGCGCGACCTTGACACTCTCCCTGAAGAGACAAGGGAGGCAGACCATGTGCCCACGCGTCTCCCACACTTCGCTCGTTCTCGCGGCGACCCTCGCCATAGCGCTCTCGGGCGCGCAAGCAGTGGGCGCCGCCTCGAACTACGACGGGCCCTACGACAGTGAAGCCGACCTTCTGGAGGTCGTCTTCGTCCGCGAGTCGACGGTAAGGCTGCGGGACGGAGATCTCGTCGACCTGTCCGGCGACGCCATGGCCGGCGTCCGGCTGTCGCTCACCGACCTGGACTGGCACGAGTGGAAGCGTGCATGCAGCGTCCCCGAGTGGCGTCTCGACGAGATCCACTCGCGTGGTCAAGCAAGGACGCGCAAGCCCCTGCACAACCTCAACAACGTCTACAGGCTGCGCATACCGCATGACGCGGACGTATGGGCAATCGGGCGGCGGCTGGAGTCGTTGCCGGGCGTGGAACTGGCCCGGCCGGTGCCGCTCCCGATGAGGCAGCCCGTTCCTGACGACTACGAGCCGCTGCAGGGCTACCTCGACCCAGCCAGCGACACGCCGACCGGCATCAACGCCGAGTACTCCTGGACGCTGGCGGGCGGCGACGGCGAGGGCGTCACCGTCTGCGACCTCGAATACAGCTGGAACGAGGACCACCTCGACCTGACGAAGCTGCCGGGCTCGCAGCTGATCGCCAACACGCAGGACCCCTTCGCAGACGAGGACCACGGGACGGCGGTCGTGGGCGTGCTTGTGTCTGACGACGACGGCGTGGGAACGACAGGCATCTGCCACGCGGCCGACCTCAGGACGGCCGGCACCTTCTTCGGCAGCCCCTCTCCCGAGTGGAACGTCGCGGCCGCGATCGGCGTGGCCATCGACAGCCTGGACGCCGGCGACGTCATAGTGCTCGAGCAGCAGTGGGACTACAACAGCGCCGGGGCCTACATCCCCATCGAGTGGTGGCAGACCTACTATCCGGCCGACCAGACCCACAACGCCGTCTACATCGCCATCGAGAACGCCATCGCGAACGGCATACACGTCGTCGAGGCCGGCGGCAACGGCGGCATCAACACCGGCGCGCTGAACTGGCTAGGTGACTCGGGCGCGATCATCGTCGGCGCCGGCGGCGCTGCCCTCGGACCCAACGCGGACCTGCAGCGTCTCTCCTTCTCGAGCTACGGGGGCCGCTTCAACCTGCAGGGCTGGGGCGAGTACGTGGTCACGACGGGGTACGGGAAGCTCTACGACGACGACGGCATCAACTACGCATACACTGACTCGTTTGACGGCACGTCGAGCGCGACGCCCGTGGTCGCGGGGGCGGTGGCGTGCTGCGTCGGATACTGGAAGGAAGGCCTGGGACGCGACCCGTACGCGCTCACGCCCTCGCTTCTTCGCACGACACTGATAAACAGCGGCACTCCTCAGGACCCCTACGTAACCGGGCACATCGGACCGCGGCCCAACATCAGGGCCGCCGACTCGCTGCTGATCCAGCAGGAGATCGAGTGGGCCGACGCCAGCCACAACCCCGTCTGGAACTACGGCAGGGGAGCCACCGGATGCTCCTGGGGTGACTACGACAACGACGGGGACGACGACCTGTTCGTTGCCAACAGCGGCCAGTCCAACCGGCTGTACCGCAACGACAACGGGTTCTTCTCCGACGTTACAACGTCGCCGTTGACCGACACGGGATACTCCTGCGGCTCGGCGTGGGGCGACTACGACAACGACGGGGACCTCGACCTCTACCTGGTCAACAACGACGGGGCGAACAAGCTCTACAGGAACGACGGTGGGAGTTTCACCGACGTGACGACCGGCCCTCTGGGCGACACGAGCAGCGGCGATGGCTGCGCCTGGGGCGACTACGACAACGACGGCGACATCGACCTCTATATCACGAACTACTACCAGGCCAACAAGCTCCTGAGGAACGACGGCGGCGGGACCTTCACGGACGTGTCGGCAGCTCCACTGAACGACTCGGGAGCGGGAGGCGGCTGCGCCTGGGGCGACTACGACAATGACGGAGACCTTGACCTCTACGCCGCCAACTACTACAGCGGCGCCAACAAACTCTACAGGAACGACGGTGGCGGGACCTTCGTGGACGCGACGACCTCGCCCCTGAATGACACGAACGAGGGCCTGGCGGTCGCCTGGGGCGACTACGACAACGACGGAGACCTCGACCTCTACCTGGTCAACAACGGCCAGGACAACAAGCTGTTCAGGAACGACGGTGGCGGGGCTTTCTCCGACGTGACCAGCGGCGACCTCGTCGGGGGCGGATACGACTTCGGCTGCACGTGGGGGGACTACGACAACGACGGGGATCTGGACCTCTACGTCAGCACGGGCTACTGCTGCAACATGCTCCTCCGAAACGACGGAGGAGGGACGTTCACCGATGACACGACCGGGCCGCTGGGGGACGCGACAGCGTACAGCATCGGAACGGCCTTCGCCGACTACGACGGCGACGGGGACCTCGACATATACGTGGCGAACGCGGGGACGTACGACTACAGCAGTCTCTTCAGGAACCTGCTCGGCTACGAGAACAACTGGATCCACGTCAAGGTCGCGGGCACTTCCTCGAACCGCGCCGGCATCGGCGCTCGCGTCCGGATCGTCACTGGCAGAGCTTCGCAGATCAGAGAGATATCCGGCGGCTCGGGCATGCGCTCTCAGGATTCGCTGACCGCCGAGTTCGGACTGGGCAGCGAGACCACGGTCGACAGCCTCATCGTCAGCTGGCCCTCTGGGAGCACCGACGTCGTGACCGACCTTGCGGCGAACCAGGTCGTGACTGTCACGGAGACCGGAACGTCGGTGGACGCGGGACAGTCGAAGCTCATGCTGTCGGCGAACTCGCCCAACCCGTTCGTCCGGGAGACCCTCATCAGCTACCGGCTCCCGGCTCCGGCTGTGGTAAGCTTGAAGGTCTACAACGTGTCGGGGCAGGTCGTGCGCGAGCTGGTGGGCGCCAGGCCCGAGGGGGCCGGGCTTCACGAGGTGCGCTGGGACGGACGCGACAACACGGGCGCGGACGTCGCCTCGGGCGTGTACTTCTCGCGACTCGAGGCCGGGGGCGAGGTCAAGAGCCAGAGCATGGTGATCCTACGGTGACCGTACCGCCGGGCGTGCAAGCACCCGGCGGGCGACGGCGGAGCGGGGAGCGACTTCGAGAGGAATGCGCGTGGTGACAGGTCGTCTTGCTTCAGAGATCCGGGCGACCGTCCCACTAGCCCCGGGCGTCTACGCGTTCACCGACAGGGAGGGCCGGCTGCTCTACGTGGGCAAGTCGGTGAGCCTGCGCAGCCGGATGCTCAGCTACTTCCAGAGAGACCCGTCGAAGGCGGAGCCGGGCTTGGGCCGGCTCGTGTCGGCCGCGCGCGGCTTCGCATGGTGGCAGACGCCCTCCGAACTCCTGGCGCTCCTTCTCGAGGACGCGCTCATCAAGGAGTACCTCCCAACCAACAACAAGCAGCTCAAGCGGATGGCTGAGGCCAGGTATCTCGAGCTCACGACGGACGAGTTCCCGACCGTTCTGATCGTCGAGCACTCCGAGGACTTCGGCGACCGGGAGGTGTTCGGCCCCTACAGAGACGTGTATTTCGCGGGGGAGCTGCGGGGCATCCTCCACGAGGCCCTGGGTGTGCGGACGTGCTCCGAGCGGGTCCCGTCCGCGAAGTGCCTGGACCACGACATCGACCGATGCGCGGGACCGTGCCGGGGGGCAGTGTCCCGGGACGACTACCTCAAACTCGTCGCGGCGGCAAGGGAGTTCCTCAGAGGGGACGCGCGTGCGGTTCGCGACAGCCTGGTCGGAGCAAGAGAGAGCGCGTCGGACGCGATGCGCTACGAGGAAGCGGCGCGCCTGCAGGAGGCGATCGAGACGTGCACGCGGTTCGCGGCGCTCGAGAGCTTCGCCGGCAGGTTCGCAGTCGGCGACTGCGCCCTCGAGGCGGACCCATGCGGGGTCGAGTACCGCTTCTCGAAGGGCGCCCTGGTTTCTCCCGTGGAAGTGATCGTGGCCCGCGGAAGCGGCGGACACCTCGCAGAGAAGGACGACGGCGCGTTCAGCCCGGAATCGGCGGGCAAACGCGCCGTGTCTGCTCTTCGTCGTTCGCCGCCGTCGGACAGGCGTGCGATCGCCGACCGCATACTCATCGTCGGGAGCTGGCTGCGGCACAAGGGCGGCCGCGGCATCAGTGCACCGCGCCCCTGAGCTCGTCGGTCCCGGAGTCCTCACAGTCGCTCAGGTACTTCTCCTCCCAGATCGGATTGGTCAGCTCTCTGATGCGCCGCCCGTACTCCTCCATCCGCCTGCAGTACTCGGGGTCATCGAGTGCGACGGCGGCCTCTTCGTTGATAGGCTTCGCGCCGCTCTGGACAACTGCCTCCTTGAGCACCTCGAAGTGGTCTCTTATGACGCACGGGCACAACCAGTTCCCGACGCCGCGCGCCGGCTGCCGGAACCCGTAGTCGTCCTGCCAGGCGCGTATTCGCTCGAAGAGAGGCGATTCGAGCACGTCGTTGAGATCTCCTCCTCGAGCGTAGACCTCATTGATGTTGTCCGTCGAGTAGGGCACGAACGCGCAGGGAGTGACGTCTCCGTTCCAGTCGATGTAGAGGTACCCGCCCCCGCTTCGACCGGCCGATATGCAGCCGCAGGAGATTGGGCCGCTGTTCCAGAAATCGGCAACGAAGACCTTGCGATCCCTTACGAAGTGCTGCAACCGATTGAGCATCTCGAGCCGGTTCTCCGGAGAGACCATCAGATCTACTGACTGACCCCGCCCTATGGGCATGTACTGGAACGACCACTGGTAGATCGCGCCCTGCTCCTCGAAGTAGAAATCGGCGAACGCGTCGCTCGAGATGACGTCCCAGTTGTACTTCGTAGGCGTAGTGGAGATGCCGAAGGGGACCCCGTAGAACCGCAGCATGTCGAACGCCTCCAGAATCCTGTCGTAGACGCCTTTGCCGCGACGAGCGTCCGTCTCTTCCTTGAAGCCCTCGACCGAGATCGCCGGGCTGATGTTCCCCAGCTTCGACATTCTCTTGATGGTCTCTTCGTCCAGCAACGTGCCGTTCGTGTAGGACATGAAGAACTCGGTGTCGTGCTTCTCCACGACGTCGAGCAGGGTCGCGTCCCCGTCCCGCCACATGAACGGCTCTCCCCCGGAGATGACAGTGAAGTAAGACCCCCAGAGCTCTCGCTTCTCGCGGAGTATCCTGTCAAACGTCTCGAAGCTGAGGCTCGCGTGGTCGCCGGGATCGCTCTCCGCGTAGCACCCCTTGCAGCGCAGATTGCACCGGCCCGTCGGACTGATGAGGATGAACTTCGGTGGGACGCGTCCGAGGCGCTCAGAGATGCCTTCGTCCTCGGTGTGGCGCAGCAGCACGTTACCGATGAACACGTCCATGGCCCGTCGTATCGCGCGCCTTGACATGTAACCACGCTCGATAGAACGGTCGATGCCGTGCAGGAGCGCCATCAGGTAGGTGTGTATGTCTTTCCTGACCTGAAGGGGGCGGGTCTGATGGTACTGCCCGACCAGGAACCTGTGTGCGCGCGTGCCGGCGACGTTGATGGCAGCGCGCCTCAGTGGACCGGTGCCGACGACCAGTCCGGCCGCCTCCCTTATTCCCGCCATTCTGAGTCTGTCCGCTACACTCATAACTACCCAGATCACCTCCTCACTCACGAAGATGAGCTGACCGTCTGTTGTTTCTCCCCTTTCACCGTGGCAGGCGCCGTCACGCCGCCCGCAGACCGCCTCCGGCTCCGCCGTCAGGAGGGGACGGAGCGACCTGTTCCCCTCGCTTCCACTCCGACAGCGCCTTCATCTCGCTCACCGCTCGGAGGTCCTCATCGCGCACGCCCGCGCTCTCAGCGGCCTCCCGGCTGAGCCCTCCCGCGAGGTGCTCCAGCGCGACGTCCAGAACCTCGTATGTGATGCCCATCGCGAACTCGTCGTCGACCCCCGCCATCATGTCCGCGGAAGGGGCCTGCTGCCGGACCTCCCGAGGCACTTCCAGAAAGCGCGCGAGCTGACGCACCTGCGTCTTGTAGAACCCGACGAGCGGCTGGTACGGCAGGTCGTCCACTCCGCCCTTCACGAACCAGCCGACCTCCCACTCCGAACGGTTGGCCCCTCCGAGCAGAAGCCGACCCGAGGCTTCCGCCCTCGACTCGAGCACGCGCCTGCGGTAGAGGTGCCTCTCGTAGAAGAGCTCCTCGGCGTGCCGATGGGCGAACCTCAGCCGCGCGCTCTTGAGCTCCCGGCCACCGTTGAGTCTCTGCCCGGCGCGCAGCGACGCGAGGAAGGGCGTCTCGCCGGCGAGCGAACGGTAGAGCCTCACGGCGAACCGGTTGAGCGCCGGCGATCGCCACACCATGCGAGAGGCCGCCAGTGTCATACCGACCGGCGCCCCCGGTCCGGACCCGATCCTCTCGCGGTCGAGCTCGATGCCAAGCCGGCTCGCGACCGTCGCCGAGAGCGGCCCGTTGCCGCTCTCGTTGTCCCGGTCGAACACGTAGACCGCGTGAACGGAACCCGCCCCCAGTGAACGAACGGCCAAGGCCGCCAGTACCGCGGAATCGAGGCCACCGCTGAGCCCGATGAGAACACCGCGTGCGGAGTGTAGCGCGTAGAGGTGCTGCAGGTAGTCGTCCAGAGCCCGTGCTGCGCGCTCCACGTCGAGCTTGAGCAGGGCGGATGCCGTATCATCGCCTGTGTCGAACACGTCCGGTCCTCAGATGCTCGAGAGCTGCTGAGTTCTCCCCTCACGGGCCGCAGTTGACCGCCCGTGTCGACCGACGCACGCTCCACTCGCCAGCGGCCCGAGTTCAGTTCGGGCAGCTCCGCGATGATCGCATGTGGTACTTCAGTATAGCAGACCGGAGAGCGAATCGCCAGACCTGCCGAATCCTCAACTACGGGCAGGCGAGCGGAGAGAGGTCGGCGAAACGAAGCCCCGGCCTTGACAGACCGGGACCTCGATGTGACCTCTACAGGAGGACTCCGCCGCCGCCGAACTGACGGCTACTTGAGGAGAACCATCCTGCTGGTAAGCACGTCCCCGTCCGCTTCGAGCTTGTAGTAGTAGACCCCTGACGCCACGTTCCTGCCGCTCCGGTCGCGCCCGTCCCACGTTATGCGGTATGGCCCCGGCCCCTGTCTCTCCTCCTCCACCAGCCTCCTCACGAGCCGTCCGGCGATCGAGTAGACCTCGAGGGTCACCGTCGCCCGCGCCGGCAGATCGTAGCGGATCTCCGTCTTCGGATTGAAGGGGTTCGGGTAGTTCCCGTAGAGAACGTACCTTGCAGGCACCTCATCGTCTATGCCCACGACGTCGATCAGAAGGGTCACGGGCACCGTGACCTCCGGCTCGTCGGGGTCGTCGCTCTCGATGACGAGGTCGACCGAGTAGATGCCCTGAGGCAGCCCGCCGGTGTCAACGTCCAGGACGACGGTGGCGATTCCGAGTCCGGAGACGACTCCGCTCCTCGGCGTCTGGACCAGCCACGGGGCCGCGTCCTCGATCAGAACGGCGAGGCCGCTCGTGATGTAGGCCGAGTTGAAGACCACCTCGAGTCCGGTCGTTCCGGAGGCGTCCTCGATGCCGACGGTGGCCGAAGCCGGTGCGCCAGTGATGTCGTCGTAGAGGAACAGGATGCTCCCGTCCGACTTGAGCACGACCTCGAACGTGTAGGGCCCGTCGCCGTAGTAGTCGTAGACGGCGTCGTACTGGACGATGAACTCCTCCGCCACGGCGTCGTGGTAGTAGTAGATGGCGCCGCCGCTCTCTGGATCGAGGTCGTCCCAGAACGGGGCGACGATGTTGTTCGGCGTCCACGAATCGGGGATCGGGTCGTTGCTGTAGTCGTCTCCGTCCGAGCCGAACGTGAGATATCCGTTCGAGCCGATGCTCACGAGCAGCTCGAGCTCCGCGTAGAACGGGAACGTGAACGGCAGCGCGACCTCGAAGTGATCGTCGTCGGTCAGCACGACTGCCGTGCCCGAGCCGGAGATCTCCCGCCAGCTGTAGGTCGGCCCCGCCGGATCGTCACTGTCGACCCACGTGTAGCCGAACGCGTCCGGACCACCGGAGCCGCGTGCCGGCGCGCGACCAGGCCTTGGGTCGACCCCGCCCTTCGGCACCTCGACGTGCTGCATCGAGCGTGCAGTCGCGTCGAGCGCCTCGGCGTCACGCAACATGACCCTGGCCTTGAGTGGTCTGTTCTCCCCGCGCCCGCCCGCGCTCTCGCGCACGAGCCACGTGAGGTCCGGCCGCCCGAGGTCTGAGATAAGGAGGGAGTCCGTCGCGGTCTCACCCGCTGAGAGGTCGAACGTGAACGAGGTCGGACTGACGTCGATGTCGGGAACGCCCAGGCAGCCCGCCCCCAGCGCTCCTACCAGACCGCACCCGGGAGCGTCTGCACACGGCGAGACGTCGGTCAGGTGGTAGTCGCCTGAGCCCGCGGCGCAGAAGTCAGGGTCGAGGGAGAAGTTCCCGTCGACCGTACCCTGCCCGCTCACGCACTCGGCCCAGTCACCGCCTGCGTTGCCGTAGAGGTCGCTGCACGTAAACGTGGCGCTGCCGGTGCCGGCGCAGGCCACCGCCTCGCCGGTCACTCCGAACGCCACTATCGTGCGATCCAGCGTCAGAGCTGTTGCGTCGTCTACCAACAAGCCACTCCCGCCCGCGAGCGGGGCCTCGTTGCCGACGACAGTGCAGCTCTCGAACGTCGCCGACGAACCTCCGGTGCAGTAGAAGCCTCCTCCGCCTGACGTTGCTGTGTTCCCGCTCACTACACATCGCGTGAACGACGCGCTCGAACCGTCGGCGCACGCCACTCCGCCGCCCGACGCTGCCGCGTTCCCCTCGAACGCACAGTCGATGACCGAAGGCGTCGCCCTCTCGAGGTAGAGGCCACCGCCGAGCGTGACCCCACCGCCGCCCGTCGCCGTGATGCCGATGATCGCCGTCGTGCTGTCGGCGTCGACGACGTAGAACACGCGCCCGGCCCTGCCGTCCGCGTCTATGGTCACGCAGTCCGGGTCGCCGGTCTCGCTCGTGATGGTCACGCCCGAAGGTACCGTCAGGTCGGACTCGTAGTAGGTTCCGCACTCGAGGACGATCGTATCGCCCGAGGACGCCAGAGCCAGCGCGCCTGCGATCGTGGGCACGTCGTCTGGCACGACGAGCACCTGAGGCGGCGCCGTCACGTTGATGCGTACGCGCCCAATGGCGGCGCCTCCGTGGCAGTCGGTGACGACGTAATCGAACGAGTCGGTGCCCGCGTGGCCAGGCAGGGCCGCGTAGCTCACGAGCAGGTCGTCCTCGTTGATGTAGGCGATGCCGCTCGAGGTGGACGTGTCGAGCAGGATGACCCTGAGGTCGTCGAGGTCGGCGTCGCTGTCGTTGTCGAGCACGTCGATCGTGATGGGCGCGTAACCTGTCACGCTCGCGGCATCATCGACCGCTACCGGCGACGTGTTGCCGGTCGACCCGCCCACCGCCTTCAGGACGAACTGGCCGCTCCAGTGCAGCGGGTCAAGGTAGACGGACCCCGAGACCTCGAGTCCAGAGTAGCACTCGAAGCTCGTTCCACCGGGTCCGGCTCCGGCGTGCGTGACGGCCTGGAAGCTGTCGTCGACGACGGGTTCGAACCCGTTCGTCAGCGTGACGGCCACGGCGCCGTCCAGAGTGGCGAAGCCGGAAACGGCAAGGTGGTCGTACGTCGAGCCCTGCGCGTAGCCGCCGATCTCCAGACTAATCTCGCTCGTCGGGGACTGCACGAAGTCACCGAGGAATGTGAGGGTGCCCTCCCCGTCGCCGGGCGCCACGAGCCCCTTGATCGCCGCGGTGCCCGACGTGTTGTCGACGGTGCCGCCGCCGGTCATAGTCCCGTTCTCCTCGAGGTCGAAGTACCCGTCGTTGGTCAACGTCCCGCCGGTGGGAACGTTGACCGTACCGCCGACGATGAGCTGGCCGCCGGTCCCGTTCGTCAGCTCGCCGTCGACGATGAGCTCGCCGCCCTCCTGGATGTCGATACCACCCGAGCTCATGAGCACTCCGCCGCCCTCGACGATGAGTGCGCCAGAGACATCGAGCGAGCCCGTGGACGTAACGAGCACCGTGTCCTGAACCACCAGCTCGCCACCAGCCTCCACCGTCACTTCGCTGTCGATGACCTTGAAACTCCCGCTCGTGATGGCCGTGCCCCCGCTGTTCACGACCATGCGGCCGTTGAGTTCCGTCACTCCTTCGAAGCTCAGCTCGCCGGATTCGACCAAGACCAGAGGGAGCTCACTTCTCCCTGGCAGCTCGTTCGTGAAGTCCATCGTGATCCGGCTCGAGAGGCCGCCGACCTTCCTGAGGAGCCCGCGGTTGGTGAAGAGCCCCGAGCCGAACACGTCGCCGTTGTCGAGCACGAACTCCCCGCTGACCTCATTGACCACGTGCGCCGCATCGCCGCCGGCCGAGGCATCGAAGGAGGCACCGCTTCTCACGACGATCTTGCTCGTGTTGGTGGCACCCTCAGTGACCCCGAAACTGCCGGTCTCGATGTCTAGCGTCTGTGTTCCGGTCGCCGCGCCGTGCACGAGCGAGTGTATCGTCCCCGATGAGTTGTAGGTCACGGTGTAGGTGCCACCGAGGTCGATGTGGGCAATGCTGTTGGCATCCGGTACCTCGTCCGGGTCCCAGTTGCTGGCCCCCTCCCAGGTCACGCCGTCGCCACCACCGTCCCAGTACGAGTCGATCGGGCCTGTCGGAACGTTCACCGTCACTATGATCGGATCGTCGATCAGGCACAGGTGCGGCGAGTTGCTGACAACATCGATCTCACCGGTGGTCGGGCCATCCAGGCCCGTCGTGTTGATCTCTATGGTGACCGCAACAGAGGTGCCGCTTTCAGAGGTCGGAGTCACCAAGGTGCCCGACGAGGGCGTGATGTCGGTTATCCACGTGTCTGACGCGATGAGCTGCCAGTTGAGGTTCGCTCCACCGTTGTTCGTGAGCGTTACGACCTCCTCGTATGTGCCGTCGGGATCCTGGGTCCCGAAGTCTATCGGACTTGCCGGGTTCATCGAGAGAGAGGGGTGATTCTGCACGTGATTCAACATTGCCGCGTAGTCGTCAAGGTCCGTGTCCCCATCGCGGTTCCAGTCGGTGCGGCATCCGAAGACTCCGAAGTCCTCTGCGAAGATACCGAGGTCGCCCCAACGCGGTTCGGTCGGCGATCCGTTCAGCACCCCGTCGGCGTTGAGGTCGAAGGACACCCACTCGCGTACGTCCGGGAGTACCCCGCCCCCCGGCGGGTTCAGTGTCACTTCCGTCCCACCGAGGTAGTGCGCCCTCACACGGGCCCGCACCTGATAGCAGCTGGTGCTTCCAGAGCAGTCCAGACCGACGCGCGGGACCAGTGTCGCGTTCCCGGAGTCGTCGGTCAGGCTCTCGACGATGCACTGGTAGGGAGTGCTCGAGGGGATGGTGCTCACGACCTCGAGCCAGACCGTGGCGCCCTCCAGCGGCCCTCCTTCCGTGGATGCCACGTACGCCGTTATGGAGGTCGGCCCATCTCCTGCGGGGCACGTCAGGACCGCCTCGCCCTCGGTTCCGGTGACGAGGTCGTTCCACAACCAGTTCGAGCTGGATTGGTCGATGTCCTCGGTGTGCCCGACGACAGGAAGCAGACAGATCAGCAGGACGGTCGCACAGAGAACGCTGGGGACCACGGGTCTCCCGAGTCTCATGGTTCGGTTCTCCTCTGTTTGTGCTCCGCTCATGGAAGGTTGGCCTGTTGGAATGGCCTTGCGGCGGCCAAGCAGAGTGCACTCTCAGTGTTCTCTGAGAGAGCCCTGGAGAGAGCAGATGAGGTGATTGACTGCATTGTCAACTCTGTGTTGACCCATAAACTATATCATAGTGACCGGCCTTCAGTCAAGTCTGCCGTGACGCCTCTGCTGCCACAGTGTGTCCGTGCATCCGACATGATGTGCTACAATCCACTGGGTCGTGTATGAGCGTCACTCGGTTCTGAATGGAGCAGCAGTCACGTTACCCAAGGTCGCTGCTAGACTCAACGCCGTCAGGCCGACTGCGGAAACAAGGGGGATTCGCGAGATGCGATTCAGGAACGCGTTCGGAGGGTCGCTGGCCTTCGCAGCACTCATCTTCGCGCTGGCCGCCTCCCCGCAGCTCCTCGACGCCGCCCAGGAACACGAGGGCCAGGCGGCCGCACTCGAGGAGACCATCTCAGTGTTGAGAGCCGAGGGCGACTACGAAGGGGCACTGGAGGCCGCCGAGGAACTCCTCCGACTCCTTGCCGACGACGCTGCCACAACCCCCTACGACCTCGATACGGTCGGGCGGGACGTCGAGACCCTCAGGCACATCAGTTCGCTCCCCGAGGATGACCGGAGCGAACTCGCACGGGCAGACAGCTTGTCCATCGAGATCTGGGGAGTCTCCGCCGAGGGCCGCTACGCGGAAGCGGCGGAGCTGGCTGCACGACGGCTGGAGATCCAGAGACGTATCCTGGGTGACACGCACACCGACATCGCCCTCAGCCTCGACGAGCTCGCGACCCTGCTCCAGTACAGCGGCGACCTCGACTCGCCGGAGCCCCTGTTCCGCGAAGCCCTGGAGATCCGGAGCGCGGTCCTGGGCGAACGACACGCCGAGGTCGGCGGCAGCAAGAACAACCTGGCGATACTCCTGCAGGCCAAGGGCGACCTCGCAGGGGCCGAGCTACTGCTTCGCGACGCGGTCGGGATCTTCGACGAGGAGTTCGGCGCCGACGACCCGCTGGTCGCCACACTGACGAACAACCTCGGTATGCTCCTCTACAGCATGGGCAACCTGGACGCGGCGGAGCCGCTCTACCGTAAGGCGCTCGCAACGCGGCAGCAGCAGCTGGGCGACAGGCACCCCGAGGTCGCGAACAGCCTGACGAACCTGGCGGTGCTGCTCCACGCCCGAGGCGACTACGCGGCTGCTGAGCCGGTTCTCCGCGAGGCCACTGCCGTCTGGCGGGAGGTCCTTGGCAACGAGCATCCCCACGTCGGCATAAGCCTCAACAACGTTGCCTCCCTCGTGAGCGCCCAGGGCGAATACGCGGAGGCGGAGGCCCTGCACCGGGAGGCCCTGGAGATCGCGCAGATCGGACTTGGAGACTCCCACCCTGAGATCGCGCGGATCCTGAACAACCTCGCCAGAACGCTGGAGCATCGAGGCGACTACGCCGCCGCTGAGCCGCTCTTCAGACGGGCACTCGAGATCAACAGGGAGGCCTCGGGCGAAGAACACCCTGAGACCGCCGCCAACATGAACAACCTCGCCCATTTTCTGCAGGCGAGGGGCGACGTCGACGGCGCCGAGGCTCTCTACAGGGAGGCCCTCGCCATCCGGAAGAGAACCCTGGGTGACAACCACCTCGAGACCGCGCGCAGTCTGAGCAATCTCGCGTCCCTGCTCGAGGCGCGTGGCGACTACGACGACGCCCTGCCGCTCTATGAGGGCGCCCTCGAGATCCGTCGAACGCAGCTCGGAAGCGCCAGTCCCGCGATCGCGCACAGCCTCAGCTCCATCGGGTTCCTTCACTACGTCATGGGAGACCCCGCGGGAGCCGAGCCGTACCTCGAAGAGGCGCTGGAAGTGCACGATGCGGCGGTCGCGAGAGCCGGCGAGGGACTCAAGCGTGCTACCGCGGCGCTCCGTCTGCGCCCGCCCGCCTGCGTTCTCGCGGCCGCTCTACTTGCGCAAGGGAAGCCGGAAGAAGCGTGGCCCCCAGCCGAGCGCGCCCAGGCCAGGGCGCTCGCCGACCTCCTGATGACAGCGGGACAGCGTCAGCTCACGGAGCGTGAAGTGGCCCGAGAGGAGTCGCTGGGCGGGGCGATCGCGGCTCTCGAAGGTCAGATAGCCGCCTATCACGCTGCGGCGGAGACGGACACGATCAAAGATGCCGGCGCCTTGCTCGATGAAGCTCGCGGGGCGCTGCTCTCCGCGGAGGCCGAGTGGAGCGCCTTCAGGCGGGAGATCGGCACCAGGTACCCGGTCTCGGAGGGTCGGCCCTACTCGCTCGAGCGCGTTCAGGCGGCTCTCCCCGACCGCGCCGCCATCGTCGGATGGGTAGAGGTGGAAGCGGGACCCGACCGCCGCGACGTGTGGACCTACACCATCCGGAGCGAGGGTCCGGTCGTCTGGGGCAGCTGCGAGGAGGCGGCGGGACCGCAGCCGCAGGAGCTTAGGCCTGAGCTCGCCGATCCGGGTTCCTCGTCGATCGGACTCACGAGGGACGCGGCCTCCGTCTATCGGACCTGGTTCCAACCCATCGAAGACGCTCTCGAGGGCATAGACGAGCTGGTTGTCATACCATCCGGACAGATGCTCGGCGTGCCGGTCGAGGCGCTCGTGGACGGAGGGCGCTCGACGCTAGGCGAGACCTACTCCGTCTCATACGCCCCCTCGGCCACCGTGTTCACCTGGCTGACCGAACGCAGCGCGCAGCGAGCGTCGGGAATCAGCGAGATGCTGCTGGTCGGAGACCCTCCGTTCACACAGGCACATGCCGACGTGATGAACGACGAGGCCGCCCCCGTTGGCGCGGAGAGAGCGGTCGGAGCGGGGCAGTCGTTCCCTCGCCTACCTGCATCACGCGCGGAGGTTCTGCAGCTCGCGGAACTCTCTGCGAAATCGACCGTGCTCCTTGGACCCGAATCCTCGGAGGAAGCGCTCGTGCAACTCGCGCGGTCGGGTCGGCTCGAGAACTTCGACTGCGTCCACCTGGCGACCCACGCCGTCGTGGACGACGAACAGCCCGGGCGCTCGTCCCTGGTGCTGTCACAGGTAGGACTGCCCGACCCGCTCAAGTCGGCGCTCGCAGGAACGCGCATCTACGACGGGTTCCTCTCGGCAGACGAGATCGTTCGGGAGTGGACGCTTGACGCCGACCTGGTGACGTTGTCGGCCTGCGAGACCGGTCTCGGGAGAAGGGTCGTGGGAGAGGGATACATCGGATTCGCCCACGCCTTCTTCCAGGTCGGAGCAAGAAGCCTGCTCGTCGGCCTCTGGAAGGTCGACGACGAGGCAACCTCCCTTCTCATGCGCCGCTTCTACGAGAACTGGACCGGCGTCTACGAAGGCGACCGTGCGGGGCACGAGGGCAAGCCGATGGGCAAGGCGGACGCCCTACGCGAGGCCAAGCTGTGGCTGCGAAACTACGACGACGGGCGCGGAGGCCACCCGTTCAGACATCCCTGCTACTGGGCGTCGTTCATTCTGATGGGTGGCCGGGGATAGGTGCACGTCGGGGCCATCTCCGGCAGCCACGGCCTCTGAGAAGGACGATTTCCGCCAACCAGAAGGCCGCTGGTGCGGTAGTACATAGTGGAGGGCGGCACGCCTGGAGTCCGGCCATCTGAGTCGACAAGGCATGCGACCGCGGAGAGCCCCCGGTCGCCTCACGGCAGACACGGGCCTACAGAGGGAGGCAGCCATGATTCGGAAGCTCGTTCTCACTACTGCGATCGCCGCACCGATGGTGCTGATCGCGCTCCTCCTGCTCCCGGCGGCCGCGAGCGGAGAGGATGCTGCGACGTCCGGGATCGTGGTCTCAGTGTCCGGCGACGTCACCGTCGAGAGGGCCGACGGCGAGCTGCAGGCGACTGAGGGACTCGCGCTCACCGAAGGCGACAGGATCACAGTGAAGAAGGGGGCGCGGTGCAGCGGGTTCACGCCCCAGGGTACCGGCTTCGATCTGGACGGACCCGCCGAGTTCCTCATCCCAAACGGTGACGAGGGCGGGCTGGTGGACAGTGTCACCTCCTGGATACGGATGCAGCTGGCAGACTGGATGGGTGAGAGCAGACGCCGTCCTCTGACGACCAGGGGCGTGCGCGATTGGGCTAGAGTGAGCGAGGCGCCCGCGCTCATCCTGCCCGCGTCGGGCGGCGCCGTCCGCCCCAGCCGTGTTGAACTCAGATGGAGCACGGTGGCAGGCGTCGACCGCTACGTGGTGACGGTAGCCCCGGCGCTCGGCGACGAGATCGTGACGACGGCCCGCGGCAACTCCGCGACCATTGACGCGCTCGAGCCCGGTGAGGAGTACGTGTGGAGGGTGGCGCCGGACGTGGCGGACTGGGCAGGGAGCGGGAGCTGGCGCGAGTTCCGGGTCCTCACGCTAGATGAGGAGGAGAGGCTCGACGCCGCGCTCTCCGACATGGGCGACCTGGAGGCCGGTGTGCTGCTCCTGTCCATGGGGCTTCACGACGAGGCCATCTACCGCTTCGACTCGGCCGCCGAGAGCAAGGAAGGGAACTCCGCAAGGCACTGGCGGGCCCAAGCCCTTGCCGACTGCGGGCTCTACCGTGAGGCCTACGACGACCTGATCCAGCTCCGGGGAAACGAGTGACTCCATTCCTATCCGACCTGCGGCTGGCGCCACGACGGCTCCTGCCGCTGGTCTACCTCATCCCGCTGGCCTATCTGCTCCAGCCGGTCCTTTGGACCCCGCTGGACGGCCGGTTCTTCAACTACTTCCACTCGAAGCGCCCGACGACACCCTGGAACGAGGTCGTGGTCGTGGGGATCGACGAAGCGACGCGAGCGCAGACGTTCCCCCGCCCGGTGTTCCCCCTATCCAGGCACGTTGCCGAACACTCCGTGGTGGCTCGTGAGCTGTCGAACGCCGGCGCTCGAGCGATAGTGTTCGACCTCGAGATGGGGCCCGACGCCTACGTCGAACCCCCCGTGGAACTCGCTGAGGCGTTCCGCGAGGCGGACCGCGTTTACCTGGTGATGTCACTCGGTGAGAGACGCCTCCCGAACGGCGCAGGCGACGCCGTTGTGCTGCAGCCGGTGCGCTACCCGGACACGCTCCTCGTGGCCGCCTCCCGGGGCGCGTACGTCGTGGACGTCGACGCCGATGCCGACGGGATAGTCAGGCGCTTCACTCCCGATCCCAGGCTCGAACGACTGGGGCTAGAGACGCTACCCGCGCGGCTCGCGGGCGTCGCTCTGGCCGGTCCGATGCCTATCGAGTTCCCTTCGGTCAGGGAGACCATCCCGGTACTCTCCTACAGGGACGTCATCGAGGGGAGAATCCAGCCCGGCACGGTCGAAGACAGGATCGTGTTCGTAGGTTTGACCGAGGACCCGCTGACCGACTTCGTCGACGTGCCGCGCAGGCAGAAGCTGGGTGGCGGCGTCGAGGCGTTCGGGCAGTCGGGCGTGGTCGTGCTGGCGGCCATAACGGAGACGCTCCTCAGAGGGGCCCCCATCCGCGACGCCTCGTGGCCGTTCGCGCTCTTCTGGAACATCCTCTGGAGCGCGGTCTGCGTCGCTCTGATATCGAGGAGACGCCCGGAGCTCGCGGCCTTCGTGGTTCTGGGCGTGATAGCGGCCGCTCTGGTCGCGACGGGCTTCCTCCACGCGCTCGCCGACCTCGTTCTGCCGGCCGGACTTCTGCTCGGGTGTCTTCTTCTCGTCGGATCGCACGCCATAGTCACTTCGTACGTGCGCACCACGAAGGAACTGCACGAGGAAGAGGTTGAGAACGAGCGCGTCCGCAAGGAAATGGAGACCGCGCGAACCACGCAGGAGGGATTCCTCCCGAAGGAGATCCCCCAGGTCGAGGGGCTCGACATCTGGGGGACTAACGTGAGCTCGCTCGCGGTCTCGGGCGACTACTTCGATGTCATTGACCTCGGCGAGGGACGCCCAATCCTGTTCGCGATTGCCGACGTCTCGGGGAAGGGACTGCCCGCTTCACTGCTGATGTCGAACGTTCAGGCGGGGCTTCACTGCCACGCGTTCCAGGACTCCTTCGACCTGGGCGTGACGGCGAAGAACCTCAACAGACTAGTTCACGACAACACGGAGACCGGCAAGTTCGTGACGATGTACCTGGCGGAGGTCGACAAGGAGACACACCGACTGCGCTACGTCCGCGCGGGACACGACGCGCCCATCGTGGTGTCCGCCGACGGGACCGAGAAGCTGCTGGAGGACGGCACGTGCGTGTTCGGGTTCTTCGACGAACTCGACTGCGAGGTGTCGGAACTCGGGCTGTCCCCCGGTGACGTGATGTGCCTCTACACCGATGGCATAACCGAGGCTGGCGACCCCGGAGCCAACGAGTTCGGCGTTGAGGGCATCGTCGAGGTGCTCAAGGAGCACAGGCACGAGACCGCCGAGAAGATAGGACGCGCGCTGATGGACGCCGTGTGGAGATTCACCGGTCTCACGGACCAGGCCGACGACGTCACCCTGGTCATCCTGAAGGTGGCCGCCTAGGATCCGCCGCCCACATCCCCCTCGAACCGCCTCCTCAAGTACTGGCAGTAGATGGCCCCAACCGGGTTGTGCGCGAGGACGCGGTCCTTGGCTATGAGCGTTGTCACCGGCGCCTTCGAGGACATCGCGAAGACGGAGTCGTGACCCACGCACAGGCCGCAGATGACGTTGAGGTCGGTGCCGGCGTCGTTCAGGAGCTCGGCCTGCCCGGCCGAGTTGCAGATGCTCTCGCGGCGGCCCTCTTCGATCTGCTCCAGTTCGAGGTCGGCCTTGTCGATGCCGCAGACCTTGCAGCAGACGGACACGACGTCGAAGTGCCTGCCGAGGATCTTGTCTATGACGCGCGCCTCCTCAGACAGGCCGACGCAGAAGACGAGGCCCACGCGCTCCGCGCCGATCTCGCGTCCGAACAGGATCACCTCCTCGAGGCGGGTGGCCTCGAGGTAGTGGCGCCCCTCGATCGCCGTCGCGGCGCGGTGGAGTTCACGTATGAGTGGATCGTCATAGAGAGGGCGGTGCCTGTCCGCCGCCCCGAAGCAGTCCTTTCCGTCACTGCACTGCTTCTCCGGGCAACGCGCGCAGCGCGGAATAGCATCGGAACCCACTGGAACCCCCCTGCGTTTCACTCACCTTCCAAGAATGGAACCGGATGCCCGCTGGCTCATGCTATGCGCCAAGCTTCGCCAACTCCACTCGCCTGTTCTTGGCGCGTCCCTCCTCCGTCGTGTTCGGAGCGACAGGGGACGACTCGCCGTAACCCTTAGGCGTAAGCCTGCTCGAGTCAATGCCGAAGAGCTCCAGGTAGCTGACGACCGTCTCCGCTCTGCGCTGCGAGAGCGCCATGTTGTAGTCGTCGGCGCCCTGGTCGTCCGTGTGTCCCTGGACCTCGAGTCCGAGGGCCGGGTTCTCCCTCAGCAGCGTTACCACGTCCTGGAGCTGCTCGTTCGACTCGGGCTGCAGGGTAGCCTTGTCCAGGTCAAAGAGGATGCCGTACAGAGCGACACGCCCGTCGGCATCAAGCGCCGCCTTCATCTCCGAGGGGCCGAAGGTCAGGCTCTTCTCGAAGCCCGCCTCCTCAATGATGCGAAGGTCCTGCTGGGAGTAGTTCCAGATGTGAACCTCGCACCACGTCCGCACCCCGTCGCCCGGAAGCCGGAAGGTCAGGTAGCCGCCGTCCTCGAACAGGATCTCCCCGCCCTGCTCCAGGGCCGCCTGCTTGTAGTTCTCGCGATACTCCAGAACCGAGTGGGTCTTGTCGGCAGAGCGACCGCTCTCGTCCTTGAGCCCGTAGGTGAGCTTCCAGAACCTGCCCTGAACGGTCTGCTTCGTCATCTTACCCGTCGCAGGATCGGCGACCCTGAAGGTGTACTCCGAGAAATCCATGTACTCGCCCTGCGGGTTGAGAGTCGAACCGGGGAACGGCCTGATTAGAGGGTGCTCCTGAACCTCGGCGAGAGCGATTGTGGGCTGGATCAAGGAGACAGCGAAAGCGCACATAACGAACAGCAATCCGTGCCGCTTCATTGTTGGACCTCCGCGTCGGCGTGTGCTGAGACCACGACGGCCAGTTCGATGTCTCTGGCAGTTCCAATCCTCTGACAGTTCGATGTTGCTGAATGCCGAATCAGGCTAGCACCGGGCGGGAGTTCTGTCAAACGGCAGGCAGGTTGCCGACCCGAGGCCGTACACAGGCGAACTGCCTCACCATCGGGCCAAGACAAGCGCGTCCGCCTTCAGAACCGCACCTAAGCACCGCCGGCTAGCGATAGAGGCTCTTGATCGCCCCCCACGTGGTGTTCTCGACCGCACTTCCCGAGCTGCCTATGGCGGCCCAGAGGATGTACCAACCGAGTTCCTCCGTGGACCCGTCGGCTCCGAAGAAGAAACCGATCGAGACCGTCTCTCCCATCCACGGCGTCAGGTCGAACGAGTCGGTTCGAAACTCCGTGGCGTCTTCGCCGGTGAAGCACGGGAAGGGCCCGATGCAGGAGTTGTCCCACTCGCCGATGTAGTCGTACCCGACGGCGGGAGTCAACAGGTTCCAGGTCACTCCCCCGTCGGCCGTAAGCCCGACCATGCCTCCATCGTAGTACTCCTCAGTGACGTAGAAGTGGCAGACCTCGAGACATTCACAACCGTCGTCCAGAAGAACGGGGCCCACCCAGGCTGCGTCCGCGGCTTCGCTCGGGTAGCTGCCTCCGAGTCCCGTACAAAGGACGTTGGTGACCTCCACGTCGTCACAGGCTGTCTCGGGGATCACGCCGGGCGCGGCACCCCACTCCCACGTGTTCAGCTGGACGCCGCACGGTGCGTGCACGAACCCCTCGTCGCTGGTGTTGAAGTCCCACATGTGGCAGACGGAGGCGAGAGGCGCGCACTCATCCATCGGTTCGTTGTGATAGACGGCGAGCACGAAGTCGCACTCATCGTCCTCGTAGTCGTCGACCACCATGTAGTAAGTGCCGGGGTCCAGGCAGTCCACGTACCAGCCGAAGTCGTCGTACTCGATGCAGTCGTCCTCTTAGCAGCTTCCCAGCAGGAACCAGTCGAGGTCCTTCTCGTCGGGGCGGTACCAGAGTGAGATGCCGATATCGAGACACGGCTCGTCGATGGTCAGCTCGAAGACAACCTCTCCGCCGGGCTCGTCCCAAGCGACGCAGGCGGGGTAGCCGGGCACGTTGGCCGGCGCGTCGAAGTTGTCGGTCCATATCGTCTGCCCGACGAATATGGGGATCGCCCCCGTGCAGTCGAGTTCCCCACGGGCCATGAGCTCCGCGGTAGGCTTGCCCGGCCGTCGCGACTCCTTCCACTTCGCCCCTGCGCCTCCGACAGCGACCGTGAGCAGGACCACTATTGCGATAGCAACGCTTCTCATGCCTACAGCCTCCTTCTGAGTGATTTCCTCAAGATCCCAGACCACACTACTTTACCACATCTACTGGCTGATGGTGAAGGTCCACAGCGTCTGCGACCTCAGAACGGTCAGCAGGTCTCAGGCGGACAATTCGAAGAAATACCTTGCGCTTCTATGCATAGATTCACTATGCTATGTGTATGGCGGCGAAGGAGCCCGCCGGCGGACGCGCTTGAGATGAGGAGCACCCGTGGACATCCCGAAAGACCTGGTCGCGGCGTCGGCGACCCCGATAATTCTCGCGATCCTTCGGCAGGGCGACAGCTACGGGTACGCCATCATCAGGCAGGTCCGGGAGGTGTCCGGAGATCGCATCCTCTGGACCGACGGCATGCTCTACCCCGTGCTGCACCGACTTGAGGCCGCGGGCTTCGTGAAGTCGACCTGGCAGACCGCGGACACGGGGCGAAGAAGGAAGTACTACCGCATCACACGACAGGGCGAGGAGGAACTCGGGCGCCTGAGGGAGCAGTGGGACGTCGTCCACGACGCCCTCCAGCGCCTCGCAGGCCCCGGCAATACAGGAGCGTAAGATGTTCGACCTGGAATCACAGATCAGGAAGTGGCGTCGACACATCCAGTCGGCCGGTTCGCTCGACGCCCAGCACCTGGAAGAACTGGAGTCCCATCTCCGCGACAGCATCGACGAGCTGACCGGGCGCGGCATCAGCGTCGAGGAGGCGTTCCTCGTATCGATACACCGCATGGGCGACGCGGAGGAGCTCAACCACGAGTTCGCCAAGGTCCCAACGGAGAGCGTCTGGAAACAGCTCCTGGTGCCGGCCGCCGATGAGGAGGCGCGCCGCAAGCAGCGGACCGAGATCGCCGTGATCATCGCGCTCGCGGTCCTTGGCGGGCTCCTCGGCAAGATACCGTCTCTCTTCGGACACCTGCTCACGGAGGAGAGCGCCCTCATCTACGCGAAGAATGCCGCATTCTTCGCCCTCCCCCCTGTCGCGATCTACCTTATCTGGAGACGCGCCCTCTCCTTGCGCTTCATGGTGGTCGGCGCGGTGGTCTTCGCCGCGCTCGTTCTCGTCGTGAACATCTACCCGAGCTACGAGCCACATCACACGGAGGTGCTGTCGCTGCTGCACGCTCCCATCGTGCTGCTCCTCGTGCTCTTGGTGCTGTACTGCGGGCGGGACTGGCACAACCCCGCGCTCAGACTGGACTTCGTGCGGTTCGCGGGCGAGGTGTTCATCTACGCCGTTCTGCTGTTCCTGGGAGGTATGGTCCTGGTCGGCGTCGCGGGAGGCGTGTTTTCGCTCGTGGGGATCGACATCGAGCACCTCATCCTCAACTGGATGTTCATCTTCGGTGGCTGCGGTCTGGTCGTGGTAGCGGCCTACCTCGTCGAGAAGAAGAAGGGCGCCATAGAGACCATCGCCCCGGTGCTCGCCCGGATCTTCACGCCGCTCTTCGCCGTTCTGATGCTCGTACTCATCCTGGCCATCGCGGTCGCCGGCCAGGCTCCCTCGGAGGACCGCGAGCTTCTCATCATGTTCGACATAGTGCTGGCGCTTGTGCTCGGCCTCGTGCTCTTCACGATGAGCGCGCGCGATGCGGAGAAGCCTGCAGACTGGTGGGACTGGATCGTGATGGCGCTTGTTGCGCTCGCGCTCGTCGCGGACGTGATAGCCCTGTCGGGGATCGTAGGAAGGCTCCTCGCCTTCGGCTTCACCGCGAACAAGACCGCGGCGCTGGGAATGAACATCCTCCTTGCAGCGAACCTGGTCACGCTCGCCGTTGGCTACTCCCGCTTCCTCTCCGGGCGATCGACGTACCAGACCGTCGTGGACTGGACGATGTGGTACCTGCCCCTGCACGCGGGGTGGGCGGCGTTCGTGGTGATCGCCTTCCCTCCCCTCTTCGGGTTCGTGTAGTCGCCACCTGACTAGCGAGGGCAGAGACGAGAGAGGCCCCGGGCGCATGCCCGGGGCCTTCGGTATCGGGGTCCCGCTACTGCCTCACGAGGGACGTTACTTCACCAGAACCATCATCTGGTTCGCCGTCTGCCCGACGGCCTCAAGCCGGCAGAGGTAGACGCCGGTCGCAACCGACCGACCCGCATCGCTGGTGCCATCCCAGGTGACCGAGTGGCGGCCGGTCCCAGCGATCTCCCCGGCGACCAGCCTCTTCACGAGCTTGCCGGCGACGTCGTAGACACTCAGGTCAACGGTCCCCGGTTTCGGCATCTCGTAGCTGATCGTAGTCACCGGATTGAACGGGTTCGGATGCGGCGGGTGCAGAACGGGCGACGCCACAAGCTGCCCGTGCGCCCCCGTAGGAGTGAGGAAGTCGAAGTAGTTGACGTTGAACCCCTCGACCGTCGGCACGAACGTCATCAGGAGCGTCCCGGCGGGCAGCGTGGCCTCCGTGGAAACGGTGGTCCACGTCTGCCATCCGCCCGTCACGGGCACGTCGACGTCCCCGGTCAGGTCGTAGCCGTCGAACTCGATGTGGAACGTCCCGCCGACGTACGCCGATGCCACGCGAACATCGATCGGATAGTCCCCGGGCATCGGGACCTCGATGGTGTACTCGAGCCACTCGCCCTCTCTGACCCAGCCCACGTTGTAGCCGCCGCCAGTGTCCGAGCAGTCTTGAATGTCGACGTCCTCAGACGTGCGGTACGCGCCGCCCTCGTTCCCGGAGTCAGTGTCGTGGTACGCGACCCCTTCCCCACCGACGTCGAAGTCCTCGACCTCGACCCGCGCCGGCAGAACGAACGGACTACCGAGATACGGCGCCTGTCCGCAGCCCGTTCCGACGGTGATGTCGGACGTGTCGGTGGTGTAGGCGCCCTCGTCGTCTATGGCCCTCGCAACCACGGAGTAACAGCCGTCGGCCACGGACATCCAGGTGAACGCGTACGGCGCGGTCTCGTCCTCGCCGAGGTAGCTCGCCCCGTTGTAGAACTCGACGACCTCCACGGTACCATCTGTGTCGGACGCGTCGGCTGTGATCGTGATGTCGCCCGCGGGAGGATTGTCGCCCTCCGTCGGTGAGGTTATCAGGACCGCGGGAGCCTCGTTCGCGGTCTCCTGGTACACCCGGACGTAGTCGATCACGTACTCCTGAGGCAGCTCGGCCGTGACGCAGCTCGTCTCGGTACATCCGGTGTAGTTGCCGCCGACGGCCGCGTTCAGGATGATGTAGAAGTCCTGGTCGAAGGGTGCCAGGGGATTGCCAGGGGCGCCGTCGGAGAACCACTCGCCGCTGTACTTCGTCGAGTAGAGAACGTCGTCGACGTACCAGCGCATCTCCGTCTCCTCCCACTCGATGGCGTAGATGTGGAAGTCGTCGGCGAAGTTGACACCACCCGGGGAGTACGTTCCCCCGGTCTGCGTGTTATCGGGCCAGCTCCCTCCGAAGTGGAGCGTGCCGCCTATCCAGTCGGTGCTGTTCGCGGACTCCATGATGTCGATCTCGCCGCTGGCGGCCCATCCGCCGTAGACGTCTTCCTGCGGCATCATCCAGAACGCGGGCCACATCCCGCCGCCGGTCGGTATCTTCGCCCTAGCCTCGATCCTTCCGTAGAGGAAGGAGTGCTTGTCCCTCGTGTGGACCTTGCCCGAGGTGAAGTACCTGCCGCCGTAGTACTCGTCCTTGGCGGTGAGGGTCAGGTACCCGTCTGCAACGGTCACGTTCTCGGGCCGGTAGTACTCGAGCTCGTTGTTTCCCCAGCCGCAGAGATCCGGGCATCCGTCGCCGATGTCCGCAGTCCAGTTCCCCGTGTCCAGACTCGTCCCATCGAACTCGTCAGACCAGACGAGCGACATGTCGGCGGCCGCCGTACCGGCCAGCGCAGCCGCGACCACGACCGCGATCGCCCCCAGACCGGCGCGTGTTCCTGTCTGCTTGCGCGTCATCTTGATGCGCTCCCTCACTTCACAAAGACCATTCTGTTGACCGCCGTCCCGGCATCCGTTCTGACCCGGCAGTAGTAGATTCCCGAGGCGACGCTGGCGCCTCGGCCGTCGCGGCCGTCCCAGCGCACCGTGTTCAATCCGACCTTGCCGGTCCCTCGCAGCGCTCTCGCCACCCGCCCGGAGATGTCGTAGACCGTGATCTCGTAGTCGCCTGCCACCGGCAGCTCGAAGCTGATGCTGGTCGACGTGTTGAAGGGGTTCGGAGCGTTGGGAAGCAGCTGGACTCTCGCGCCGTCTGTCGGCTCGCCGCCGTCCACGGACGTGCCGCCTCCGTCGTCCCAGTAGATATCGTCCAACGCGAACTCGCAGGCCGTCCCATGCTCCTCGAGGATCACGAACGCGTAGCTCAGCATACGAAGGTCGATGAGCAGTCCTCGGATGTCGCTGACGGGGATCGCAGCCTGCCCCCACTCCCCGTCACGCACGAGCCCGTAGGTCGTCGTGTGAGCCGGGAACTCCACATACTCCTGATTGCCCCACGCGTCTATGATCCCGATCTTGAAGGTGACGTTCGCGGGAATCTTGATCCTGAACTTGAGGTGCCCCTCGCCGAAGTCGAACAGGTTGAGGGGCTGCATCGCCATGATCCCCGCGCCGAACCACCCCAGGCCCGCCGTCTGCCAAGACAGCACGTTCTCGCCCTCATACGGGGGTATCGAACCGTCGACAAGCGTTCCCTCCCACACGTAGATCTCTGACGAGACCTCCGGGACCAGCTCGCCCGTCACAGGCGTCTCGTCCGTGAAGATGCCGAAGACGCCGCTCTCAAACGCCGGGGGCCCCAGGTGCACCTCGCCGTGGCCGTTCCACTCGTAGACGCGGATGTAGTCGATGTACATCTCCGCCGGGAACGGCATCGAGACCGGCTCGCCGCTGCCGGGGTCTCCGAGGTTGTATGCGTCCGTGAACGCCCCGCCGATGGCCAGGTTCGCTATCATGTAGAACGGACTCCGGAACTCCTCCGACTCCTCGTCGATGGGGAACGGGTCCGCGTAGAGGTCGTACTCCACACCGTCGTCGACGACCGTGAAACGCAGGCTCGTGTCGTCCCAGTAGAGACGATAGATCAGGAAGCGCTCTACCAGCTGGTCGGTGTAGTTGAAGTAGGGACGGCAGTAGATGTCGTCGGGGTCCCAGGAAATGCTGGCGGCGCCCGACGGATTCTCAGGAGTCACGGCGTCATCGGAGTAGAAGATGGCGTTGGCACCCACGCACTCGTTGACCGTGGAGTTGTCGAGGCCGTTGCCTCCGTTGTGCGTGTCGTGCAGGTCGCGGAAGGCCTGTTTCGCCCCCATCTCCATCATGTCCAGCTCGCCGCTGCGGGGCCACGCGTAGTTCGCGGTGCCGAGAAGCCAGACCGCGGGCCATCCGCCCAGGTCGATGTCGGGCACCCGTACCCTCGCCTCGATCATGCCGTGCGTGATAGACACGAACGACTTCGAATACACCCTGCCCGACGTGTAGCTCAGCGGGTTGCCCCACTGGTCCACGATGCCCGGGCCGCTCTCCTCACGCGCCGTGATGCGCAGCGCCGTGTTGCCGGGCTCGCCTGGGACGGCTGCTATCTCTACGTTGTCCTCGGAGTAGTACTCGAGTTCGCCGTTACCCCACCCCCAGTAGCCGTTGCCGGTCAGGATGATCCAGTTGTCCAGATCGACGAAGTCGTCCTCCCAGATGAGGTCGCCCACCTGAGCCTGTGCGACGCCCGCCACGAGCGACGCGGCCAGTACGAGTGCGATCGTCATCTTCACAGCTTGCCCCCTGTGCATTCGGGCTACGGGTCGTCACCCCTCGGGGCCCATCGAGTTACCAGTGTGTCAGGACTCATTATACACTTTGTCCGCCTGCCGAACAATCATTTGCTTCTCTCTTCTCTGCTGAATGTCCTCAGACGGCCCTCTGGCGGCACTGGTGCCGATTTGGCGAGTATTGGAAGAAAATCATTGTTCGGTCACCGAACATAGTGTAACATGTTGTCGGGCTGATCAAGTCACCCGGTCGCCGGCAGGCGTGAGGGACCTGGATCCCGGCAGGCTTGAGTAGTGTTCGATGTGTAGGCAGCAGTCAGGCAAGCACCTGTGGTATCTCGGAAGGGAGAAGAACCATGCAGCTCAGCACTAGATTGCTCGTCGTTTGCGCTGTTCTGGCTATCACCGCGATGGGCGCCTCCGCGCAGAACGTACTCACGAACGGCGACTTCGAGACCGGCGACCTCACGGGCTGGCAGGTCTTCGGCGAGAGCCCGAGCTCCAGCGTGACCGTCCAGTCGCCCGACAACGGTCCGTCGGCGCCCGGCACGCACAACGCGTTCCTGGACAACCAGGCCGAGGCCGTCGGCCTGACCCTCAAGCAGACGACCGTGCCCGGCAGCATCACTGAGGGCGAGGTCTTCTACTCCTTCGACCTCAAGCTTGACCAGGCTGACGTCGGTGGCGTTCTGTTCGTCGAGATCTTCGCCGAGGAGTCCGGCGTCGGCATCGTCGGCGGCACGGGCCTCATGGGACCGTTCTGGCCATGGAACGTCTGGGAGACGACCAGCAGCTCCTTCATCGCTCCGGCCGGCGCCGACTTCGTGTCGATCCAGTTCACGGCCACCACGGGCGCGACGACTGGCAGCAACTGCCTGGCGCACGTAGACAACGTGGTCATCTATCAGGACGTGAGCCCGGTGGAGTCGAGCACGTGGGGCGCTGTGAAGTCTCTGTATCGGTAGAGCAGAACCTGCTCCATTCAGGAAGCCGCCTTCCCAAGGGAAGGCGGCTTCTTCTTGTACGGGGATTCCTCCGGGTCACCCCCAGCGCAGACGAATATGGGGTGCCCTAATCCAGAAGCACCAGCTTCCTGCCGACCGCTCTGCCTCCGCACTCCAGACGGCAGAAGTACACGCCGGACGCGGCGCGGCGCCCCGCGGAGTCCCGGCGGTCCCACTCGACCGCGTGCGTGCCCGGCGATGCCACCGCATCGAAGAGCGTGCTGACCCTGCGGCCCGACACGTCGTAGACGGCAATGCTGACCCGGCCACCGGGCGTCGTGAACGCGATACGCGATCGCCCGTGTAAGGGGTTCCGCCCGCTGAGCGACAGCCCCGGGACCGCCCCCTCATCGCCATCGCCGATCCCTGTCCCTGCGGACCCTTCGTAGGCTCCCATGTCTATCCTGCCGCCGTCCAGGCGCGGTTCCCCGGCAAGGTCCCGGAGAGGCAGCCTCAGCCCCGATGTATCCGTCCTCCCTGCGTTCACGCAAGGGGAGCTGTCCAGCAGGGCGAAGGGATGGTGCCCCCATCCGACGAACTGAGCGAGTTCGTCGATGTTCCCCTCGCCGTCGTGACCAAACTCGATGTTGGAGTAGGTCGTGTAGAAGGCCTTCCCTCTGAGAATCTGCGTAGGGATGTAGTACGCGGAGCTGTTGTCCCGGACTATCGAACTAGAAATCATAGGCTTCGAGATGTGACTGTGAATCGCCCCAGTCTCGTCGAAGGCCTCGTCATTCAGGCACTCGTTCGACACGATCGTGCAGTTCGTGACTTCGGGGTAGGCGTAGAGCGAGTAGGCGGCGGAGCCTCGGAGGAATGCGGTGTTGCCCTCTATCAGCGTACCGACGATCTGGGGAGAGGAGTGATGCGAACAGAACAGGGCCCCGCCGTAGGCGGCCGCGTTGTTCCTAAGGACGCAGTTCCGAATGAGAAGACCCGAGAACCCCTCGGCCGACAGGGCTCCTCCCCACGGTTCGCCTCCGAGAGCCTTCGAGTACTCGACCACGCAGTGCTCCAGCACTGACTCCCCGTTGAGCGAGTTCGTCCAGGGGAACCGTATGCCGTTCCAGCAACCGGCCGTCGTCGTGTCCGCGGCGAACGCCCCGGGCTCATCCGTGGTGAACGTGATGGGAGCCTCGGGAGTGCCCACCGCCAGAAGGCGACCGAGAACGGTCAAGCGGTAGAAGTCGGAGAACTCGACGAGCGTGCCGGGCTCTATCGACAGCGTGACCGAGTCCGCGACCGAGACGTCACCCGCGACCCTGACGGTGTCGGCGTCCCAAACCGTGTCGGCCAGCACCTCGCCGGTGACGGTCATGCACGAGCGACCCCGGCCGGGCCACGCCCCCTCGGCCGGGGCCGGGAGGGCGGTTCGTACCTGAAAGCAGCTACCGGCGCGCCACGAACTGCTCGACGGAAACGTCTGGCACCCGTAGTTGGCCGCCGGAGAACCGGGGGCGGGCATGAAGTCGCCGTTCTTCGGGTCCACGAGCTGAGGGTCCTCGCCGACGACGTTGTTGTGGGGCGGGTCACCGGCCTCCGGCCAGTCCACCGGCTCGACTCACCCATACTCGCATAAGTAGGAGAAGTGAGAGAGCGGCGTTGAGTTCGTCGCCGGGTCGGAGTGCCACGACCAGTTCTCACGTATGACCGGCACTCCGTAGAACCCCGCCTGCACGCTCGCCGAGATGTTCGTACCGGTAGGCAGCCACTCGTTCGGAGCTCCGTGCGTGTAGAGGAAGTCCCATCCCGTGTCCACGGCGTCGACCACGATGTTGCGTTCGATGGTGACGCCCTCCCCCGCTCCCTGGAGGCGGACACCGTAGTCATGAGGAGAGTAGAAGGTGCAGTAGCTGACCGACCCCTGTGGGATCTCGACGTAATCGGACGTGTTCATCCCGCGGAACCTGACGTTCCCGTTGACGATCACGCAGTCCTCGATGTCGAGACGGTTCTGGCAGTACGAGATGCAGATCTGCTCGCCGCGCAGGTCGAGGATGGCCCCGTTGCCGGATATCCGCACGTCCTCCCCGATTTCACCCTCCAACTCCCACGAGAAGGGCGAAAGGACCGGCCCGATGAGAAGACCGCCGGTGTACACGGCGCCCGTCTCGAGCGCCACGTCTCGATCGTATCCGCCGCCGGGCCCCGCGGCGTCGTAGGCCTCGCGCAGCGTGCCGGCGGCGGCGCCGGTCGCCGGAGCGACCACCAGAACCGCCACCAAGAGCGCCGCCAGAGCCGCCACCAAGAGCGCCGCCGGGTTCGACCGTGGGGTGGACATCGCAACCTCGAAAACGGGACCTCACAAGAGCCGTCGACTCCCTATTGCCTATTCTACCACGGCCAAGCAAGAAAGCGAACCGTGGCTCAGACACACAGAAGGCCCCGGTCTCGATCCGACCGGGGCCTCCGAGTGCGACGCGTCAACGCGCCGGCACGATCCTACTCACGACTCCTGACCGTCTCAGCGCAGATCGAAGCGGTCGAGGTTCATCACCTTGTCCCACGCCGCGACGAAGTCACGCACGAGCTTCTCCTTCGAGTCGTCGCTCGCGTAGACCTCTGCGATGGCACGCAGCTGCGAGTTGGAACCGAACACGAGGTCGATCCTGGTCCCCGTCCACTTCAGCTCGCCAGTGGCGCGGTCGTGACCTTCGAACACGTCGGGGTCAGACGTGGCCTTCCACTCCGTGCCCATGTCGAGCAGGTTCACGAAAAAGTCGTTCGTGAGCGTCTCCTTGCGGTCCGTGAAGACGCCGTGAGAGGACTTCCCGTGATTCGCGCCGAGGACGCGCATCCCACCGACGAGAACCGTCACCTCGGGGGCCGTGAGCGTCAGAAGCTGCGCCTTGTCGAGCAGCAGTTCTTCGGCCGGAACCGAGTACCGCGCTTTGAGGTAGTTGCGGAAGCCGTCCGCGCACGGTTCGAGCACCGAGAACGAGTCCGCATCGGTCTGCTCCTGCGACGCGTCCGTGCGTCCCGGAGTGAACGGTACGGTCACGTCGACACCGGCGTTCTTCGCCGCCCGCTCGACGCCCGCGCAGCCGCCAAGGACGATCAGATCGGCGAGCGAGATCTTCTTCCCACCGGACGCCGAGCCGTTGAAGTCCTTCTGGATGCTCTCGAGGGTCGACAGCACACCAGCAGTCTGCTTGGGCTCGTTGACGTCCCAGTCCTTCTGCGGCGCAAGGCGTATGCGCGCCCCGTTCGCTCCTCCGCGCATGTCGGACCCGCGGAAGGTGGATGCCGACGCCCAGGCGGTGAAGACCAGGTCCCGGACGGACAGACCCGAGGCGAGGATCTTGTCCTTGAGCGCCGCGACGTCCTTGTCATCGACCAGCTCGTGGTCGACAGCGGGTACCGGGTCCTGCCAGATCAGCTCCTCTCCCGGGGCCTCCGGACCGAGATAGCGCGAACGCGGACCCATGTCGCGATGGGTCAGCTTGAACCACGCCCTCGCGAAAGCGTCCGCGAACTTGTCGGGGTGCTTCAGGTAGTCGCGCGCTATCGGCTCGTAGATTGGATCGAACCTGAGCGAGAGGTCCGCCGTTGTCATCATCGGGCGGTGCTTCTTCGACGGATCGTGAGCGTCGACGATCATGTCCTCGTCGTCAACGTCCTTCGCCAGCCACTGGTTCGCGCCGGCCGGGCTCTTCACCAGCTCCCACTCGTACTTGAAGAGGATCCTCAGGTAGCCCATGTCCCACTTGACCGGGTTGGGCTTCCAGGCGCCCTCGATGCCGCTGCTGATCGTGTCGCCGCCCTTCCCGGAGCCGTAGCTGCTTCTCCACCCGAGCCCCTGCTCTTCGATGCCGGCGGCCTCGGGCTCGGGACCGACGTTCGCCGCGTCGCCCGCGCCGTGGCACTTCCCGAAGGTGTGTCCGCCCGCGACCAGCGCGACCGTCTCCTCGTCGTTCATGGCCATCCGCGCGAACGTCTCGCGGACGTCGATGCCGGAGGCGACGGGATCCGGGTTGCCGTCGGGACCCTCCGGATTCACGTAGATAAGGCCCATCTGCACCGCGGCGAGCGGATTCTCGAGGTCTCGCTCCCCGCTGTAGCGGCTCCCGGGCTTGTCGCTCGTGGCGAGCCACTCCATCTCGGAGCCCCAGTAGACGTCCTCCTCCGGCTCCCAGAGGTCAACGCGTCCACCGGCGAACCCGAAGGTCTTGAACCCCATCGATTCGAGGGCGCAGTTGCCCGCGAGGATCAGGAGGTCGGCCCAGGAGATGCTCTTCCCGTACTTCTGCTTGATCGGCCAGAGAAGGCGACGCGCCTTGTCGAGGTTGACGTTGTCCGGCCAGCTGTTCAGGGGCGAGAAGCGCTGGTTGCCGCCGCCCGCGCCGCCGCGGCCGTCGCCCATCCGGTACGTGCCCGCGCTGTGCCACGCCATCCGGATGAAGAGACCCCCGTAGTGACCGTAATCCGCAGGCCACCAGTCCTGCGAGTCGGTCATCAGGGTGTAGAGGTCTTCCTTCAGCGCCTTGTAGTCGAGCTTCTTGAATTCCTCGGCGTAGTCGAACGCCTCACCCATCGGGTTGCTCAAGAGGGAGTGCTGATGGAGGATCCCGAGGTTCAGCTGGTTCGGCCACCAGTCCTGGTTCGTTGTCCCACCACCTCCGCCGTGCTCGCGGGACTTGCCCGTCACAGGGCACCTGCTCTCTTCGCTCATGTCGTGCTCCTTTCCGCACCCTTCGCCTCTTCGGGGTAGGTGTCACCTGACTTCTTGGCCTGCTCCTTCGCGCAGCGGCTGCACACACCGCGCACCTCTACGTGCGTGGCCTCGACGCTCCCGAACTCCGCAACCGACTCCGGGACGCTGATAGCGTTCAGCTCCTCGCTCTCGAAGTCGCGCGTCAGCCCGCACCGGGCGCAGACGTAGTGATGGTGCTGTGCGAGGTTCGCGTCGAAGCGGGCCACCTCGCGCCCCGGTCCCAGCGTAGAGACAAGCCCCATGTCGCTGAGCAGCCGGAGCGTCCTGTAGACCGTGTCGAGCGACAGCGTCGGCATCCTCGGCGCGAGCGCCCTGTGCACGGACTCGGCGCTGGGATGGTCGACGCTCGCTGCGACCTCCCTGAAGATCTCGATGCGCTGATGGGTCAGCTTGACACCGTCCCCCCTCGCTGCCTCTTTGAAGCGCTCGACCCTCCGCTCGACCTCGTGCTCGTCTACCTGCACTTGTCCTCCTAGTTGCTGATGATGCGCAGACAGGAATATAACCACAACACGGCCGCGATGTCAACCACGAATCGTGCCCCGTCTGGCCCTTTGTGGCCTCCCGTAAGGCCGGCGTGCTTGACGACGAGACGGCGCCCACGCCGGAGCGCCCCTTACAACAGACTCGCTCTTCAGCTATGATGGGCACTCAAGGATCGCGGAGTTCGGGGAAGCTGAGCAGCGAGCGGCTGGCACTGCTCAGTCGCGGAGAGGAGCCGGCTTGCGGGACAAGAGACGAGCAAGGTCTGATGGTGCTTCCAACGTCCCCTCGGATCGCCCGGTAGCTGGGTCCAGCGGCGACTCGTGGGGCATCGTCTTAGTCTGCGCCATCTTGCTCCTGGTCTACCTCTGCTTCCACGGCGAAGCAATTCGGCTGCTCCTCGGCGGATTCGCCTCGAGGTGAGCCTGGCGGAAGAAGCGCTGCCTTCAGGCAACAGGAATTGCACTGAGGCGGAACGGAATTGCCTGCAGCCCTGACAATACTGGCGGGTGTGTGCTGCCTAGGCGCGTCGGTCCCGATCGCTCTCGTCTGGCGCGCGCCGGTCGTTCGAGCGATAGTCGTTGGCATCGCCGGGTACGCGTGCCTGACGTTGAGCTTCCACGTCCTCGCCGTGCTTGCCGCTCTGACGGAAGGCCCCGCCGTCACTCCCGGGAGTCTCGCCATCACGACCGCGCTGCTCTGCGCGGCGTCCTGGGGGCTTGCGGCACGTCGACTTCGGCGGCACCGCGACCCCCACCCCGAGGAACCACACTCCACATCCAAGAGACGCTTGTTCGCGAGACTGGGCCGTGCCGATTCGCTCTTGATTGTCGTGCTCGCCGTCGTGCTCGTGGCGCTCCTCACCAACGCGGTCGCGTCCGGTCTCTCAGCGCCGCCACGTGGCTGGGACGTGCTCGCGTACCACCTGCCCCGCGCGGTCAGCTGGCTGCATAACGGGGACCTGGGCGCCTATGGCCCCGAGGCCGCGTTCTATCCCGGAAACGCCGAGCTCCTGCTGCTCATGGGTCTGTTCACGGGGACGGACAGGTTCACGCCCCTCATGCAGGCCCCGTTCCTGGTGCTCGCCGCCTTCGCTCTCTTCTCGCTCGCTCGCACGGTCGGGGCGCGCAGGTGGTCGTCCGTGCTGGCGACTCTGGTGTTCGTCGCCTCGCCTATGGTGTTCTTCAACTGCACCGTGGCGAAGAACGACCTTGTAGTCGCGGCGCTCACGCTCGCCGGAATGTTGTTCCTTCTCAGAGCGCTGGAGCCTCAAGGTGAGAGCGACGTGCGCACTTGGGATATCTCGCTCGCGGGGCTGTCGCTGGGGCTGGCGGCAGGGACGAAGTACACGGCCCTCCCCTTCGTCGCCGCGGTCGCTGTGGCGGCGGTGGCTCTCATGCTCGTTCGGGGCGCCCGTTACTCAGCCAGTTCCGCTGGCCACCCCAACCGACATGAGACAGGACGCATGCTCGCCGTGTTCGTCGCGTCTCTGGCTCTGCCCTGCGCGTTCTGGTACGTCCGCAACCTGCTCGTGACAGGCAGCCCCGTCGCGCCTCTGCTTCTCTCGCAGGGCATCGCTCTCCCGGAGAGCTGGACCCAGCAGCAGTTCCAGTTCGTGCCCTCGGCGGCGCACTGGTGGATCCAGCCTCTCATCGACCGGCAGAGCACGACCTACACGGGGTCGGCCGGTTTCGGGGCAGCATTCGGGATGCTCTTCCTCCCCGCTGTCGTCGTATGTCTGGAGAGCGTCTTCGACAAGGGCGTGGCGCCCGCAAGAGTATGGAAGAGAGGCTCGCTGCTTGCGGCCATTGCGGTCGGCATCGCGGCATGGTGGTTCGGAGGGTTCCATCTACCTCGCTATCTTCTTCCGATGTGCGCCCTCGCATGTGTGCCCGTAGCGCTTCTGTTTGAGAGAGTGAAGAGGCGCGCTCGCGCAGCGCTGCTCTGTCTGGCCGTCGTCGCCCTCTGCTTCTCTACGGCCGAGACGATGAGGATCGTCTACCGTGACAGGGACCTGACCTGGTCCCATCTGCGCGGAGTGGACCGTAAGGACTTCTACCGCATCCCCGAGATGATCGAGGAGCTTCCCGAAGGCACCAGGATCATGCTGCTCAGGGTCTTCGAAGAGGATTTCTACTTCGCGACCTTCCGGTATCCGCTCGTGGGGAACCTGCCCGGCAACAACGTGGTGATGGACACGGACGTCGAGTTTCGTGTGAAGCTGGCGCAGATGGAACCCTCCGCCGCGCATCGGCTACTCGTCGGGGCAGGCGTGGAGTACGTCTTCATGCGCGTGTTCCTCGATGAACCGTTCACTACATGGTTCGACGAGCGCCCGGGTCTCTACGAGCCCGTGTACACCGACTTCAGTGAAGCCCACGACTGGTACCACGTGCCGGAAGGAAGCCGCGTGATGACGAGGGTATACAGGGTCATCACGGGGTCGGCTACAGCTGCCGCCGGTCAGGCGCCCGGAGATCGCGAAGAGGTTGCCCGGACGCCCCGCGTTCAGCCCTGAACGCGTTGTCTCCAGCCCAGCTGACAGAGCAATCGACACGCATCCGGGCCCGGGCTGGAAGCCGGTCCTCAGCGAACTGGCAGGGCGGGTTCAAAGGGCCGGAATGCGGCGCGCCCACCCTTTGCAGGGTGAGCGCGCAGGTGCTGGCTCACCGGGGTGGGCGTGTTTCGAACGCGAGCGCCCTCGCGGAGAATGGCTTTGTGGAAGACTCGTACGGGAGCTAGAATGTAGCCGATTGAGGTTCATGAAGGTGACCTCATCCCCAGCGAGGGCCACAATGCTCGGCAAGACCATCTCCCACTACAAGATCATCGAGAAGCTCGGTGAGGGCGGTATGGGTGTAGTCTACCTCGCTGAGGACCTCAAGCTGGGACGCCGCGTTGCGCTCAAGCTCCTACCGGAGGATTGGACCCGCAGCTCTCAGGCCCGAGCGCGGTTTCTACACGAGGCCCAGACGGCCGCTTCCCTCAACCACCCGAACATCTGCACGATCTACGAGGTCGAGGATGAGGGTGGCCTCGTCTTCCTCGCCATGGAGCACATAGAGGGCGAGAGCCTCGCCGACACGATCGCCCGCGGCCCCATGTCGATCAAGGACATCGTCAGCAGGGGCGTGGAGATCGCGCAGGGACTAGGGGCCGCTCACGAACGCGGCATCGTCCATCGGGACATCAAGCCCGGGAACGTCATGCTGACCGCCGACGGGCGCGCGAAGGTACTGGACTTCGGGCTCGCTCTGGCGCCTGAGATGACGCGCCTGACCGGCGTGGGGCGGACCACGGGCACTGTCTCCTACATGTCGCCCGAGCAGAGCCGCGGCGACAACCTGGATCGCCGGACGGACATATGGTCGCTCGGCGTCGTCCTCTACGAGATGCTCACCGGGAGGCGTCCGTTCTCGGGCGACCACGAGCAGGCGGTGCTACGCTCCATCATCAACGACGAGGCCGAGCCTCCCTCCGGACTGCGCACCGGCGTTCCTCTCGAGCTGGAGCGCGTCATTGCCAAGGCCATGGCCAAGGACCCGGCGGACCGCTACCAGCACGTGGACGACCTCATCGTGGACCTCAGGGCAGTGACGAAACCTCCGTCCTCCCGGATGGTCGCAACGGTCGCGACGCAGGAGTCGGTCCCCGCCGAGCCGCGCCGTAGCCGGAACTGGCTAGCGGCGGCTGGCGCCGTGATCATCATTGGTACGCTCGCTGTCTGGTTCCTGTACTTCCGGGCACCAATGAGAAGCGCTGGCGAAGGACCTGATTCGGGACCCGAGCGCGTCCTGGTCGCCGCGTTCAGCAATCGCTCCGGCGACAGGTCTCTGGACTATCTCGAGCACACTCTGGTGACCGCGGTCGCCGAAGGACTCGCCAGCACCGGCGTGGTCGAGGTTGTCCCCTTCCCACACCGCGCGTCCGGGTCCGGGGAACCGGCCGCTGCGGGTGGAGAAGAGAGCGCGACGCACGACTTGAGATCCGCACTGGACGCCGGGGCCTCGGTGCTCGTGACGGGATCGTTCCGCGTGAGGTCGGATTCGCTGCACGTGGAGGCGCGGGTCCTGGACGCAGCCAGCGGCGACGTCATGAACATCATCCCTGATGAGTCCGGTCCTCTCGAGGCCCCCGGGGTAGCCGTGGGGAAGATCCGGAGCAGGGTGATGGGCTCCCTTGCCGCGCACGCCGACCCCACCATCGGCGCGGACGCGCGCTACCATGCGCCGACCTACGAAGCCTACAAGGAGTACGAGAACAGCCTGCGATACGTGGGGATACGGGGTCAGACGGCAGTAGAACATCTCGAGCGCGCCCTCGAGCTGGACCCGGAGTTCGCCTACGCTGAGGTCTTCAGGATCGCCGGCGTGATGTCTGTTGGTCGCGACGCCGAGGCCGATTCGCTCATCGAAGTCATGCGCGCGCGTTCGCCGTCACTTCCCCCGGTAGTCAGGCTCTACCTGGACGCGTTCGAAGCAAGGGTACACGGAGACCACGAGCTGGCGCTTCGGAAGATGCGCGAGGTCGTCCGAGTCGCGCCGGACAACTTCATGGGCAGACGTCTGCTGGCCGTAAGGGCCCTGGCCGTGAATCGCCCCAGGGAAGCGATAGCTAGCATCGAGGCCATCCGGTCGGAGCAGCCTCTGACGGACCTGTACATCGAGTCCTGGGTACACGGAGGCCTGGCCAATTCCTACCACATGTTGGGCGAGTACCGGCAGGAACTGCGTGTGCTCGACGAGGCGATCGAGGACTTCCCCGACCTGCTCTGGCTCCGAGGCCGGAAGGTGCGGGCGCTGGCCGCGCTGGGCAGGGTCGAGGACATCAGGCGCGTGATCGAGGAGGCATCGGCGTCACCTGGCCAGGGTTCGGTGGGGCAGATCCTGATGACGGCATGCCGCGAACTCCGGGCACACGGTCATCCCGAGGAGGCCGCCGGGTTCGCGGAGGAAGCACTGGCCTGGTACCGCAGGAACCTCGAGGTCGAAGGTGAGACCGAGCAGTCGCTGAGGAGCCTCGGATTCGCGCTCTACGCCGCGGAGCAATGGGACGAAGCAGAGGAGCTGTTTGGCAGACTCGCGCGCGAGCATCCGGACTACAGGGACTACACCGGGTATCTGGGAACGCTCGCCGCCAGACGCGGTGCCGTCGAGGAGGCCGAGAGAGTCCGTGAGTCGATCCTCGCGCTCGACGAGCCCTTCGATTATGGCATGGAGGAGTACTGGGCCGCCTGCATAAGCGCACAGCTTGGCGACAGAGACGGGGCCATGGACTACCTGAGGGCCGCCTATTCGGAGGGCGCCGGCCTCGGGCTTCACGTTCACCAGGATCCGGACCTGCAGCCGCTCTGGGACTACCCGCCGTTCAAGAGGTTCCTCGAGCCACGAGACTAGCCTGGAGACTGGACGCAAACAGGTGGGCCCATCCCTTACAGGGGATGGGCCCGTCCGTATGCTGGCTCCCCACGGTGGGCGTGTTTCGAACGCTTTCGGGCACACGTGCGGAGTTGCAGTACCTCCTCGAAGGGTCATCGCAGGAGGACCATGCTGCCTAGTTCCGTCACTCCATCGGACTCAAGCCTGTAGAAGTAGACGCCGGACCCGACAGGACAACCCAGCTCGTCGTCGCCCCGCCAGATGACCTCATGCTCGCCCGCCGGGAGCACATCGCTTGTCAGCGTCCGCACCAGGCGGCCGTCAACGTCGAACACCCGTACCGCCGTCAGACCGGCACGCTCAAGAGAGAAGCGAACGGTCGTTGCTGGGTTGAACGGGTTCGGATGGTTCTGTTCGAGCTGCAGGCGCTGCCCAACCTCTTCTGACTCCCCGGAGCAGCCGGTGGGACCGAATCGGTAGAGGACGTGTTCATTGAGAGGGATGCTTATCGTCGCCGGTAGTCCGGGTATGTCAGGCATCGCAATGATGGCGGGGTCGTCCGTTCCAAGGTTGCTGGCTAGGATCACGACCCGCTCACCGTTGCGGATGCCGGACCACTCGACGCCCTCGGTCTTGTTCGTCTCGAGGTTGAGTACCTCCACGTCGTGCGGATCCTCGAAGTCCTGGTCGAGCCTTCGCCAGACAGCAGAGACGAACTGCCGGTAGGACTCGCCTGTGAAGTCGGGGTGGTCGTCCGCGCCGGGTGAGTAGCCGTAGAACGCATCTGCGCCGCGCAGCCTGAAGTGCTGTGTGAGCCTC
>Ga0180434_10000448_pt1 | contig 60401 bp, 52 predicted proteins | sample SS_ome_7_FD_132453 | JGI IMG/M metagenome (GOLD analysis project Ga0180434, IMG submission 132453) | Hypersaline lake sediment archaeal communities from the Salton Sea, California, USA - SS_1_D_2 metaG | ecosystem: Environmental > Aquatic > Non-marine Saline and Alkaline > Hypersaline >...
CACTCTTGAGCACTCTCTGGGCGCAGAGCCGGAATATCTCTACTGGCGCGTTGTGCCGGTGGACGACGAGGGAAATCCCGGCGATGCGAGCAATACCGTAGAGGTCAGCGCCGCGCCGCCGCCACCCGTGCGCATTCTTTCTATCAATCCGCTGGGCGGCGTGACGGGAACCGAAGTTACGTTCAGCGCGGTTATCACCGGCGAAGCGCCTTTTGATTACCAATGGAACTTCGGCGGGGGCGCTGACCCCAACGAATCGACCGTAGAGTCACCGACAGTGACGCTGGGCGCGGTGGGCACTTACGACGCGCAGCTTTTCGTGGAGAACGCCGAAGGCAGCGCGGTGAAGCATTTCACGCTGACGGTCTCAGCAGAGCCGGGGAATCCGCCGGAGATTATTTCGGCCAGCCCCACCGAGGGCGACAGCGGCACAGAGGTCACGTTCACCGCCGAGGTTACCGGCGACGCGCCGTTTGAATACTACTGGGACTTCGCCGGCGGCGCTTCTCCCAACCAGTCGTCAGGTGTCAGCAACCAGCCCTCAGCTACCGTCACGCTCACGCGCGGCGGCACGCTGCCCGAACCCGTCCACACCTACCCCGCCTCCCTCACCGTCACCAACTCCTCCGGCATGACCACCCACGATTTTTCCCTGAATGTCTCCGCCTGGTGGCATGTGGAGGAGATACCTTATGTCCCTTATAGGACGAAGTCGTCAGTGGTGTCGCCAAAGTTTTCCCGCGATGGAGTGCTTTGCGGCGCGTCTAAGTACACAGATGACAATGAAGATGGTGTCATTGCATACGAAAGACTTGAGAGTGGTGTATGGATTGTAGAGTCGGCGGCGGTTGGAAATTATGAGCCCTACTACAGCGATATGGGATTCGCTTTCGACTCGATGGACAATCCTGCCATTTCCTGGGGTGACTATAACGATGGCGCGGTTCACTTCGCAGTGAAGCGAGAAGGCGTATGGCAGCACGAGATCGTCGCCCCAGGTGGGCTGTTTGCGCCTCGGACGGAGCTCTTCTTCGACTCCCAGGACCGGGCCGTCATCAGCTTTAGTTACTTTACCGGGATAGAAGACGAGGTTGCCCGAAAGATAGTTCGAGAGACATCGAGCGGCTGGGATGCATATGACCGTCCCAGAGGATTTGTTGCTCCGCGACCCAACTGTAATGTGCTAGTTGCCTACAACACCGAGGACCATCATCAGCTATTACTTGCTGAATTGGAGAATTCAGATTGGAGTCATAATCTTGTTTACGAAGCTCAAGGAGATGAATGGACAGGGCCGTATGGCATTGCTGTCGATTCTGATGGGATGGCTCGGATACTGCACACTGGTGGAAGCTCCGTGGGATTGCAGATGGCGCGAGAGCAGTCAGGCGAAGGCTTTGAGCTAGAACCAGTGGAGAGCTATCCTAATTGGATTGGCATGGTTACATTCCTAGCCCTGCTTCCGGATAACACCGAATTGTTAACATTCACACATTACTACGGCGACGAGCAACCTGTTGTGGGTTGGCGCGATGTTAGCGGCTGGCATTACGATGAGTCACCTATTCCTGGACAATATGCGAATCCGGTCTCGATACTGGTTCATCCTGCTGGCTACCCGGTGCTGATTTCAAGAACCCAAATGGCCGCCTACTGGTAGGTCACAATCCGCTCGCGGCGGACAAGTCCGCTGGCGGTGCAATTGAAGTATAAAATAGGAGGAAGGGAATTATGATGAAGGTAGATGCAAAACTGGTTATTTCAGGCATTATAGCCTGCCTGACAGTGTTGATGTTAGTGTTTGCCGGTTCTTGCGGGAAGAGCAGAACTTCTGCGCCGTTAATCAGCGTTGAACCAGCAATCAAGTCAGGAAAAAGCGTCTGGGACCGACGCAACATCCCGCCACTTGAGGAGCTTCTTGCAGAGCTGGATGCTCTTGAGAAACCGCCTGAGGTAGATAGCGCGCTTTGGGCTTCACTCACAGCGGACATGCGGGAGTGGCTTGTCGGGACGTTTGGTGAGGGAAAGAGCGCGAGCGCTTATCCTCAAGAGGGACCACCCAACGTTGATTACGTTAAGGCCCGTAACCTTCACTGGGAATCGGAAGGTGACTACGGGAAGCTCGTCTGGCGATATGTGAACGACGGTGACTATAACCAGGACAGCCAAGTCTCCATCGCCGATATCACTCCGCTAGCTATTTACTACGGGCAAAACGTCGATGAGGAGGATGAAGAATTTTATACGATTCGCGAACTCATTGACGGGGATTATTAGCTCAGCCAAGCCTTAGTCAAGATCACCCCGTAACATCCAAGCCCCTACCCCCGGTCGGCCGGCAAATGGCGTAAGAGGCTTACCGCGGGATCTTCGTGCCGTGTTTTTTGACATATTCGGCGAACTTGGCCTTCAGCTCCTTGAATACCGGGCCCGGCGCGCCCGTGCCGATTTTACGCGAGTCAACCTCTATCACCGGTATAAGCTCCGCCGCCGTGCCGGTGAACCAGCACTCGTCGGCTTCGTAAAGCGAAAAGTTGGTGAAGGCGCGCTCCTCCACCGTATAGCCGATATCCTTCGCTATCTCCATCACCGCGTTGCGCGTGATGCCCTCCAGCGCGCCCAGAAAAACGGGCGGAGTGATGATGTGCTTGTTCTTGGAGATGAAGATGTTGTCCGCGCTGCCCTCGGTAACGAAGCCGTCCAGGTTCAGCATTATCGCTTCCAGCACGCTTGAGTTGTTCGCCTCAATGACCGCCATTATGTTGTTGAGGTACTGCGTGGCCTTAACCTGAGGGTTCATGCACTGCGGGTCGTGCTTGCGCGTGGAGCAGATAATCGTGCGGATGCCCTTTTCGTAAAACTCCTGGGGGTAGAGCTGTATCTGGTCGGTGATGATAAATACCGTCGGCCCGTGAGTGCACTTCTTGGGGTTGATGCCCAGATCGCCGATGCCGCGCGTGACAACGAGCCGGATATATCCGCCTTCGTATAAGTTGTTGGCCTTGAGCGTCGTCAGCACAGCGTCGCGCAGCTCCGGCAGCTCCATCCCCACCTGGATATGCAGGAAGTGCGCGCTGCGGTAAAGGCGCTCCAGGTGCTCATCCAGCTTGAAGACTTCGTCGCCGTACGACCGGATGCCCTCAAACACGCCATCTCCGTAGAGCAGCCCGTGATCGAATACGGACACGACCGCTTCGCTTTTAGGCTTCAGCTCGCCGTTTACGTAAACCAGCAATTCACTCATTTTGGGTCTCCTCAAAGGTGGTTTGGCCGCCGCATCGGGCCAATCGCAGACCACGCCATTTTAGCATATCAGAGCCCCCAAAGGGCGGTAATGGTAGAATAATCGCGGTGGTTTAATATGCCATACGCCGAATACTCCGACTTCTCCGCCGACAGGCCCCGGGTGTTTCTCGCAGTTCCCTTCAGCGACGATTTCAAGAAGCGCCTAACTGCGTATCAGGACGCGCTAAAGGATAAGCTCAAAGCGATGCACTGGGTACCGCCGGAGAACTTCCACCTGACGATGAAGTTTTTCGGCGAGATGCCGCTGGGCAAGCTGGTGGAGCGCACCATCCCGCGCCTGCGGACGATTCTGGAGCACGTGCCCGTAATGGACATAGCCTTCAACGGCTTCGGCTTCTTCGGCACGCCGACAAAGCCGCGCGTGATCTACCTGCACGGCACTGCGCCCAAGCTGGTGGAGACCGCCGAGATGGTGCTAAAGGAGTTCCCCGACCTGCACCCGCGCCCGTTCCACGCGCACCTCACGATGGCCAAGCCGCTGCGCCAGCAGCCGCTCTCCGAAAAGCGCGCCAACGAGATGCTTCTGGGGCGGCTGAAGATGAAGGGCGCGGAAGCCGTGGGCCTGCCAAAAGTGTCGGAGTCGACGCGCGTCACGCGCCTGACCCTTATGGAGTCCGTCTTCATCGGCCGCGCCGTCCACTACGCCGACCGCGTCGAGTTCAGATTGGGGTGAGAAAGCTAGCCAAGAACCTTCTCAATAAACGAGGATAGCGCTATAATAAACGTATGTTTAGTGGCTACCAGCCAATTTGGGATTTTTCCGAAGATGATATCAGGATATTAGAGGGAAGAGGAACGGACTTCACGAGTTTCGTAGACTCCCTTATATTCTGCAATGCTAGGATATGTGGGATTCCCTCTTCCGATATTCGGACAAATCTCGCAGTCACCCATAAGGACGAAGGCGTGGACTCCGAGGTGCTGAGTGGTTCGCCCGATGATCCAACCGGCTGGATGAAGATCCCAACCGTCTGGCAGCATCGTTCTTCCAAAAGCAACGCTACAGAAGCAGTCGCGGAAATCACTAATGAGAAGCATGAGCACCTGAGAAAGAGGATCAGGGATGGCTTCGGATACAGGTACTGCGTGTGCGATCCTATGGTCCCAGCAAAGATATCTAGGATCGAGGAAGCCCTTTCAGAGGAGACAATCCAATTATGCGCGAACGCACCTCCTCCTATGGTGCTGGACTCCAACGCTCTTGCTAAGTGGGCGAGTGATTACTCCACCGTTGTTGCTCGCTTTCGCCCACAGGCTCTATCCCAGAATGCGCTCCGCTTTGACAATTGGAAGTCATCCTGTCAGCACGATACTCCTCGATACGTTGAAGTGGATAAATGGCCAAGCATCAGAGAGCAGCTAATTGACCACGTTAATTTGGGGCTAACTCCTCAGAATGTCGCTATTATACTTGGCGGCGATTCGGGCGTTGGAAAAACCAGGTTTATTATGGAAACGCTTGCCGTTGATAACAGGAGCAACTCGCTTGTCCTGTACTGCAAGGATGAAACAGACTCGCGGCATATAGCTAACCTTCTGGCAAACGGAACGTGGGCATGCATATTTATATTGGACGAAGTCAGCTCTAAGTCCTTATGCGACATACGATATACTCTCAATCCCCACAAGGACCGCGTTCGCGTTATAGCCATCGGTCGAGACGTTAGGAGACCGCAGCCTGGAGAGGCACAGATTTGGCTATCGCCGCTTGAATCAAAAACAGTCGGGAGCATAATCAAAGCGAACTTTCCTCAAATCGCAGAGACAACACGAGACGCTATCGCTCACAATAGCGGTGGTCTTCCTAGAGAGGCAATCTACGCCTGCCAGTGCGAGAATCCTGAGAACTATCTGCGTTCTGGGGGAGGCTGGGCACACGCGAAATCACTGCTAAGCGAGAATGAAACGAAATCGCTCATGGCCCTATCTCTCGTTGGGCAGGTAGGATACAAAGATGAGGTAATGAGTGAACTGGACGAGCTGTGCTCCCATTTAGGGCTAGCTGCTGCAGACATGCGTGATAGCTGCACAGAGATTGCTGATCGCCTAGGAGTTGTTTCCACAGCCGGTAGATTTTTTGTTATCGACTCAGCTCTTATCGCAAATGGGGCTTTCCAAGAGGCCTGGCGTAGATTCGCAGTCCACAATGTAGAAGCATTCCTTAACACCTTTCCTAGAAGCCTCCTTCCGCGATTTCTTCATAGAGCCTCTCAAGCAGGCACGGACGAGATGCGAAGGGAAATTGCCGGTTTTTTCAAGGTCCAGTTCAGGGGGCGGGACCCATCTGAGCTTCGGAATCCGGAAGTCTGCAAACTCATGAGTCTATTGGCTGAGGCGGAACCTGCTACCTACATGCGCGTGGTAAGGGAGTTCATCGAGAAGGCTTCACTCGATACTCTCCTGCAGGTTACTTCGACAGCAAGAAGGGAACTCGTGTGGTTATGTGAAAAGTTAGCGTGGTTCCCGGAGCATTTTGATGACGCACAGGCAATCCTACTGCAGCTTGCTCTTGCTGAATCAGAACACAATATAGCGAACAACGCAACAGCGATCTGGTGCCAGCTCTATCGCTTGACGCTTCCTGGCACGGCGGTATCGTATCCGACCAGACTAAAGCGCCTTCGTGATTACCTATCTTCTCAAGATGAAAGCATAACTAGGTTAGCGGTAAGCGCCCTAGCGACCTCACTTGAGGGAACGGGAATGCGCATGAACCTGGGACCGATAGTAGCCGGAAGGATCATACCCGAGGAATGGCACCCAGCGACGAACGTCGAGAGAAGCGATTGCTTTCTCTCTGCTTTGCGACTTCTAGTGGAGATTTCGCGTGATGGCCAGCACTCGCAAAGCACTTATGCGAAGCGACTTTTGACTGAGCATATGAGAACGCTGCTTCTAGGCGGGTTTCTCGACGAAGTGAGACCAACATTTAAGCTTCTTAATCTCAACGACGATGAACTACAGTCCCTTAGGGACAGAATCTCAAATTTTTTAAAATACGACAAGCCACGTGACGCATCAGAACGCGATAATCAGGAGTCCAGATACCGACAGTCAGAGCAATACCGCGAATACTACAAGCGTGTAGAAGATTGGCTAAAATCCCTGTCGCCAGGTGATTATCACGACAGACTTGTGCAGCTCATTAAAGCCGAAAGATGGGAGTTCTTCGACGAACAGCATCGGGACACCTTCCCAGATTCTGCAAGAGACATCGCTTTAGAAGCGATGCAGAACCCGAAGCTTCTAGAAAACGAACTACATTGGATTATTGACGGGAAGAATATCAATGCACCGCACTTCGGTCAAGCGCTCGGAGAATTAGATGAGAACGGGATATGGTTTGAGCCTATATCTAGCGTATGCATTCAGTCAGATTCCATAGGACTACTACAGGGGTATATTGCAGCTCTATCAAGAAAACCGCAGCATGTGGACCTATGCAATAGCCTTATCGATGAGCTAGAAGAGACGAAACCGGACTTCGCCTTTGACTTAGCCATCATGAATCCGGCTGGTCTAAAAGCTGTGGAAAGAGCAATCAGGCTTGTGAAAAATGAGCGCATAAGTTTCGAGCGTATGCGAGCGTTTGAGTACTCGAAGGATCTTGGTCAAGAGGACTTTATCGTTATCCTAGATGCTCTTAGCTCTGGATGGCACGAGCCAATTGACTATGACGCAGTTAGAGCTGGCATTGCTCTTATACATGGCTGGACCTACGATCTGAAGCAACACAAGGCTTTCCCTTCGCGTATCAGCTTAGAGGAATTCACAACCCATATATGGTCTATTCTTGAAGCGGCACTGCACGTGGAGAATCTTGGTCACGAGGCCTGGGAGTGGGAACAGCTTGTTGAGGATATGGCCAATACTGACTACTCTCGAGCGGTCGACCTTGCGGCTCGCGCACTAGTTGCTCCCGACTATAGCCTAGAAAACCAGTCAGTGGTTCTTTTTGCTAAGCTAGCAGAAGTTAAGCCAGCGAACGCTATGCAGTCGCTCGGAAAAGTTATTCTAGCCCCTCATGGTAGAAGAGCGTTTATGATGTTAGATAAGCAAGAAGTGCTTCTCTCTCTACCGGTTGATACTGTCAAGGGATGGCTCCGAGAGAACGGAGCCACTGCTGCCGCTATAATCGCACGAGGCCTTGAGAAACCCTATATCTCAGAAGATGGAGTCGCTGTGGTTCCTGAACTCACGGAATGGGTGTTTACCGAGTTCGAGAATAGCGATGAGGTTTTCGACGAGTTTTGCTGCGGCACATTTTCTTATTCCTGGGCAGGAGACGCGATCGAGCAATGTCAAAAAAGAATCGACACAGCTAAAAGGTTCCGAGAGCATCCGGTTAAAAGGATTAGACAGTGGGCTAAGCAGGCAGTAGAAGACTTCACGAGATTCCGCGACCAACATAAGCGCGACGAGGAGGAGTTTTCCATCGAGTAGCCTGTCGTTTTACTCCCCCTCCACCCGCTTCACCACGTCCGCCAAATCCGCGATTTTTTCGATGGTGTAGTTGGGCAGGTCGCCGTGGAAGCGGGGCTTCTGGCGGTCCCAGGGCGGGGTCAGCACACGCACCGTAGTCATCCGCAGCCGGTTGCAGGGGAAGATGTCGTTGTCCAGCCGGTCGCCCACCATCATCGCGTCTTCGGCCTCCACGCCGATGCGCTGAAGTATCAGCTGGTAAAACCGCGTGTCCGGCTTGAACAGCCACACCTCCTCGGAAAGCCCCACGAACTCGAAGTACCCGTCCAGCCCGAAGCCTTTCAGCCAGTGGTGCGCCTCGGCGAAGTTGTTGGACGCCACCGCGAGCTTGTAGCGCTTTTTCAGCTCCGCTAAAAGCTCGTGCACGCCGGGATACAGCGTGCCCAGCGCGCTGAAGTCCTCCACTACCCGCGCGCGGAACCGGTTGATGATTTTGCGCAGCACCTGCTGGTAGGCGTTGTAGTCGCCGTCCAGCGCGCGCCAGAGTATCGCCCGCGTCAGGCTCGGCGCGTAGGATTCAATGCAGCGGTTGGTGATTTCCTCGAATTCCTCGTCGGAAAGCTCCACGCCGCGCCGGGTAAGCTCCGCGCGCATATCCTTCCACAGCGCAAGCTCGGATTGGTAATCGTCCCACAGCGTTCCGCCGAGGTCCAGCAGTATGGCTTTCAGCATGGCTCAAGCTCCATTATCAGACGCGCGAGCTTTTCGAAATCGGCGACGATGACCTTCTGGTAGCGCGGGCTGCGCAGTATCGCCGCGGGATGGTAGGTCGGCATAAAAACAAGCCCGTCGCGCTCGATGACCGTGCCGCGCACCTTGCCTATCTGCAGCTTCGGGCCTAGCAGCAGCGTCATCGCGAAGCGCCCCAATGGCACTATTACGCGCGGCTTTATCACCGCAATCTGGGCGTAGAGCCAGGGCTTGCAGGCTTCTATCTCCAGCGGCTCGGGGTCGCGGTTGCCCGGCGGGCGGCACTTGAGCACGTTTCCGATGAAGTACTCGCCCTCTTCAAGATCTATGTGCTCGATGAGCTTGCGCAAGAGCTTTCCCGCGCGCCCTACGAACGGGCGCCCCTGCTCGTCCTCGTCCGCGCCTGGCGCTTCGCCGATGAACATCACCTTGGCCTGCGCGCCGCCCTCGCCGGGGACAGCGTTTGTGCGGCTTTCGCCGAGCTCGCAGAGCCTACAGGAATGTATCTGCTCTGTAAGCGCGTCCAGAAGCTCGGCGGGCGTCGTCATCGCTTACGCGCTGCCTGCGGGAATGCCGGGAAACAGCCCAAGCTCGTTCATCACGGTTATCAGCTTCTGCTTCACTCCTTCGTCGGCTTTCGTCATAGGCAGCCGGAACTGCTCGGAGATGAGCCCCATTAGCGAAAGCGCGGTCTTCACCGGGATGGGATTGGTCGTGGAAAATAGCGCTTTGTATACTCCCAGCAGCTTCAGGTGGATTTCGCGCGCGCGGCTGACGTCGCCCGAAACGAACGCCTTCACCATCTCGGCAAGCTGGCTGCCCACGATATGCGACGCCACGCTGACCACGCCCACGCCGCCCACCGAGAGTATCGGCAGCGTCAGGCTGTCGTCGCCGGAATACACAACAAAACCGTCCTGCGAGTTCTTCACGATGCTGCTGACGAAATCGAGGTTGCCGCTCGCCTCCTTGATGGCCGCGATGTTGGTGACGCCCGAAAGCTCGATGATAGCTTCCAGCGTCATTGAGCCGCCGGTGCGCGACGGCACGTTATACAGCAGCACGGGCTTGTCGGTTGCGTTGGCGACCATGCGGAAATGGCGCACCTGCCCCTCTTGGTTGGGTTTGTTGTAATAGGGCATCACGGTCATAACGCCGTCCACGCCAGCCTTGGTCGCCGCCTTGGTTAGCGCTACGGAATCTTTCGTAACGTTCGTGCCGGTGTTGGCGACGACCTTCATCTTTTCCGGCGCGTTCTCTCGCCAGAAGGTGAATAGCTCGATGCGCTCTTCCTCGCTGAGCGCGACGCCTTCGCCGGTCGTCCCCGCCACGACTACGGCATCGCTGCCGTTGTCTGCGAGGTGGTCAACCAGGCACTTGGCGGATACGTAGTCCACGTTGCCCCGGCTGTCGAACGGGGTAACCACCGCAGTTGCAATGCGTCCGAAAACAGGTTCCTTGTTCATCTGTGTCCCTCTTATGGAAGTCCACCTATTGTAGCAAAGCCAAGCGCCACTCTTTCTATCAGGATACAATTTCAGAGAGCAGACCGGCGGACACGGTCAGCAGACGAAAGCATATATCGAAATGACCGACAGGTTATTAATTAAGACATTTAGATGCCGTAGATTAAGCCGGTATCATCGCCCGTCCCTTCAGCGCGGCGGAAGTACTCTCCCGGGAAGTAGCCCTCCGAACTGCCGAAGCGATGCTTGTTCCCGTATAGAGCATGGTCGGCACCCGCACCGAATAACGGAACTAATAACTCGAAGCCGGCGCCGTCGTCCATCGACCTATACAGGATCCCTGCCTTGTCGTAAGTGTCGCCCAGTTCCGTTCTTTCTCCAGTTATTGGTGCGATCCATGCTGCCGCACTTCGCGGCGGTAATGCGGAAAGCAGCTCATCCGAGGACAGAGGATACCTGCCGTTGACGTGTCTGAACTCGCGCAAAGCGGCATGGAGAAATCCGGCGAGTTGCCACGACCAATAAAGCTGCCGGAACTCGCGGTCGCTTCGCGCAAACGCGTACAGCTTATCGCGGAAGTAGTTGGAAAAGCGGCCTTCAAGGATATCATCTCCCGAGACATCGGAGACGCTTGGATCAACCGGCCGGCTATGGAAAGCGCGGAATTCAGCTTGCCGGTGTCTTTCCTGTTCCTCCTGCCAGGCGGCGGTGCCTGGCCGGGGAATTGTGACCTCCAGCGTTGTTGGGGCAGTATCAAAGACCTCCGCGCCGAACACCAAGACGTCATTCTCTATCTCCCAGTGGGTGAATCGGCATATAGGCGCGAAAAACAGATAGTCTTTGAGGTCTTCCATTCTCTCCGGGAGTTCCCCGGTGACAAACGCGTAGCTCCAGGCAGCATGCGCGGTCATAATAAACGTGTCAAACCGCAAATCGAGTTCCTTGGTGCCAGTCTTCCCACCTGTCCACGATTCCATCATCGTGTAAGTCTGCGAATCGGCCTTCTTGTCGGCATAAGCGGTATCCTGGGCAGTCAACAGCCCACTTGCCGGTTGCGACGGTAACAAAACGGCGAGACTTAGCCAGAAAAGGAGAATCAGCACCGACCTGTGCTGAAGTATTACTACGGGTCTTTTTACACTCATCATACACCTCCGTTGCCGTTACGGCACGGCAACATTGTTTCATAAATCCCGTTTCGCAATCTAAAATCCCAGTTGTCAAGACTCTAATCGTCAGCGCACAGACACTTAGCCCAAACTTCGTCGCCTTGTTCGCTCACGTTCAACCACCAGCTGATAAGACACACTTCCATGTGTCTCATCGTCGTTGAAAGCCTGCATTCTTCGTCCTTTTGCCTTTGCGACTGGCAGCCATTCCCCGTAATCGTAACACGCGGTGATGCACAATTGACCGCAGTCGTCAACACAGTAGTACCAGTACGTGTCGAAGTAGCAGTCGCCTGAGACGATTAGCTCGCTACAATTTCCATAGTCTCCTGGGAGTTCTACATAACCAGAGTAGTGCCACTCTACGGTTTCTTCGTAGCAGCAACCCGCATTGGCTCGCTCCGCGGCTGCGCTCAAGAGGGCAGCCAGTACCAGTCCGATTAAACCCAACCGTCCCATATTAACCTTAATACTGCCGATTCTTAAAATGCCTTTTCATCCTACTCCCAGCCAAATCACTTGTCAATGCGGGAAGCTGCTAGCCGCCAGCTTACTTATCGCCTAAAGCGCGAAGTCGCTGGAAACCGCCGCTTCATATCCGATGCAGGCAATCTCTAGTGCTTTAATTGCGGCCGCCGCGGCGAAGCGGCGCGCGTCCGCCAGTTCATCGCCGGTAAGCTCCTCCAGAACATAATCGCTTACATCTTCAAGCTCGCCGCCCCCAATGCCGATACGTATGCGCGGGAAGTCCTCCCTGCCGCCCAGAGCGCGGATGATGTCGCTTAAGCCCTTATGCCCACCGGCGCTACCACGCTCGCGAAGCCTGAGCTTCCCCCAGGGCAGGTTCACATCGTCTGAAATCACGACGAACGGCACGCCCGGATTGGCCTGCGCAATTTTAGCTACCGCGCGTCCGCTCCGGTTCATGAACGCCTGTGGCTTGACGGTGATTAGCAGGCGCTTCTCGGTTCCGCACCTTTCGCGGATTCGCTCAAGCTCATCGGTTGCGACACTGGGCGGCGGCGCTAGCGCTTTGGCTGGGTTAAACGTGAGTTCCGCCGCCAGGCTGCTCCACCGGTAGCGCCAGCGCGGGCGCGGGAACATGCCCGCCAGTGCATCCGCCGCCATGAAACCCACATTGTGCCGTGTTCGCTCGTATTCGGGGCCGGGATTGCCCAGGCCGACAATGATGTAATCGGCCAGCGGTCGTTTTTTCCAGAACAGCATCGCCGCGTCACACTCCTCCGCCCGCTGCCTTGCGCGCGTCCTCCGCCCGCTGGCGGACCGCAAGGATGTCTTCGTTGCTGAGTTCCTTGCCAAACGACCGTATCGCGGCAAGCTTCATCCCGTGCTTGTCCGCAAGCTCGTTTATCTGCCTCACCCTTTCTTCACTGATTTCGCGCCCGAGCGTGAAGTGGTCGTAATGCTTCTCCAGCGCCAGCAGTATCGTTTCGGCAAGGCAGGCGTAAATGACACCCTCGGGCAGTCCCAGGTCGGCTGTCAGCTTTGCGCCGGGGAAAAGCTGCACTTCGCCCGACTCGATTACCAATACATCCGGACGCTCCGCCGCGGCTTGCGGGCTGATGTCCGGCGGTCGCGCTACGTCGCTTACCACCGCGCCGGGCTTCAGAAGCGGCATCTTCACCACGGAACCCACGGCACTTGTAGTTGTAACTACGATATCCGCGCGGCCGAGCGCCTCGTCGGGAGTGCGGGCGATGTCCGGCTCCACATTGGGGAACCGCTCGCGCAGACTGTTGGAAAGCCCCAGCAGGCGCTCGGGGCGTGGCGAGACCAGAGTGAGCGCGCGCACTTCGCTGGCTAGCAGGTGGCAAATAATGCTTCCGATGCTGCCCGTGGCACCGATGACGCACGCGGACGCCCGGCTCAGCTGGATGCCCATCAAATCGGCTGCCTGCGCCAGGGTGCGGATGGTAACCGCGACTGTAAACGAGTTCCCGGTAGTGATGCCAATGCGGCTGCGGCGCGCTATCGTTTCGCCCGCATCGCCTATTACCGATGTAAACGCGCCGAGGCCGACAATTCCCGCGCCGAGGCGCTCGGCGTGTCGGGTGATGTGAATGACGCGCCGGTACGTCCGCTCGGGAGGATATTTCAGCATCATCTTGGGTGTTGAAGGTATGGCGTAGATGTAGCCTCGGGCACGGGCGCCTGTAGCAGAAATAATGTCCTTGATCGTGCCGATAATCGGGGCCGGCACAACAACTGGCGCTAGCTCTTCCAGCCACGCGGAAGGCATCATACGGTCAAGCATCCTGAGAACCGGATGTTGTTTCAGCTGGTCATAGACGAGCGGGTGCACAACAAACGCAAAGCGCCCTTCTTCGTCTTCATCGCCGCTAGGCGCGGTTTCGTATTCCTCCGCGGGAGCGGGTTTTGGTCCCGGAAGGTCGGCCGTGACGGAAATATCGATGAGCGCAGGCTCCACGTCGGGCTCGGCGTGGAAGCTCTCGATCTCCGGCGCGAACCTGTGGCGTGCGAAGAAGTTAAGGAACGCGGCCTCCCAGTCACCCTCGGTGTCCTTACCGCGGAGAAGCTGCTTGAGCATAAGCTCCAGCAGCCCTGTGCTTATGCGCCTTTCGCTGACGCGTGGCAGCAATCCGACCACAGTCGCGACGTCCCGTTCGCGGAGAAACGCCAGATCGTCGTCGTTAGCAAGGTTGGTGAATACGATCTTGCCGCTTAGCTTATTTGGGGCATAGCGGCGCAAGTGCTGCATTCCACCCAGAATTACTTCCGCCCAGTAAAAGTACCAGCGGAAGCGCGGCATCCTCCGGGCGAAAATCCGGGCACCGGGATCGAACCACGACACCGGCGTGCTGACCACCGCTCTCAACAGAGCGGGCGCAGCCGTGCGCAACGCAGTGATCGAAGTGAGCGGGACGCCCAGCCTAAACCCGTAGAGCAAATCACCAAAGACGATTCGGTCCGTCCGGGAGCTTAGAACCTCGGCGGCCCCGTAGCGGGGAATTGCGGAAAGCACGAGAGTGCGCTTCTCGCGGAAATTCACCGCCAGCTGGCGGACCGCCTCATCCACCAGGTAGCGCTCCAGCGTGCGCTTCACCAAACTGCCGTCGCTAAACTCCCGCCCGCGCAGGCTGGGCGCAAGGAGCCGGAAAAGCTGCTGGTGGCGGTATTCCTTGCCCATAAAGCAGAACTGAAGCGTAAGGCCGGACAAGGCTATGCGCTCTTCAGGACTATCAGCGAGGACTCGCGCGGCTTTTCTAAGGTCGCGCTCCAGCCCGACTTCGCGCACGGAAAACTCGCTGCCGCCCAATTCCAGCGTGTAACGCCGTTCCCGCTCTTCGCTCCCGAAATCCAGGTGGAGAATGTCCGCCGGAGTCATTATGCAACAGCCGCTCCTTACGGAAGCGCAAACTCCTGGCCGATCTCAACCGTCAGCACTTCGATTCCCGTGCCGTCAAGCTCCTTCGCCAGTTCCACCGGCTCGCCGGTCAGGACGGGAAACGTGCCGTAGTGCATGGGCACCACGCGCTTCACGCCCGTCAGCTTTGCCGCAAGGGCAGCAGCGGCCGGATCCATCGTAAAGTGCCCGCCTATCGGCAGCATCGCAACTTCGGGCCTAAAGAGCTTGCCGATGTACTCCATATCAGCCATCACCCAGGTGTCTCCGCTGTGGTAGAAACGGAAGCCGTCCTCCAGCTCAATTACGTAGCCTGTCGGGTCCCCGCCATAAGCCTGCTCCCCTCCATCATCCACGGAGCCTGAGTGCGTGGCAGGTGTTTGCATGAACTTGATGCCGCCAACATCCACCGTTCCGCCGATATTCATTCCCACGCAATCCTCCGGCGCAACGCCGTGCTTGCCGAGAATCCCGCAGAGATCGAATATCGCCACAATCTTGGGGCGGTGCTCGTTGTAGATTTCGATTGTGTCGCCCACGTGGTCGGCGTGCCCGTGCGTGAGCGCGATAATGTCGCACCGCTCGACCTTGTGCAGTTCTGCAGGACAGCCCGGATTAGCGCTAAGGTAAGGGTCGATGTAGATTACCTTGCCCTCGCCGGTCTCGACGCGGAACGTGGAATGCCCGCACCATACGAAACGATTGTGAGACATGGTCTTCCTCCTGTTGCGTATCTACTTGCGCCCGTAAGCGCTAAACAGCCCGACAACGTCGGCGTTTGCCCGCCGTGCTAGGGCCGGGCTTGTTGACTCGGTTAGCACTCGCACGAGGCTCTCCGTGCCGCTTGGACGGATATAGAAACGGACGTGGTCGCCATATCCAGCCTGCAGGCCGCGCAGACGGCGGACGAAGCCCCTGTCCTGCCGCCATCGCTTATTGTCGCGCATTCGCACATTCTTGAGAACCTGCGCACAGGCTGGGATCTGCCGCGCAAATTCGCCGAGCGAAATGCCGCGACGGATCAGCAGCTCGCTCACGAAAAGCGCCACGAGCACTCCGTCTCCGCCGCAAGTCTTGTCCCAGCAGATTATATGGCCGCTCTGTTCGCCTCCTATCAGCACGTCGTGCTTTCGCATCGCCTGTAACACGCTTGTGTCGCCAACGGCGGTGCGGTACGTGCGAAAGCCCCTGTCCTGCAAGTACCGCTCCACACCCATATTCGTCACCTGGGTGAACACCAGTTGTTGCGCTCTGCGGTATGGGCGATGATGCAGTGCGAGGAACGCCATCAGGCGGTCGCCATCCACCACCCGCCCCTGCGCGTCAACGGCCATTACGCGGTCCGCATCCCCGTCAAAAGCAAATCCCCAGTCCGCGCCGGACTTAACTGTAGCCCGTTTGAGCTTTCGCAGGTCTGTAGCGCCGCAGCGCACGTTTATCCGTTCGCCGTCCGGATCGGCGCATACCGGCACCACTTCGAAGCCCCGCGCGTTAAACGCCTCCACCGCCACACCGCAGGCCGCGCCGTGAGCCAGGTCCAGCGCGACTTTCGTGCCCCGCCCGCAGATGCGGCTCAGTTTGCCTAAATAGTCTACATACTCAGGCCGTACGTCAGCCTTGAGCACTGCGCCGTAAGGCGGTGCCGCAGCGGAAGCTCCCCCATCAATCAGTCCTTCGATTGCAGCCTCTGTTTTCGCGTCAATTTTTAGGCCATCGCTGCGAAACACTTTTATGCCGTTATGGTCCACAGGATTATGCGAAGCGGTGATCATCACGCCGCCAATAACGCTGTAACGATTGGCCATCAGCGCAACTAAGGGCGTCGGCGCAACTCCAGCATCCAGCACCGTTACGCCGGTTGAAGCAAGGCCGCTCGCAACCGCCTGGGCGAGCATAGGTGAGCTGGCGCGGGTATCCTGCGCCAGCAGCACCGACGGATGAGGGAAGGTCCTGTCCACCCGCCTGAAGTACGGAAGCTTGCGGCCACGGTTAGAGCGCCGCAACGCCTTCCCCACGGCGATGCCCACGCGCAGCGCGAAATCAGCCGTTAGTTCGCTGCCGGCAACGCCGCGAATCCCGTCCGTTCCGAAGTACTTGAGAATGCGGCTCACTCTTTCTCCAACACTGTGACCTCAACGCTATCCTGAAGGATAGCGGCGCGCTCAACTTCACCGGGGAGAAGCACCTCCGGGATAATCCTGTAAACTCCTGGCGTAAGCCCGTGGACTGACACCCGGACTTCCAGCTCTGCCCGTTGCTCGTCCGTGAGCTGTTGGAACTCGGTAGACTGCACGATAACGGAGGGGGGCCGGACCATATAGTCGTATATATCTTCGCGCCCGATAAGGGTTAAAGTCGCGCTCACCGAACTGCCTTCCGCCGCCTCGAACTTAGCCAGTACTACGTTGACGCTAACCTCGGTGGGCATCCCCGGCGGCGGTTCGAAGCCATATTTCAGCTTGACTTCTTGAGTGAATGAACTGCTTTTGCCCTCAAGGTCTATCACTTCGGTGTCGATCTGCTTTTCCGGGTGCTTCTCGTAAAGGCTGTCTTCGAACAGGATCTGCGAAGGCGTCAAGCGCAATTCCTTCAGGTAATACCCGGCCTGAGGCTGTCCGCCTATAACGGCGTTCACCTTCACGGCTTTCACATTAGCGACAGGATTAATTTCACCCCGGTACTGCACTACCGGCGGAGTGATTTTTAGCACACCGGTGCTTAACAATTCGTTTTCCGCAGAGTACACAGTTAGCGGCATAGCGCGGGACATATTGCTTGTCCGCTCAGAGAGCTCCACCTCAGCAACAACGTGCTTGGCTCGTTTCACCAGCTCTTCCGCCCCTTCGATCTCGGCCCTTTCTGGACTTATTTCTTCGCTGGACAGCATATAGCCTTCGGGCAGCTCGCCCTGGTGCCAGATTTCAATTAGCATCGTGGTACTGGTTTTCTTTGCCAGCAGCACCCGCACGTTATGCACGGTGCCATGTCCCCTCAGCTCCGGAATGTCCGGTAGCTCTGGCGAGATGGTGTAAGACCCCGGGGAATCGAAGGCTTTCAAATCGAGCACTGCTGAGAGCGACATCCCTTTCACTGCGTTTAGTTCCTGCAGGTTGCCCGCGATATTGACCGTGATGGATGAGGGCGGAGGTTGAAGGAACGCAAGCTCGTCAGACATATTCTGTACGTCGAGTTTCAGCACAAGCGATGATTCCAGCTCGTAGTCACCGAACTGGTACGTATACCACGACAGCATTATCGCCAGCACGAGGGCTAGCAGCTTATATTGCCAGTTGCTGGTGAAGATGCTGGCCATTACATGCCCGCGGGAGATAGTGCTGTAGAAAAGTTGGGATTGGCGAAGTAAAGCGCTCGTAACTGCTCCTCGAACTGGCGCGGCGTCATATCGCGCGCCAGCCGTCCGCCATAGGAAATGGATATCTTGCCCCGCTCCTCGCTCACAATGATGACAATACAATCGACCTTCTCAGTTATGCCGATAGCCGCGCGATGCCGTGTTCCGAGGTCCTTGTCCAGGTCGTCGCGCACCGACAGCGGGAGAAAGCAGCCGGCGTGAAGGACCCGGTCGTCCCGGATTATGACCGCACCGTCGTGCAGCGGGCTGTGCGGCTCAAAGATCGCGCGAAGGCTCGTCTCGCTGACCACGGCATCGAGCCAGGTGCCTATCACCATCAGATCGGCCTGGATCGGTTCGCGCTCGATCGCAATCAGGGCGCCGTGAAAACGCTGGGCCAGGTCCTCGACGGCGCTCAAGATGGCATCGAATACTCGCTCTTCGGTAACATCCCCTGACTTGGACTCCTGAAGCGGGGAAAGGAAGCTGAGCATCCGGCTCGTGCGGCCGGCCCGTTCCAGGAAATGGCGGATTTCGGGAACGAATATGATTATGAGCGCGAAAGGCACAACGAACAGCAGCTTCTCCAGTATCTCGGAGATGACGACTAGCCTGAAATACGTCGCGGCTCCGTAGATTACCGCTAGCGTAATCAGGCCCGCGATAAGCACCGCTATTTTTGTGCCGCGTACGGAAAGGAGTATGTAGTAGAAGATAACCGCCGCCAGGATAACTTCTATCGCCTGGCGTCCGTAAGTTTGAATCAGCGTAGCGAGCGTTTCCCACATAGCTCCGGTGAGTTATCTTATCATATGCAGGGGTGCAAACGAGGCCTAACAGCCGGCTCTCGGCACCAAATCGCCACGGGCCGAAGCGCTAATGCGCGATGCGTGAGCGGGCTTTGGCAAAACGCCAAATTGCCGCTCAGGCCTGCTCTACTCCGCCGATAGCGTATACCTTACCGTCATTGGAGCCCACATAGACTGTCCCGCCGGCGCCCACGGCCGGCGACGACTCGATCGCCCCTCCGGTTTCAAACTCCCACTTAAGGCGGCCGGTGGAACTCACAGCGTACAGCTTGTGGTCGAGGCTGCCGACAACCACCGTGCCATCCGGGCACACTGCCGGCGATGATTCAATCGTTCCGCCTGTCGCGAACGACCACCGCTCCCGCCCCCTTGGCGTTACAGCGTACAGCTTCTGGTCGTAACTGCCGAAGTAGACTGTCCCGTCTTCGGCGATAGCTGGCGACGAGCGTATTGCCCGGCCTGTCTGGAAAGCCCATCTCACTTTGCCCTTTCCGATGGGTAGCCAGCTCTTGGGATTAATGGCGTACAGCCTGCCGTCATTGCTGCCCACGTAAACAGTCCCGTCCTTGGCTACTGTAGGCGACGAATGGACGCCCTCGCGGGTCCTGACTTCCCAGTCCTTGTTCCCGTCGGGGCTTATCGCGTAGAGCTTGCGGTCAAGCCCGCCGACGAAAACGGTGCCGTCCTCATACAGGGCGGGTGACGACCGCACTCGCCATCCCGTCTTAAACTCCCACTTCTTGCTGCCATCCGGGTTTATCGCGTAAACCTTGCCTTCACCGCTGCCGAAGTATATCAGCCCATCGGGGCCCACAAGGGGAGACGCGTGGATCTCCTCCTTCGTGTATACTTCCCACTTTCTGGTCCCGTCAGGCTCTAGAGCGTAAAGCGCCCCGTCGAAGCACCCGAAGTAGATGCTACCGTCCAGGCCAATCGCAGGCGAGGAGCGAATCGGCGCACCGACCTTAAACTCCCACTTCCTTGCTCCATACGGCCTGATGGCCAGCAGGTGTCCTCCGTCAGTTCCTACGTATATCGTTCCGTCAGATCCCACGGCGGGAGAAGAACGCACCTTGTCCTGTGCGTTGAATGTCCATTTCTTAACCGGTTTCTCAGGACCGGGGTACTTTCCCCTGCGCATTCGAGCGGAGTCCCGCCCGAACATCGGCCACAGTCCCACACCCTCGCTTTCACCCATGTGCCACGTTTGTGCTTCCGCGAAGTGATCTGATTTCAGCTCCGCGTCGTACTTGGCTCGACGCGCCTCATCCGAGAGAATCGCGTAAGCCTCGTTTATCAGAGACATCCTGTGCGCGGCTTCGGCGTCACCGGGATTGCGGTCAGGGTGCCATTCGATTGCCAGCGCGCGGTATGACCGCTTTATATCGTGGAACGTGGCGTCCGGGCCCTCCTGGAGTATCTTGTAGTAGTTCTTCAAACCGTGAGCCATTCCAAGTTGCCGCTCCTTGGCGCGTGCGCGCCATCCGGTCGCGGCCCATCCACCTCACACAGCCTTTCGCGTTACGCCCGCGCTCGGAGACAAGGAAAGCGCACCTGCTAGAGGTGTCTGCAGCCGTTCCTGACATCCCAGCGTGCAGGCCCTTGATGAAAGGCTTAACCGAAGTATACCGCCAGAATGCCCGACCTGCAACTTGACGCCGGGGGCAAATATGGCGCTCAGGACGAGGATTCGGCGGTCACCACCCGCGTTCCGCAAGCTTCTGGTCCTCCGGCAGTTTAGCCGAATCAAGCCCCTTCATCGGCTCACCAAGGCCGCGCGATATCTCCGCGAGTTTCGCCGGATCGCGGTAGCTAAGAACTGATGCCACGATCGCCCGCGCCCTTCGCGGCGGGTCGGAGCTCTTGAAGATGCCGCTGCCCACAAACACCGTCTCCGCGCCCAGCTGCATCATCAGCGATGCGTCAGCAGGTGTGGCGATGCCGCCGGCGGCGAAATTGGGCACAGGCAGCTTGCCGTGCTTCCACACGTAGCGCACCTGTTCCAGCGGCGCGCCAAGCTCCTTGGCGCGCGTTTGAAGCTCGCTTTCGTCGCAGCGATGCAACATATGGATCTCGCTTTGCACCTTTCTCATATGCCGTACCGCTTCAACCACATCGCCCGTGCCAGCTTCGCCCTTAGTGCGGATAAGGGCCGCGCCCTCAGCGATGCGCCTTAAGGCTTCCGCAAGGCCCCTGCAGCCGCACACGAACGGAACCGCGAAATCGTGCTTCCACACGTGGTTTGACTGGTCAGCCGGCGTGAGCACCTCGCTCTCGTCAACGAAGTCCACACCCAGAGCTTCCAGAATTTGCGCCTCCGCGAAATGCCCGATTCGGCACTTCGCCATCACCGGAATGGACACGGTGTCCTTAATCTTTAATATAATCTCCGGATCCGCCATCCGGGCGATACCGCCGTCCCTGCGGATATCGGCGGGAACGCGTTCCAGCGCCATCACGGCGACGGCTCCGGCTTCTTCAGCTATCGCAGCCTGTTCGGGCGTCGTGACGTCCATAATCACTCCGCCCTTAAGCATCTCGGCAAGCCCCACCTTCACGCGCCATGTACCCTTCTTACGTTTACCCATGTTGTCACTGTTGGCTTGCATTATTGTTGAACCTCCAACTACTTATTATATACGATGAAAGCACGGGTTATCGGAAGCCGGAGCGCATTAGAGATAAAGCGCTCCATCAGAGAACACGGGCTAAACGTCCGAGAGAACAGCGTGGTAGAATAAACTCGATGTTCACCGGGGAGAAGTACGGGCCGCTCTCGATGTTGGTCGAGCTGTATATCCTCGTGATATTCGTCTACGTGCTCTCTACATGGGTTCCGGAATGGCGCTATCAGCGCTGGCACCGCACGCTGGGTTCAATATGCGACCCTTTCCTCTCCCTATTCCGCCGCGTGATTCCGCCAATGGGAATGATGGACCTCTCGCCGATGGTCGCTATTTTATTCCTTATAGTTTTCGCCCAGATACTACGCTCCGTCGGCCTGTGAGCGCCTTCCGCGCGCCGCGCGCAGCCGCGACTGCATCATTCAACAGGTTGGCTTCAATCCCGGATATTCTCCCACCCGTCGGGAGGTTGCCGCAAACGTCCTTGAACTCGGCTTGTAAACCTTAGCTGCTGAACGCGCCCGACCTGGTGCCGTGCCCACCTTTACAGCGACACATCTTCCCGCTACCGGGCTTATAAACCCCAGCCTTCAGCTATGTTGTGGGCGAACTTGAAGTATTTCCCCGCCGAGTACTTCCTGGGATCAAACTCGCATTCGTCCAGGCCCATTGGCTTTTCGGTACCGGCGCCGTAAAGGGGAATCAGCAGCTCATAGCCTTTGCCCTCCTCGGTCGCGCGATAGTAGACGCAGCTTCCGTCGGGCTTGTCTCCGATGACCATTTCCTCTCCCGTCATCGGTGAAATCCAGGCCTCGCTGTTTTTGCTTCCGAGTAGTATCGGGAAAACATCCTCGAGCCGTTCCGGATACCGTTCGTAGATTGCTTTGTAAGCCTGCAATTCGGGTTTTAGCACGTGACCGAGTATGTTTGAGCAATAAAGCTGCAGGAATTCCTTTTCGTCCCTGGCGTACGAGAGCATCATGTCCTCATCGTTCCATGAATAATGGCCCGCTAGGATATCCGCTTGACTCACGCCGGCGGGAAATTGCGTGGGATCGGCCCGATATCTCGCGGCTTTGCGCTCTCTATTCTCCGCCTCGGCCTGCATGTAGTGCGTCGAGCCCGGCAGATATAGCCCCTTCATGTAGGTCTTGGGTTCTGTAGTTTCAGATACGATAGCCTCGAAAGTCAGCAAATCCCCGTCCCTAGACAGCGTCCACTGGGTGAAGTGCGGGACAGGCAAAAAGAAAAGGTGCGACCTAAGCTCCTCCAGCGAGGCGGGAAATCTCCCCTTCTCGTACGCATATAACAGCGCGCAGTGGCCGGTCATAAAATAGAGAATGCGCCTGGCGTCGCGGCTGCGCTCAGGGCCTTCCCCAATATCGTAAACCGGATGCACAAGCTGCATTCCCTCGATTTCCGCAGCCCACAGACGCTGTTGCTGAGTATCGCTGCCCGTCAATAGGCAGGCAAGTGCTGTAGCCAGGATAAGAAATCCGGCACTGTATCTTATAAAGTTCATACGTTAGCCTCCCTCAATTAATATCTCTTGGCAGTCAGAATGTTAAGGACACATGCACTTCGCGTAGACTGCCCTTCCGGCATTGAACAACACATTGGGTATGATAGCAGCGCATGCGAGAGGATTCGGCCCATCGGAATCACCCAGAAGCGCACTGGTAAATTCGCATCCGGGATCGGTCTGCGCAATAAGCATCCATGCACCAAACTCGTAGCAGGGACCGGGACATCCTGCACAAGTATCTCTGCACTCGTAGTTGTAAGCGGTGAAAGGACACGTGGCTAATAGCCAGGCATAGTTGCACTCCTCCGGGAGGCCGTCAACGCCAAGCTCGGCGTATCCTGCGTACCCGAACTCACCACGCGTCTCGAAATCCTGATAACCTGTCCGGCAGCACTCGACCCGCGCCGGCGCGGCTAATGCGAGCTGCAACATCACCGCTAACACCGAAAATGCAGCTAATAAGCTTGTTTTCGTCACGCACCCTTTATTACCTGCTTTTTTCACTATACTCAACTTACATATTGATGTCAAGTTCAAGACATGATCCGCCGCAGAAACGGCGAATCCGCACCGACGCGCGCGTCACTTCCGGAGAATATGAGGCTTTCCCCGATGATAGCGATTCTTTTCCCGGTGGTCTTCGCCTAGATACTACGCTCCGCCGGCCTGTGAGCGGAGCGTCAGGTAACCGCTTAGCTCCGTAGCTTCAACCGTCACTTCATCGTCCGCGAAGAACACCACAACTTCCTTCGCTGTAACCTCTGAGCCTTCCCCCACGAATCTCGGCGAGCCTTCGGCGGTGAGCTTGCGCTCCGCGAGATCAAGCGTCATCCGATCGCTTCGCAATGCGTAATCGCCGAACGAAAACTCCGCATCGCCGGCAAGCGTCGCCCGCTGCTCCTGAAGATCTATCACCGTATCCTGCGAACGAAGCGATGCCCCACCAGCGGCGCTTTCCGGCTCCGTAATTTCAATAGCATCTTCCGTCCGCAGCACCATCTCGTCGCGCGAGAAGACAAAGCGCTCACCGCGAACGGTGCGTTCCGCCTTGTTAAGAGCCCTGAACTTTACATTGCCCGAAAGCGTCCAGGTTCTTCCGCCGTCGCTCGACGCCAGCGATCCCATCGACGCTTCGTACTCCTCGCTTCGCAGCACGGCGCGCCCGCTGAAACGCATCGAGCGGACGTTTTTAGTCGAGAACCGCGCGCGAGGTAGCTTAGGGAGTTTAGTTCCCTCCGAATCGGACTCCACTTTGTCCGGCTGCTCCAGCGGAGCAAAACCGGCGCTGCTGACCGTGATACGCCCATAACCCGCCGATACCCGGTATTCCCCTCCTGAGATCGCGCTCAAACCCTTGGGAAATGTCAGGACGACCACTCCGTCGCTGCGCCCGATAGTCATCTGCGGTGCGTAAACGGTTAGCGACGCCGCATACGCCGGTAGCGCGGCGACGGGCGCAGCCAGAATTGCCAGGATCACTGCAAGGCGCATATTCACGATTGTAGCGCAAAAGGGCTTGACAACTCGCAGGAGTGTGGTAGAATTGTTATGTTGTCCTATTCCATTAGGACAATATGTGATATAATCAATGAGCATCAGTAATATGGAGATGCGAAATTGAAACGTCAAAACCGGTTACGGGACAGGGGCGCCCCGCTACGCCTGAATCTGGACCATAAAAGCGAAATACCTATATTTGTTCAGCTCAAGGGGCAGCTCAGATACGCCATACAGAGCGGCCGGTTGGAGCCGGGCAGCCAGCTCTCGACGATGCGTGAGCTGGCGGTGGAGCTGGGCATTGACGCAAACACCGTTGCCCGGGTGTACCGCGAGCTGGAAGAAGAAGGGCTTATTGAGCGCCAGCAGGGGCGTGGCACGTTCGTGAAGCGCGAGATGAAGACGCCGGTCGAGCCGTTCGACCGCGCCCAGGCGGAAATCGTGCTTTCGAGCGCGGCTGACCTGTTGAAAGGAATGAACCTTACGCGCGCAGAGGTGGCAAACCTATTGCGCGACTTCGCAGATAGACTGGAAAAGGAGTGATTACCCGTGACGTCCTATTACCGCAGTAAGGAAATCGAAATTGACATCGCCACCGCGGCCACAACAACGAAGATGCACCCGTGGCCGGTGCTTTTGTTCCTCGTTACACTTGTGGTTGCGCTGGCGCTCGCATGGTGGCTGGCGAATACAGAGCAGATGACATGGGCGATGGTCGTCCTCATCGCAGGCGTGCTCTTAGCCATTATGTGGCTCGCCTGCCTTAAAGTTGTCGACCAGTGGGACCGCGTCGTCGTGCTCCGGTTCGGCAAGTTCCTCACGGTCAGGCCTCCCGGCATTTTCTTCCTGATGCCGTTCGTGGACACTGTCGGCGCATGGATCGACACGCGCGTCCACACAACCGACCTGCTGGCGGAGCAGACGCTCACCCGCGACACGGTGCCGGTGGACGTGGACGCCGTGATGTTCTGGTTCGTCTTCGACTCCAAGATGGCCGCGCTTGAAGTGGAGGTGTACGCCCAAGCAGTGTCCTGGGCGGCACAGACCGCTTTGCGCGACCTTATCGGCAAAACGCTGCTCGCCGACCTGCTGACCGGCCGCGAGACGATTGACCAGAAGCTGCAGGAGCTCATCGACTCGCGCACCACGCCCTGGGGCATCACCGTGAACTCGGTGGAGATCCGCGACATTAAAATCCCGCAGGGCCTGCAGGACGCGATGAGCCGCCAGGCGCAAGCCGAGCGCGAGCGCCAGGCGCGCGTCATCCTCGGCGAATCCGAGCTGCAAATCGCGGACAGCTTCTCCAAGGCCTCCGAAGCCTACAAGAACAATCCCACCGCGATGCACCTGCGCGCGATGAACATGCTGTTCGAGGGTTTGAAGGAGCGCGGCTCGCTGATTATCGTCCCGTCCAGCGCGGTTGACACGATGAACCTCGGCGGGCTGATGGGCGCCTCCTCACTGGCGGTCACATCCCAGCAAGGAGGCCTGTCGCTGGAGCCGCCGGACAAGCCCGCTCCCGCTAACGAATAACTCGCTCTGGCAGCGGACGCGGACGGTCGCCACTTGAGAGGGCTGTCCGCGTCTGCTATTGTCTGGGCTCACGAGTTAAAGCGAAAGCGCGGATTCCTTATCCTGACCCGTTGTCAGGGGGGGTAAATGTGTTATACTTTCTGTAACTCACGCGGACAGGGCGGGCTCAGGCCGGGGACAAGGAGCAATAGTGCAACTTACAGACAAGGAATTCGAACTCATCGCCGAGAAGGTTTTGCAGAAGCTCGAGTGGTACCACATGATTTCCGAAATCGCACAGGCGATTCTCCGCGAGCTGGGGGAAGAGGACAAAGAGCGCTTGCGCAAGCTCGCAACCGCGCAGGAAAAAGACGAAACCGCGCCGTCCGTGGAGTGCCCCGAGGAAGAGTAAGCCGCGCCTAAGCGCGCGCGGGGCGTAAAATGAGAGCCGGTATCCACCCGGCAGCGGGAGGACGAGATGCTGCTTGACCGCGAAGACGCGAGGAAGCTCGCCGACCTCATCGGCAAGAAGATGGCCGAGGACCCGGGTAAGTGGCGCGCGATTGCGCGCAAGGTTGGCCCACGGGCCGGCTGCTCCTCTCCGTTCGGCGCAGGGAGTAACCTCCCCGCTCCAGGCGAAGCCGCCCGCGCCCTGAGCTTTATGCACCATGCCGTGCACGGCATGAGGCCCTATCCGGAGAACGGGAGCTGGGGTAGCCCGGATCCCAAGTCCCATCGTGGAAGTCGCGGTCCTTGCGGAGATGACCATGACTGCAACGGAGAAAGCGATTACGATGCCGTTAAGTGCGGAAGGGGCGGTGAGTATTACGTGTGCGACTGCGATAGTGAGGCTGGCTATGGGGGTCCAGGGCCTTGTGTTAGCCCAGAACACTTTATTTGCGGGGGAGGATACCGGTGCCAGGAAAGTGGGGGGCCCTTCAAGTGCACGGAAGAGCAACGCTTTGACTGCACCCCACCGTTCGAATGCAGTGGGCTATTCTGGCAGTATGACCGAGGCTGCGCAACAGGTGACGTTTTCGGTTGTCCCCACTTCACGTGCGAGCACGTGCAGCATATGCCTTACGGTTGTAGTACTTTCACTTGCCAATCGACTTACGGGTGCGAGGGGGAGAAGCTGTGCGATATAACTTACGGCTGTCCGGCTGAGGGCAAGTTCAACTGCCCTAATAGCTTCATATGTAATGTGCGTTTTGCGCCTTGTGATGAAGACCACTTCGAGTGCGAACAGCAGCCTGGGGGAGACTTTGGCTGTACAAATTATATGCCTTAGCTACAAAAAGTGTAACGATATGGAGGCGATTGAATATGGTGTTTCTACGAGTAAGCTTTGCCGTTGCGCTGATTGTGCTGCTAGGATTACTTAGTGCAGCCAAATCTGGCGCAGTATATACTCCAAGCTATGTGAAAGTTCCAGATGTCCCTGTGAAGTTATACTTCGCTTCACGCCAGTTGATAGAGGAGTCCTATGATTCGTCCACAGCGGACATCGTAGAGAGAATCCAGTTAGCTAACGCATATTGGCTTCCCGTTCACGCCAAAAGCCGCGTTTATACAATCTCGTATACATGGTCCAGCTATACTCAGAGCGGTGACAATATAAATGAGACCTATAGTGAAGTGCCTGCAGCCGGGCGTTACGACAGGCCATTCATGTCTACGCCACTTTCAGAGTTCGTCATATATGGCGGAGTGCTGGGATCGCCAACGTACTTCAGCGTTGGGAGAGCAAGCAATCCTGAGACGCAGTGGGTGTCGGGCAATTACAAGATGAAAGGCCGGATTATGGGAAAGGAAGCGGCTCTTATTGCGCCTTTCATTCGCTGGCCGGCGAAGTGCACTGGTCTGGTCACGCCAGAGGATTACAGGGACATTCTTTTAAATCGCATTGAGGATGCCAAGATAGAGTATGAGATAATCATCGATGCTGAGACTTACCTTGTCGATAGCGAAAGATTCGTGGTCTGGTCCGAGGGTTTCATTGTCCCAGGCAGCAACGAGTTCGGCGAATATCAGGTCAGATACAATTACGAATACGAAGAAGGCAATGCCCAGTACCCCAACAGAGTGACCGCTGAGGCTGTTGCCCTCCCAATCGTCAACCGAGGTTATATTCGTGATGACGACTTTTCTGAAATGCGACGTATATACAAGTTTGAGGGCCAAGCCTATACTGAGTTCAAAATTGACGCGAAGCTCGTCGATGGCGTGTGGATTCCTTATGCTATGACAGAGGAGAGTCGTAGCATCGGAATTAAGATTATCTATGAAGCAGACAGCATTGGCATCAGGCTTTTAAAGCCAAGCGCTAAGCTGGGACGCAAGTGGCTATACATCGCTAATCCCGACTAGCGGGAGGGTAGTTCCAGTTGACTATGCCGGGAGGTCGTACTCGAGAGTCATCATCCCTATTTCACGCGATAGGAATGAAACCTGCACAAGCGATCGCTAAGGCTGTGCTGCGACTTCTTGCTGAGCGTCAGTTCGCGACAGTCGGGCTCATAGACATGCTTATCACCGAACGCGTTCCGCTACGACCTGCGCAAAGCCTGCTACAACTGCGACCTCAAGGACGATTGCGCGGGCGGATGCCCACCGGTGAATTACCTGGCTACCGGCTCTATATTCTCGCCCGATCCCAGCGAGTGCAAGCTTACACGAGCTCACATAAAAGTGAAGCGCGAAGTCATCGCCAAGCTCGAAGCCGAAGGCCTGGCATAGCGCGCAAGTCCGCGAAATTTTCGGTCCACTTGAGGGGGCTGTCCGCGTCTGCTATAATCCGCCGTTGCGACTAACTGAGGAAACGAGATGAAAAAGGGCATACATCCTGAAACTAAACTGGTGACCGTGACCTGCGCCTGCGGCGAGACGTTCGAGACGCTTTCCGTGCGCGACGAGATAAAGGTCGAGATCTGCAGCAAGTGCCACCCGTTCTTCACCGGCCAGCGTAAGATCGTGGACACCGCAGGCCGCGTCGAGAAGTTTATGAAACGCGCGGCGAAGGCCAAAAGCGAAGCGGAACTAAAAAAGCGTAAGAAGAAAAAGCACTAGGCGAAACCCGTAATGCAGCCGCTTTCACCCCTTAACTTACACGCTATCGGGTGCATCGCTTTGTGCGCGCTGCCAGGAGAAATAGCGGAAGCACAGGCGTCGGCTAAACCCTACCCTTACGGCGGGCAGGCGGTGATCGAAGGCGTGATGATGAAGGGCAGGAAACACGCTGCTGTCGCGCTCAGGCGTAAAAGCGGCGAGATCCAGGTCGTTGAGCGCGAGCTGAAAAGCCGCTTCCCTCAATGGCTCACGCGTGCGCCTTTCGTCCGGGGATTTTTCCTGCTCTGGGATATGATGGGGCTTGGTATGTGGGCGCTGAACCACTCCCAGGACGCTTACCTGGAAGACGCGGGCGAGAAGGTCGAGCATAAAGGCACGAACTGGACGTTCGTCCTGACCGCGATAGTCGGAGTCGTGCTGGCGCTTTCGATATTCAAGCTGCTGCCGACGTTCCTCGTGGACGTGATTGACACGCGCGTGATTCCGGTTACGGGCACGGGCTTACGGAACACGCTTGAAGGGATACTCAAGTTCGGCGTTTTCATTGGCTATGTCGCCGCAATCGGTCTTATGCCGGACATCAAGCGCGTCTTTATGTACCACGGCGCGGAGCACGCGGTCATCAACGCATACGAGGACGATCCTGCACAGCGCGACACGGATTCCGTTGCACAGCACTCGCGGCTGCATCCTCGGTGCGGCACGAGCTTCATCGCGATACTCATCGTAATCAGCGTGATCATCTATTACTTCGTCGATCGGTGGCTGGTGGAGCTGGGCGTTCCCGCAGCCGGGCAGTGGCCCATATGGTGGGTGCGCTGGCCGTTGCGCATCCTTTTCATACCGCTGCTCGCGGGCGTCTCTTACGAAGTCCTGAAGGGCGCGTTCGCGCTGCGCAAGACCGTAATCATCCTGCCGCTCATCTACTTCGGGATGCTGTTCCAGATACTCACCACGCGCCACCCCACCCGCGGCCAGATTGAAGTTGCGCAGGCGTCGCTCGATGCCGTGCGTAGCCGTGAGGAAAGCGCGGCGCCCACGTAGCGCAACACGTCCTTAACACTCGCGGATTCTCTGACTTCCCGGTATAGTAGAAGGTGCACGCATGGATGCGATACGTGAAAAGCTGGCGCAATCCGAGGAGCGCTACGAGGCGCTCCAGGCGGAACTCGCGCGCACCGATGCGGCGGAAAACCGCGAGGAGTTCGCCGCGCGCAGCAAGGAGCTCGCGCGCCTGGGCGAAATCGTGGCCCTTTACCGCCGGCTGAAAGCGCTTGACGACGACCTCGAGAAGCTGGAAGAAGACAGGCGGAGCCTAGACGACGAGGAGCTGCTGCGGTTCGTCAAAGAAGAAACTGAGCGCGTCACTGTCGAGCGCGACCGGCTAATCGAAGAGATTAAGCTTAAACTTATTCCGCCCGATCCGATGGACGGGAGCGACATCATACTGGAAATCCGCGCGGGCGCGGGCGGCGACGAAGCCGCTCTGTTCGCGGCGGAGCTGATGCGGATGTACAGGCGGTTCGCCGAGCGCAAGCGCTGGACGTTCGACGTCCTGAACCTCCACGAGTTGGGGCTTGGCGGTCTGAAGGAAGCGGTCGTCAGCATCCGCGGCAGGGACGTTTATTCTCACCTGAAATACGAGAGCGGCGTCCACCGCGTCCAGCGCGTGCCCGTGACCGAAAGCGGCGGGCGAATCCATACGAGCACAATCACCGTCGCGGTACTGCCAGAGGCGGAAGACGTGGACGTGGAGATAGACGAAAAAGACCTTCGTGTGGACACGTTCCGCGCCAGCGGCGCCGGCGGGCAGCACGTCAACAAGACCAGCAGCGCTATCCGCATAACCCATACACCGTCAGGGACCGTCGTAAGCTGCCAGGACGAGCGCAGCCAGCTCCAGAACAAGGAAAAAGCCATGCGCATCCTCCGGGCGCACCTGCTGGAGATTGAGCGCGAGAAACAGTTCCACGAAATAGACGACCGCCGCAGGCTGCAGGTTGGCACGGGCGAGCGCAGCGAGAAAATTCGCACATACAACTTCCCGCAGGACCGCATCACCGACCACCGGCTAAAGGAGAACGTGCACAACCTGCCGACCTTCATGGACGGCGAAATAGGCGATCTGATAGAAATGCTGCGGGCGGAGGAAGCCGCGTCGTACTTCAACTAAGGCGATGGACATGAGCGGCCGTGTATTATCGCGCGGGGAAGCGTTCAGCTTGCTGGCTGAAGAGCTTGAAGCGCTGCCGCATATCGCGTCGCCCAGGGAACACGCCCTTTTCGCCCTTAAGGCTATTGCGGGATTGAAGCACGAGGACATCGCGCTTGAGCCGCACGAAAAACTAAGCCAATCGGAAACGCTTCGGCTGGACGGAGTCCTGGAACGGGCGCGCAGCGGCAAGCCCCTCGCATACGCGCTCGGCGAATGGTACTTCGCCGGGCGGACGTTTTTCGTCGATGAAACGGTTCTCATCCCGCGTCCCGATACGGAAACGCTGTGCAGCGTGGCGCTCCGGTTTTGCAATGACCGGCCCGGTGCTTTGCGTATCCTTGAAATCGGAGTTGGCAGCGGCGCTTGCGCCGTTGCGCTGGGACTGGAGCTAATGGGGCGGCAGGCTGAGCTAGTCGGCAACGACATTTCGCGCGAAGCTCTCTCCGTCACCAGCGCCAATGCGAAAAGGCACGGCATTGCGCTAAAACTTCTTCACGGCTCTATGCTGGATCCATTGGCGGCGGACTCGCGATTCGACCTTATTCTCTGCAATCCGCCTTACGTCGCCGAAGAAGACGACGTGGATGACAGTGTTTGGCGCTACGAGCCCGAAAACGCCTATCGCGTTCCCGCGGGGCAACCCGGCACGTACTTCCACCGTCTTCTGGCAGAGAGCGCTGGAACATTCCTGAGTCCCGGCGGGATGCTGGCGCTAGAAGTGGGATACAATCAAGCTGATGAAGTCGAAGGGCTCCTTAAAGGAAACGGATTTGAGAGCGTCGCCGTCACGCAGGATTTTGCGGGTGTGCAGCGGGTTGTGAGTGCAATATGGCCGGGATAAGCCTGCTTAAACTGGACGAGGCGACACGTACTGAAGTCGTCGCGCAGACGGCGGATGCGCTGTTAGCGGGCGGCATCGTTATCTTTCCCACCGACACAGTATACGGCTTGATGGTGCATTCGACGGACCCCGCTCAACTCGCGCGGTTGAACGCGCTGAAGAGCCGTCAGTTCGATAAGCCCATCGCCGCGCTGGCGGCGGCAAAAACTGCGCTTGTTGCGCATATGCGCGGACTTGTCGCTTCACTGCCGGGCGCCGACGGTCTTGTCCCCGGCGCGCTTACCGTTGTCGCTGAGCGGGACGCCTGGCAAGATGCTCTGCCTTCGCCTCTTCTGTCCCTCCCTTATAGCCGCATCGGAGTGCGCATACCCAAACACGCCGCGCTCCAGGAAGTCATTGCGCGCTGCGGCGGTTGGCTGATAGCGACGAGCGCGAATCTGGAAGGCCAGCCCACCCCGTCTTCGCTATCGGAAATCACCGCTCAATTCAGCACGGCAAAGAGCGTAAGGCTGGCTGTAGACGGAGGGGATTGCGCCACCGATCCTTCCGCGGTCATTGAGACCGACGGTAGCCAGGCCCGCATCCTGCGCCCGCATCCGCTGCTGGGAAGTTAGCTCTTTAGAGTATTTCTCATTGCTCCGTATAAAAAGAAGGGGCTCCCGAAAGGGAGCCCCTTCCTGTATTCCGGTTGGTGAAGGAGTTACGGAACTATGGTGAGTGTGTCGGGATAATCGGCATTTCCGGCGCCGGGATTCTCCAGTCTGACGTCGTACGTTCCAACTGTGATTAGCTGCTCGATGATCTGCCACCAAAGCCTGCCGTACGGCGGGTCGGCCGAAAGATCCGTGTTGCCGTCCCTGCCGACTTCAATAGCTGCCCAGCACATGCCGCCCTGCGTATCGGCGACCATGCGCGGCTCAAGGATGATGTCGGGCAGCTGGGCGCTGCTCACGGAATCGATCAGGATGAGGTGGGTGCCGCGCTCCTGCTGCGGAATGCTAGTGTTGTCTTCGTGGCGCAGCCAGGCGTTGTAGAACGTGAAGATAACCACGTCTCTGTCGCTCTGGTCAGCGATCTTGTCGCTGAAGTCCGGAGTCTCGCCCGTGCCGTCCGGACCCCACGGATCCACGCCGAAGTCACCTCCGGTGACAATCGGAGCGCTGCGCGTGATCTGCATCGACGCCTTCCAGCGGGTGCAGGTGCCTAGCAGTGTGCCTTCTTGGCTGAACCGGGAGAAGGAGCAATCGCCCTCTACCGGCGCGGTGTCGTGCAAGACAGCTACGGCGCCTGCCAGCATGTATGGCTGCTTGTAGGTCAACGGCATCTGGCCGTCCGCTGCATCGATGGTCGCTGGCGGAGTCGATCCCCAGCTGTAAGCGATAATCGGGGCGGCCGGCACTGGCGGTTCCATCTGGCCGTAGGAGATGGTGAACTCGTTGCCGTCTGCCTTGATCAAGTCATCAAAAGCATCCGGGTCATCATACTCGAAGGCGGGCGGGGTATCCTCCGTCGGATGGCCTTCCGGGTTACGGCGGATAAGCGGATCTTCGGGGAAGAAATAGATGAACTGCTGGCGCGAGTCGAGAGTGTAGAACTCGTCTTCGGGCCACGTGAACATGTCAACGTACTCGGGGCCGGTAACTGAGAAGGTCTCTGCCGGCTTCTTCAGTGAGCTGCGGCGCTCGAAGTCGGGAGACAGTTCCTCTTCTGAAACACGCCACTTGTACTCATGGCCCATGTCAAACCACACGCCGGATACGTTTACACTGAGATTAGTCGTGAATAACGGGTTTGGCGGTACTCGCTGTAACGTGTACTCACCTGGATATTCCGGATACGCTGGCGTTTCCAGGGGATCTGCAGGCGTAAACGTGTATGCCACGCTCCAGTCCGCTGTATCGTACAGAGTAAGCGTCATCGGTACTTCGGTAGCCTCTTCGTCCTCGCCCCAGTCCATGCGCACGGTGATGATATCACTCATATTCTGCGCAACTGTAGTCGGCTCAAAAGCGGTGACCTCAGGAGCGTTCACGTCCTCATTCAGCGTAAAGTCAATCGTGACTTCGAATGAGGCAGCGCCCTGGGTGTAGAGGTTGTCGGGCATGGTTGCCGTAAGCAGAAGTGAACCGGGATCGTTCGGGCCCAGCCTGCCCGCGTATCCGTCCTCAGGCTGCACTGGATCCTCTTCCCACGCTTCGGCATCCACCGGGTCTTCAGTGCTAACGACGGTATAGTTCATGTAGTCCTGTAGCTCACCCATAATCCCTTCGAATACCTCTACAGTCAGGTCTCCGATTGGCAGGCCGTCAGGATAGGTACCGAACTCGTACGGAACGGTTTCATACAGGAATGCGATATCGGACAGAACCATCACGATTGTGTCGTTCGCGTTCCCTTCGCCGAAGGTATCGCCACCGGCGGCCGGAGCAACGTAGAATTCGGTGCCCTCGTAGTCGTTCCCTGCTTCAGTATTGGTCGTGTTAACAACCTGAATAAGCATGTCGGTGACGAACAGCTCGACAACAGGTCCAGCTCCAAGCTCGATCCAGATCGGGTCGCAAGGGAGGCCAAGTGCGTCTTCCCCATCGTAAGGGACAACTCTCGCCCAGACGCCTTCTTCATCAGGCAGTTGGTCAACCGCGAACTGGAACACCCATACATTGAAGCCGTTTACGTTTCTCTCTGGGAGGAGGTCTGCGTATAGCACTTGTCCGCCCAACGTGTAGGGCTCAACGGGAGCTCCGGTTCCGTCGTCCAGAGCCCATTCGACGGTGAAGCCCGCAGTATCCTGGCCGTAGGTCATCGCCAGCGGCGAGATGTCTTCAATACCTACCACACCGTCGCGTGCGTAGTCGCCAAGTTTGGCGTAAGGCTCATAATCGTCCCCTTCGGGATCATTCCACTGCATACCGTAGTAGGTGGCAATCGGAGTGATGTCCTCAATGCCAACGACACCGTTAAGGCTGCCGTCTGCGATGAGATTATCACTCGACCACGTAACGGTCGGCGGGTCCGTCACCGGGTCGACTTCTAGGAAGTCGTTGATGGCGTTACTTGAAGGCGTGCTGACAAACTTGCCTCCGCCGGATTCCAGCTGCCGGCCAAACTCCTCTTTGAGTTGGTCGAACAGGACCGGATCCACGCCTTCAGGAGGCTCCAGAGCTTCCAGCTCCGCCAGAACATCGTCGAGGTTCTGGTCAGAGCTAGCAGGCATGCTCTTGAGGTTTGTGCCGGTGGGCGCGCTCTTACCCCCACCGCAACCGAGGAGAGCTACTGTCAAGAGCAGCACTGCGAGAGCCCCCATTGAAAGGGATAATACTTTTCTCATAATGACACTCTCCTTAAAGTGGCAAATTCACAGTGCCAAGCTAACAAGGAGATCCTCCCCCCTGTCGGCTTTTTCGCGGGACCCCACCCGTAATCGCAGAGCGGGGTCCCGCTTGTTCGTTTCACGTAATACAACTAGCTAACGGTGATTGTCGCGCCAACTTCATCATCGAAGAAGTGCTGCGTAGCGCCGTCAGGCTCGGTGTAATAGGTCGAAGCGGACGTGAAGGTGAGATCCCAGCTGCCGGCTGTATCCGCAGTCATCTCGAAGTTGAACAGCGGACCACCAGCGCCAATCGCGGTGCCGGTGGGGCCAGCGCCCTGGGCCGAGCAGTTTGCGACCACGGCTCCTGCCTCAATCGTCAGGAACAGCGCATCTCCTACTGCAAGCACGGTATCCGGGAAAGCCTCCCAGTACGCTCCATCCTTGTCCCACGTGCCGCCGCCGACAGCACCGAGGTTCCACGTTCCGCCGACAGGAGACAGCCCGTCGCCGTATGCGAGGAAGATGCTGTTGAAGTACGCTGCGGCTGCTGCGAGATCATACACATACACCGTTACGGTGAAGGTGTCACCAACGGCAACATTGGTGGCCGACGGAACAGCGATGATGCTGTTCGGGTTCTCCGGCGTGATACCGGCAAGCGTCCCGCTAACCGACCCGTCCACCGTGTCGGTGCCATCGTCGAGCGTGATGTCAACCGTGAAAGCCGCATCATCGAAGCTGCTGTTCGTGAGCGTTACCACGAACGGGCCGTAGTTGCCGACTCCGGCATTGATGACGTCGTCACTCATGCCCACGCTGCCCGGAGCAGTAAGCGCAAGCGTGATGGTAACGTCGTCGCCGTCAGCATCGTCGATGGTGAACGTCACGGTGTTGGCAACCGCGTCGAACGTAGGCCCATCGGTGAACTCTGGGAGCTGGTTTTGCATCGGCCCGACTTCGTAGTCGAAGCTGAATTCGTCGTAACGGCTGTCAGCATCCCAGACGGTTACAGTTCCAGAGTAAGACGCGTTGTTTTCCGTGTCCGCATTCACCAGAGTGACCACGGGCGCGGAAGACGTGGATGTGTTCGGAACTGCGCCGCCGCCGAAATTCCACTCCCAGGCAGCAACCGCGGGGCCGGTAGTGGTAACTCCGAAGGTGAAGGCTTCACCACCGAAGTTGACCGTGGGGTCAGGAACATCAACACCCGAAATCCTGGGTCCGAGCTGGATAAGCACGGGTCCGGGCCGCCTGCTGCCGCACGCGGTAACCAGAATGCTCAGCACCACGATAACGGTGATAAAAGCATAGAGTTTTCTCACTAGCTTCCTCCTTCAACTATGGATTTGGAAGATTACATGGTTGGTTCAGGCATTATAGTTCATAATGACCTTGTTGGCAATAAGGATGGGGTTTATATCCCCCCTGATATGTCCAGGCAGTTAAAACGCTCCGGGCATCCCCTCCTTCCTGGTAGGTTCCAACGGACGGATTATAACACTCACCAGATACAGAATCAATTCCCACTGTCAATATCGTTTCCGGCCGCTAATCGCAGCAGGCTCAAGTGCTCGCGCAAGTACCAAGGATACAGCCATGCGCGCCTCTCGTCAATGCTCCCGCGGAAGTGCAGGAACTCGGCTGAGTAAGGCGCGGACGTCCTGTACTCATAAAGGAAATCGGGCGCGACGCTTATTCTAAAACGCCTCGGCGGGCTTTCGCAGTATCCCGCAATAGGAATGCTAAAGCGCACGCCTGCTTCATTCTCGGTGTACTCCGTATTGAAGTAGAAGAACTCCACCCCGTATCCGCCAAAGCGCCGGCCGGCCGTTAGCATAAGTCCATCATCGCCGGTGAGAAAGCGCCCTGTGTGTCCGGTCAGCGAAAGGTCGAGGGACGGCACCCGCACTGAGCCTGACGCAAGGATCTGGTCCTCCCAGTCGTCAGTGCGCTTGTTGCGCACCCGGCCGCCGGTAACGCCAAGGTCGAACTTGCTGTCGTTCCAGTACTTGCGAAGCTCGATCTGCCCGCCCCATCTGTGTTCACCAAAGTATCCGGCTTCAACCAGCCCGAAGAAACTCCGCTCCCAGGCCCGGCCGTAAGTAAGAAGCTCCTTGATCGCAAAAGGACTGTCGCGGTTGTCCAGGTTGTTTGAGATGGGAATCTCTTCCTTGCCGAAGAATGAAAGCCGGGGCGCAATCGACGTGTAGTGTCTCACGCCGATGCCGCTGCGCTGCCTGACCGGCGCATAGGCCGCTCCTAGATCCAGCGCGTTCGATGGATAGAAAAAGACGTCGGTGCTCCCGCATTTCGGGGCGTGCAAATCGCTCGCAACGTCGTACTCGTATTCAGGCGCCCTGTAATCGTGGATGGCGACGCGCTTACAGAATTCGGCTCCTTCCATCTCGCCGTTTACGTACGCCAGAAGATCGCCGCGGGCGAACTCGGTTGTCAGGACGAAGTCGTGTTCGCTCCGGGTGACGATGCGCAACCGCTCCACTTCATTTGGCGCGTGCACGGCGGACCACAAGCAGATGAAAGCCCAGGCGTCATCATTATGGCGGAATCGTCGGTTCTCATATTTTACCGCCAGCTCACCCTCACGGGCCTTGCACATAACGCCCACAAATCCCTCTCGAGCCAGCAATCCCGCAAGGCTGTTTAGCTCCTCGGCTCTCACTCCTTTCACCAGCGGCATCCGCTTAACGCGCCGGGCGGCAGGCTCATCCTTGGGATTCCGGCTGGAGGGCAAGACTTTGCCATAGCTGACACCCCACGAAAAATCGTCGCTTACCAACCCGAGAGTGAGATGCCAGTCCGGATGGGGATTCAGTCGGACGCCGTAGTTATGGTCGTAAGTATCGTATTCGTAAAGCAACTCGAGCTCGGGAACCGGCGAGACCTCAACTCCCCCGAAGACGCCGTCCAGCCGCTTGTCGCCAACTCCCAGCGTGAGCCTGGCCGGACCGATGGTCTTCGAGATGACGCCGTAAGTTCCCCGCTCGATAACCGCCCTGCCGCCTATATCGTACATTCCCGCCGCTACCGATACGGGCGCGCAGTCCTCAGACAGCAACTGCACTTTAGCGTTTACAGAGCGGTCTTTGCGGGTTCCGAAACCGGGCACGGAAGGATCCTGTATCTCCGGGAAATCGATGTATCGGGCGACCACTTCCAGCCTTGGCAGGAAGCCTACGCCGACGAAGTAGTTTCGCTGCTCCCGCCCCGGATATTTCACTCTGTTCTCGCTAAGCCCGAAGCCAACATAGAACTCGCCGTCTTTCGCGACCCCGGCAGTCGGCACGTTAAGTATGCCTGTTACTCCTTCCAGGCCGGGCTCAGCCGCCGCGGTTAGCCACCAAGCTAAGATCACCGCAGCGACCGCAGGTGCGGATGCGAGAAGTCGAATGAAGAACCCCAAACCTCCCGGCGTTATACGCATACGCTACATATTATGTAAAAGGCGGGATAAACGCAAGCATCGCTCGCGCCGGGCATCCGAGCGCGTTCTAAGGATAAAGCCCGGTGCGCCCTCGAAGTGTTAGAATAGGGTTTCAGCGCGCATTATGGGTTTCTTTGAGCGAATTTTCGACACCAACAAGCGCGAGCTTGCCCGCATCTCGCGCACCGTTGACCGGATTAACGAGCTAGAGCCCAAAGCTAAAGAGCTGGCCGATGACCTGATGCGCGAGAAAATCGCTCAGCTCAAAGCTGAAATCGCGCCCGCTACACCGGAAAAACAGGCCGCCCTTATGGAACACCACCTCCCGGAAGTGTTCGCGATAACACGGGAAGCCGGGTTGCGAAGGCTCGGTGAACGGGCGTTCGACGTCCAGTTGATGGCTGGCATAGTCCTGCACGAGGGACGCATTGCTGAACAGAAAACCGGTGAGGGCAAAACCCTTGCCTCCACTCTGCCCGCAGTCCTTAACGCGCTTACCGGGCGCGGCGTCCACGTGGTAACGGTCAACGATTACCTTTCGAAGCGCGACGCCGAATGGATGGGCGCGATCTACACGAGCCTTGGCCTTGAAGTTGCCTCGCTCCAGCACGGGACGCCCAACGACATACGCCGGGACCTCTATCGGCGCGACATCCTCTACGGCACGAACTCCGAGTTCGGCTTCGACTACCTGCGCGACAATATGGTCATCTACGAGGCGGATATGGTCCAGCGTCCGCTTTATTACGCCATCGTGGACGAGGTGGACAGCATCCTGGTGGACGAGGCGCGCACCCCCCTGATTATCAGCGGCAGCAGCAGCGAGGACACCTCGATGTACTACCGCGCGGACGAGATAGTGTCGCGGCTCAAGGGCAAGGACATAACCGGCGAGAAGGATACTGCCGACATCTTTGAGCAGCGCAAGCAGGTGGACGACTCCCATAAGACCTGGGACTACGAATATGACCGCAAGGCTCATACCGTCTCGCTGACGACGCAGGGCATTAAGAAGGTGGAAGGACGGCTGCAGGACGTGCTCAAGGGATACTCGCTTTACGACTTCGAGAGCACGGAAACCTCCCACTTCATCCAGCAGGCTCTTCGCGCGCGGTCGCTTTTCGAGAAAGAAGTAGAGTACATCGTTAAGGAAGGGCAGGTAGTCATCGTTGACGAGTTCACCGGCCGGCTGATGTACGGGCGCCGCTACTCCGACGGTCTGCACCAGGCGATCGAGGCGAAGGAAAACCTGAGGGTCAAGAGCGAGTCCCAAACCCTCGCGAGTATCACGCTCCAGAATTACTTCCGAATGTATAAGAAGCTCGCAGGAATGACCGGCACCGCTAAGACGGAAGAGGAAGAGTTTAAGAAGATTTACGGCTTCGACGTGGTGGTCATCCCCACGAATATGCCTATGGTCCGCGAGGATCATCCCGATGCGGTCTACAAAACTGAGAAGGCCAAGTTCCGCGCTATCGTTGATGAGATTATTGACACCCATAAGCGCGGGCAGCCTGCCCTCGTGGGAACGATCTCCATTGAGAGAAGCGAGCGAATCTCGCGCCTGCTGGCGGCAAAAGGAATACCGCACCAGGTGCTCAACGCCAAACACCACGAGAAAGAGGCGATGATAGTCGCCCAGGCCGGCCGTTTCGAGGGAGTGACGATAGCTACGAATATGGCCGGACGCGGAACTGACATCGTCCTGGGCGGAAATCCCGTGTTCCTGGCGAAGGAAGAAATGCGCCGCCGGGGGCTGAACTGGGAGGATGACCAGGAAACATACGAGGAGTTCCTGCGCGAAGCCAAGAAGAAATGGGAAGGCGAGCACCAGAAAGTGGTTGACGCGGGAGGCCTGAGCATCATCGGCAGCGAAAGGCACGAGTCCCGCCGTATAGACAACCAGCTCCGGGGCCGCTCCGGCCGCCAGGGCGATCCGGGAGCGTCGCGCTTCTTCCTCTCGCTGGAAGACGACCTTATGAAGATGTACGGCGGCGACCGCATCTCCTGGATAATGGACAAGGTCGGGCTTTCCGAAGAGGAGCGAATCGAGCATCCGTGGCTGACCAAGGCTATTGAGAGCGCCCAACGCAAGGTCGAAGCCCGCAACTTCGAAATCCGCAAAAGCGTCCTCCAGTACGACGACGTGATGAACAAGCAGCGCGAGGTCATCTACTCCGAGCGCCGGCGCATTCTGCTGGGCGAGAATATGCGGGAGCAGATGCTGGAGTTCATTAACGAGATGGTTGACGGCCTGGTTGACCAGTTCGTTTACGAAACGACGCGGAAGCAGCACGAAATAGACACCGAAAGCATGCTCCAGGAGCTGGGCAAGAAACTTCCCCTGATGCAGGTGGACCCGGCGAAGCTGCACGACAAGGAAATAGAAGATATCAGGGACTACCTTCGCGATACCGTTGTTGCCTTCTATGAGGAAAAGGAGAAAGAAGCTGGGCCAGAAGCGATGCGTGAAATCGAGCGGGTCGTCACTCTGCGTACAATTGACGAAAACTGGATAGACCACCTGAACATCCTCGACCATCTGCGCGAGGGCATCGGCCTGAGGGGATACGGCCAGGTGGACCCGATTGTGGTCTACGCGCAGGAGGCTTTCGAGCTTTTCGACGCGCTGAAAAACCGCATCGGCAGCGAGGTTATACAGAAGATATTCCGCATTGCGGTGCAGAAGGAACAGGAAGTGGAGCGCAAAAGCGCCTACAACATCCACGGGATGAGCCGGGGAGCGGAAGGAGGCGTCGGTCGTCCCGGGCAGCAGCAAAAGGGCACGCTGATGCGCGACCAGCCGAAGGTCGGCCGCAATGACCCGTGCCCGTGCGGAAGCGGAAAGAAGTACAAGCACTGTTGCGGAAAGGCGAAGACGGGCTAGCGGCTGCCGGTATCCCGCCGCAGGACCGCGGCATCCGAAAATCCCGCATCACGAAGGCGTTTCTTCACGGCGTCGGCAAGCTCAAACTCGTCCAGGGGCGGGTCCACCTGCACCGGATAGGACTTCTTGTCCCCGTAGCTGCGCGAGAGAACCGACGCCTGGAAACCCAGCTCCAGCAGCCTGTCACGCTGCCGGTTCGCTTCGCTCTCGTTGTCGTACACGCCGGCCAGCACGGTGAACGTATAATGCGGCTCCGATGGCCTGGGTGGCGACGGCCTGGTTTCAGGCTCGCTCGGCCTGGCCGGGGCAGGTTCCTCTTCAGGCTGCTGCGCCTGCGATTCCTCTTCCTCGGCGGGAGTTTCCTCTTCCTCTTCGGGCTCTGGCTCCTCAACAGGCACGACTTCTTCGGTCAGTTGCGGCAGGGGAGGCTCCTCAGGCGGCGGCTCGCCGGTGCCCAGCCCCTCGGGGATTAGCGACACCTCTGGAACTGACGGCGCCCATTCAGTAATATCTTCCAGTGCGATGACGGGCGCTTCCTCCAAAGGCTGCGGCTCTGCCACTGGCTCGGCTAAGGCCTGTGTCTCTTCGGTGGAAGGCGCGACTATCTCATCCCGCCGCTGCGCGAGCTCATCCAGGCTTTCGCGCGGGCGCAGAAAGTACGCAATAGCGAGCGCCAGCAGGGCGGTGATGATTACTACGGCCACAACGATGCTCGCCCCAATGGCGATGCGTTCGCGGCGGCGCTTGGCGCGGTAGTACTGCGGATAAACGTCCCTTCTGCGAAGGCTCACAAGGAAATTATAGCATCGTGGCGGAAATGTTGTATAATGGTGCCACTAGCGCGGGGGAGTGGTATCCCCCACCTCATCTGGAAGGTACATGGTTGGGTGGAGGCTTCTTTTAGCCACCGTTATTGTCGCGTGGACGCTGTTGTCGATATCGCACAGCGCGCACGCAGGTTCAGCAGCCAAAGCTGCGCTTCCAGGCGCGGTCATTAGTAGCGGGATCGAATCACGCGGGAGTTCACGCGACCCCTCGGTCAGCGCGGCAACTTTCTACCAGGCGATAAAGTTTGAACCGCGATTCCCGGCATTCAGCCTTTCCGGCCTGTCGGTAAAAACCAGTTTGCTCTACAGCGCCCGCATGGACGGGAGCGACTATCCGGGCGGCAGCGGGAAGGCGCGCAGCGAATACGCCTTCGCCGTCGGCGGCCAGGACCTGTACAAGCGGATTCAGTTCGGCGCGAGCTTCACCGAGAAGCTCCCGCTCTCACCCGGCGGCACGGGCGGCTTTGCCATCAGCGCTGACCCCACAAGCCAGCAGAGCGCGTCAATGCTCTTCAACACTCCTGCTGGTCCCACCGTGACCGCAAACGTCACGCGCAACACGAGCAGCTCGGTTTACGCGGGCAGGCTGGCGAGCGGCAGCGAGTACGTAACCGGAAACGTCGTGATGCAGTATCGGCTCCCGCACGGACTCCTTAAATTCACCCGCAACACTAGCGAGTCGCAAAACATCCTCGCGGCCACCAGCCGGTCCACCGAGTCGACGCAGCTATATTTCGACCACGCCGCGCCGCTTCCGCTGGGAACGCTAAAAACGGCCTATTCCTTTAAAGAAACGTGCAACGACCTTCTCACGCTGCCCGGCGAGATCAGCACGACTCACGAGGAAAACGTCAAGGTGGGGCTGGAGAGCGGGAAGGCGCTGGGAGGCGCGGTGGATTACAGCGCGTCGGCCGAGCAGCGGCGCACCACCCTTCCCGACGGGCGCTTCAGCGACCGGCAGACCCAGAAGTGCAGCGTCGGCGTGCAACTGCCGATGCCCGGACGCGGAACCGGCCGCGCCGGGGTTTCCATCACCGAAAGCCAGGACGAGAACCCGCCGCACAGCACCGCGACCAGCACGCTGAAATACTCGCTCAGCTTAAAGCCCACGCCGGAACTTGGGCTGGCCGTGGATTCTTCCTCTACAGGCACAAGCGATATCGCCGCGCAAACCAGGCGAAACGAGACGGGCGTCTTGTCGGGCAAGCTCAGCTATAACCCTCACCCCCGCTTTGGACTGACCGCATCGGTGTCAGAGACCACAAGCCGGGATTACACCGGTAGCGGCTCGGAGAGAAGCCGGACAACGATTAGCGCTACGGCTCAGATGAAGGCCAAGAAGTTCGGTCTTAACTTCCAGCTTGGCGACACCACCAGCCAGGACATCAGCAACCGGCTTTTCGGCGACCGCGAAGACGATTCGTACTTCGCAGCCGCGAGCCTGAACTTCCTTCCTACGCCCAAGATGACGGTCAACGCCTCGCTCCGCTCCGATATGTATCACAACCGGCCCGGGAACCGGGACGTGAGCCAGAAGCTGAGCGTGGTTATGAGCTACGCGCTGTCCAGCAACGTCTCGTGGAGCTTTATCTACCGGGGCGACGACCGCTGGACCCGCTCCGAGCCGGACAGCGCAAGCTTCGGCGACACGATACAGACAAACTTCACATTCCGCTTCTAACAGGAAACGTAATGAAAATCTACATCGCAAACGACCATCGCGGCACCAAATACGCATTGGCGCTCGCTGCGCTCCTGGCAGGACAGGGCCACATTGTCGAGCACCTGGGAACGGCGGAAGAGGACTCCTGCGACTACCCCGATATGGCGCAGATGCTTGGCGAGCGCGTGGCTCTAGAAACTGGCGGCGCAGGCGCCGACGAATCCGGCGCCTTCGGCATCGGCATTTGCGGCAGCGGCGTCGGCATCTGCATCGCGCTTAATAAGGTTAAAGGCATCCGCGCAACGCCCGTCTTCAACGACCATATCGCCGAGTACGTGAAGCGCCACAACAACGCCAACGTGCTGTGCTTCAGCGGCGACACGCAGGAGCTCGACGACATCAAGCGCTACGTACAGATATTTATGGACGCGCGCTTTGAAGGCGGCCGCCACGAGCGCCGCGTTGCGAAGATTACCGAGATGGAGCGGAAATAGGGGAAAGACATAGCATTTCACGGGTGGCGCACCCAACTAGCAGCATTCCTCAGTTACATCGAGCCGTTGACCAGCTCCACAACAACCGCATGCTCCACGTTCATTCCCCACGACGTCAAGGCTATGCCATCCGGCGTCACGTAGATTAGCTGTGGATGCCGCACGGCAAGTTCCTCAGCTCTCTCACGCAGCTTATCCCATATCTCAACCGGAAGGCCATCGCGCGAGATACCCCGCGACGTTCGCAGCACGAGCATTACATACTCAAACATGCGCTCGGTTTCCGAAAGCTCCGTGCGCTCGGCGACGGGAAGCTCGTCTCGCGCAAGCGCGGTGCGGTAGTCTGCGAACTCGCGGTGATTGCGCGTCCGCACGCCGCGTATGCAGCTCGTTGCATTCACGCCCAGTCCCAGATAGCCCCATCCCTGCCAGTATGCGATGTTGTGCAACGACCACTTGCCGTCCCGGGCGAAGTTCGAGATTTCGTAGCGCGCAAAGCCGTTCTCCGCCAGCAGCTCTTCCGCAGCGCCCATTTCATCGGCATATCGGTCATCGTCCGGCGCAAGCGAAGGCTCTTTCGCCACCCGCATCGCCAGCGGCGTCCCCGGCTCCACCTTCAGCGCATAGAGCGAAAAGTGCACCGGCTTAAACTCATAGAGCGCCCGGATATCGTCAAGCACCTGCGAGGGCTTCTGCCACGGGACATTCAACAGCAGGTCGAACGAAAGGTCGAACGCTGAAAGCTCGTCTTTAAGCTCGTAGAGCGCCGTAAGCGCCCCCCCGGATGAGTAGCTGCGGCCCAGCTCGCGCAGGGACCTGTCTGAAAGCGACTGGATTCCCACAGAAAGCCGCGTGATTCCTAGCTCGCGCCATTGCTTTAGCTTATCGCGGCCAAGCGTGTCGGGATTTGCTTCGAGCGTGAATTCCTCAATTTGCGAAACATCGAAAGCTCCCCTCAAAGCGGCAATCACGCTCCTAAGCTCGTCAAGCGGCATAAGCGGCGGCGTCCCCCCGCCGAGGTAAGCCGTGGTGAACCGCAAATGTCCGTGCTCCTTCGCCGCAAGCGCCGCTTCCTTAATAAGCGCGTCCGCGTAGGCCGTGAAACTCAGTCCGTCCGGCAGCGCATTAAGCGCGTAGCTCGCGAAGTCGCAATACGCACACCGGCTCTGGCAGAATGGGATGTGAATATAAAGGCCTCGCGACTCTTCGCTACTTCTTCTTTCCACCGTTACTTCCCTGCTTCAGCACAGCCAGGAACGCCTCCTGGGGAATGCTCACGCTGCCGATGGAGCGCATCCGCGCTTTGCCCTTGCGCTGGCGCTCCAGCAGCTTGCGCTTGCGCGTGATGTCGCCGCCGTAGCACTTGGCGATAACGTCCTTGCGCAGCGCCGGGATAGTCTCGCGCGCGATGATGTTCGAGCCGATTGCCGCCTGGATGGGCACGGCGAAAAGGTGGCGCGGTATCGTGCGCCGCAGTATCTCCACAACCTCGCGCCCGCGCTGCTGCGCCCGCTTGCGGTGGGCCATGAAAGCCAGCGCGTCCGCCGGTTCCTTATTAATAAGGATGTCCACGCGCACCAGGTCCGCGTCGCGGTAGCCCGCGAGGTCGTAGTCGAACGACCCCAGCCCCCGTGACTGCGTCTTCAGCGCGTCGTAGAATTCGTAAAGTATCTCGGAAAGCGGCAGGTAGAAGTAGATGTTCGCCCGCTCGCTTGTCAGGTACTGGATGTCCTTTAGCTCGCCGCGCCGCTCCTTGCACAGCTCGATGAGCGCGCTCTGGTACTGCACCGGCGAGAGAATCGTGCCGAGGACGTACGGCTCGCGTATCGCCTTTATCTCGTCAGGCGGCGGGATCCGCGCGGGATTGTCCACTGTCAGCACCATGCCGTCGTGCAGCTCGACTTCGAACGCGACCGACGGCGCGGTCGCCACTATATCCAGCTTGTATTCCCGCTCCAGCCGCTCCTGCACTATCTCCATATGCAACAGGCCCAGGAATCCGCAGCGGAAGCCGAAGCCCAGCGCTTCGCTGCTCTCCTGCTCGTACTGCAGCGAGCTGTCGTTTAGCGAAAGGCGCGCCAGCGCCGCCTTCAGGTCGTCGTAGTCCTCGTTGTCCGCGGCGTAAAAGCCGCAAAACACGAGCGGCTTCACCCGGCGGAATCCCGCGACGGGCTTCTCGGCTGGACGCTTGCCAAGCGTAATCGTGTCGCCCACCTGCGCGTCGCCGATGTCCTTTATGCCGGCGAAGATGTAGCCCACGTCGCCCGCCGTCAGCCGCCCCGTCTCCTCAAGCTGCGGCCGGAAGAACCCGCAGCCCGAAACCTCGAACTTCTTGCCTGTGCTCATCATCTTGATTACGTCGCCAGTTTTCACCGCACCGTTTATCAGCCGCACGTAGGACACGATGCCCCGGTAGGAGTCGTAATGCGAGTCGAATATCAGCGCTTGCAGCGGCGCGTCGGAATCCCCTCGCGGCGGCGGGATGCGCTTCACGATGGCTTCCAGCAGCTCCGGCACGCCCTCGCCGGTTTTGGCGGAGACCTTGAGAATCTCGTCGCGCGTCCCGCCGATAAGCCCGATAATCTCGTTTTCCGTCTCCTTCGCCCGCGCGACCGGCAGGTCGATCTTGTTGATGACCGGGATTATCTCCAATCCTTCCTCGATTGCGAGGTTCAGGTTAGCAATGGTCTGCGCCTCGACTCCCTGCGCCGCGTCAACCAGCAGCACCGCGCCCTCGCACGCCTTCAGCGAGCGCGAAACTTCGTACGAAAAATCCACATGCCCCGGCGTGTCTATCAGCCCGAAATCGTACGTTGCGCCGTCCTCGGCCTCGTAAGGCAGCCGCACCGCCTGCATCTTGATAGTGATGCCGCGCTCGCGCTCCAGGTCCATCGAATCTAAAAACTGCTCGCGCATCTTGCGCGGGTCGACCGACGCCGTCAGTTCCAGGATGCGGTCGGCGAGCGTGCTCTTTCCGTGGTCGATGTGCGCCACGATGCAGAAATTGCGAATTGCCGACAACTGCGCGATAATGGCCTCCGCGGGCTTTAAATCCGGAGTGGGGGTCTCCAGGCCTCCACACCTTGGGGCGATTATAGCATCGCCAAAGCCCGCAAAAGGTGCGGTTGCGGGGCAATTCTAGGGGCAAACGATGCGGACAAAAGCACTCACCAACTACTTATGGAGCGCATTCTTCATATCTGTAATCGTCTACCACGCGCTGATAATCTCGCGCCCCTTTTCGGTTGAAGACACCGGTATCGGCGAACTTCTGGGCTATGTCCTGCTGTTTTGCGGAATCATCACCCTCCTCGTCGTACTCGGCCTGGACCTATTCCTCATCAGCCGGCCGCGCCGCATCCACGTAAGCGCCGATCTTCTGCCCGAAGGCACGGGGCCGCTGGACGAAAACGACGTGGCGCGGCAGGCGAAAGCAGCGTACTACACGCGGCTTTTCATCATCACGTGCGGGGTGGCCGAAGCGCCGGGCGTATGTGGGCTAGTGCTCCACTTCGTCGGCGGCTCGCCGGTTATCGTCCACACGCTGCTCGGCATCTCTTATCTCACGCTCCTCTATATCCGCATGCGCATGGCAACCACCTGGGAGAAGATGTATCTTGCGTAAAATGAAGCTCCACTTCACCAAAATGGAGGGGACGGGCAACGACTTCATCGTCGTTGACGATAGCGATTCGCGCTACGTCGGGCGCGAAGAAGACCTCGCCACGCGGCTCTGCCCGCGCAGCACCGCCATCGGCGCCGACGGCATAATCTTCGTGCGCAACCCGCCCGACGGCAGCAACTGCGTCGTCGAGATGGCCTACTACAACGCCGACGGCAGCTATTCCGGAATGTGCGGCAACGGGCTGCGCTGCACCGCGCTCTTCGCCGTGAAATGCCTGGGCGTCACCGGCGAGGAGATGCACGTCTACGCCGACGGCGAGACGCACCTGGCGATGATAAAAGCGAGCGGCGAGCGCACCGCCGTCGTCGGCGTCGGGATGGGCGAGCCGGTCTTCGAGGTCGAGCGCGTTCCCGCCGGCGTCGAAGGCCCGCGCCATATCGGAAAACCCCTGCAGCTCGCCGAGGACTTCATCGCTGAATGCACGCTGCTTTCGATAGGCAACCCGCACTGCGTGATGTGGGTGGACGAGCTGAGCGACGACCTCCTGGAGCGCATCGGCCCGCAGGTGGAAACATCGCCGCTGTTCCCCGAGCGCGTCAACGCGGGTTTCGCGCTCAAGCGCGGCGACCAGATTGAGCTTCGCGTGTGGGAGCGCGGGTGCGGCGAGACGATGGCGTGCGGCAGCGGCGCGTGCGCGGCGGCAATCAGCGCTATGCTCACCGGCCGCGCGGAGAAGGGGCGCAACACCGCCGTGCGGATGCTTGGCGGAATGCTCTACGTGCGCTGGGACGGCGAAGGCACCCCTGTTGTCCTCACCGGCCCCGCCAGCATCGTCTACGAAGGCACGGTAGAGGTGTAACTGAATCCGGAATGGTGACAACTGGGCCGCTGCACCTTAGTTCTTAAACCTGGAGTGGGGGTCTCCAGGCCCCCACACCTTATAATCTTCCCATGCCCGTTCAGCCCAACAGTGCCTTCTACCGCTGGCGAGGGAAGCTACCGCACGTGCATTCTCCGGGACACGCTTATCTGCTCACAACCACCATAGCCGAAAGCGTCTCAGTTTTTACCTATGCTGAACGAACCGTCGTACTTCGTGCTTGCCTCCATTGGCACGAGCGTGGCTGGCAGCACTATGCGGCAATAGTGATGCCAACACACCTGCATCTCGTTACAATCGCAGAAACGCGGGCGCGTGGCAGCATGAATGTGTCAGCCCTGATGGGAAGTGCTAAAAGTTTCGCCGCACGGCAGGTGAATAGGATGCGCGACCGACGCGGACGGTTGTGGCAGAGAGAATATCATGATGTTACGCTTTCTAGCGAAAAGGCGTTACGAGGCGCAGTTGAATATGTGCTCAACAATCCGGTGAAAGCTAGTTTGGCTGACAGGCCGGAGGATTATCCCTGGCTATGGACGTACTGGAATGGTTCTAAAGCTCTTCAGGAACCAAGCTAGAGAGTCTAAGGTCGCGCGGCCCGGAGATTTGCGCGCCCAAGCGTGCCGCGCGTGCGCCATTTTAAGTTGGAGTGGGAGTTTCCAGGCCCCACTCCTTTAATCGCGCGGCCTGGAGACCGCGCGTCCGACCTTAAGGAGCGACAACACGCCTGATGTGCTGCTAAACTAGATTAGCCAATGCCCAGGGCAAACGAACATATCGCGGCGCTGAAAGGCATCCCCGAGCCGCTTTTGCTCATGGACGCGACCGGGCTCGTCTTCCGCGCCTACTATTCCATCCGCGAACTCACCAGCCCCGAAGGCCTGCCGGTAAACGCCGTCTTCGGCGTGCTGAAGATGATCCTCAAGGTCGTCGCCGACGTCCAGCCGAAAGGCTGCGCCGCGTTCTTTGACACCGCGCGCAAAACCTTCCGCACCGAGCAGTTCGCCGAATACAAGGCCAACCGCCCGCCCCCGCCGGACACGCTCATCCCCCAGATACCCATCGTCATCGAGGGGATGGAAGCCTGCGGCTGTCCCGCGCTGCTGGAGCCGGGCTACGAGGCCGACGACCTCATCGCCAGCTTCGCAGCGCAGCATCCCGCCGACTTCAAGCTCATCCTTTCCGGCGACCGCGATATGCTCCAGCTTATTGACGACAAAACCTACGTGCTGGTGCAGACGCGCGGCGTTACCGAACTCAAGGTCTACACCCCGGAAGTCTTCCGCGCCGATTACGGCTTCGGGCCAAAAAATTTCGTGGACTACAAGGCGCTGCGCGGCGACCCGTCGGACAACATCCCTGGCGTCAAGGGCGTGGGCGAAAAAACCGCCAAGAAGCTGGTCGCGCAGTTCGGCTCGCTGGAGGGCATCTACGAGCATCTCGCCGAAGTCAAGCCGGAGCGCATCCGCAAAGCGCTGGAAGGCGCGCGCGAAGACGTGGTCCAATTCCGCGAGCTGGTGAGTCTGAAGCGCGACTGCGAGCTGCCCGATGCGCACGGCGCGGCGCTGGCCCAAACGCCCCAGTTCTCCGCCCCCGACTTCCTGGCCTACCTCGAAAAGTACGGCCTCCGCGCGATTAAGAAGCAGGTTGCAGGCGGCGGATAATCCCCCTGTAGACTTGCCCGCCTGTGGAGGGCTTGCCCGCCTGTGGCGGGGCGGCCATTCTTGCCCGCCACGCCGAAGGCGCAGGAGGGTATGGCCGCTGCTGGCTGCGTGCCGCGGAAACCGGACTCGCGAATTCATTCGCGAGATTAGGCGGTGTGCTAACTACCGGACTCGCGAATTCATTCGCGAGATTAGGCGGTGTGGGGACTGAAGCTTGCCAGCCTATAATGTGGGGACTGAAGCTTGCCAGCCTCTAATGTGGGGACTGAAGCTTGCCAGCCTCTAATGTGGGGACTGAAGTCCCCACTCCCGGTGGCTGGTCCCCACTCCCGGTGGCTGGTCCCCACTCCCGGAAGATGGCCGCCGACCGCCAGCCCGGCTCTTTGAGTTGCACCCCTAGCATCTGCTGAAGGCGAAGCCGGAAGTCACGCCAAAGACGTGATAGGGCGGGGACCTGTGCCCCACCGCTGTCTTGGCGAGGGTAGCATAAGCTATTGCTACCAATAATCTTAGCGGGTAGAATCGACACGATGAGCAGCCATCGGAAACGTGGAGCGATAATTTGGGGAACCGCGGTCACGTCCTTGGTGGCAGCGGGCTTGGTGTTCTTGTGGATTACTAGAACGCTCAAAATAGAAGATGAAGGAGCTATTGCCGCGCTTATAATAAGCCTGCTTGGCCTTGCACTACATGCCACATTCCGAGTAGTGGACTGGGCTCAGCGCGAGCGAGATGTAGACGTCCGACGAGGAGAGCTTGACGAATTTAAAAAAGAGAAGAGCTCGGAAGAACGCGACCTGTTTATCATCAGAGCTCGGCGCTTCCTTTTCGAAGCAGATAATATCAGAGCCTGTGGTCTCGATGAGCCGCTTGAATTAAAGAGAAAACGAGCAGACGTGCTCGCTAAGGTCGGCGAATGCAAGTACTTTAATAAGCTAGACGATTACACACGCTGTGTGATAAGAGATGTCGTAAACGAAATAGGGCAGCACACAACGCGCGGTAGTCACGTTACTAGTAGTCTCGCGGACACACTCGGTGATTGGAATATGGCCGTCAGAGCCAAGGCGGGCTATGCGTTCGATGTCCTTCGCAAGCAACTTGAAAATATGGGAGAGAAGAACCTTCCTAAAGCGCAACCGTCTCCGGCAACGGGAGTTGATGAACGCATCAGAGAATGCCAGTCGCTAATTCACGAGGACTTCGAGAAGAGATGCCACGAGTGATCGATTAAGAGAATATAGCGAAGCTCGATAATCACAAGACAGTGCAAACGCGGAACGCACAGTATGATTGAGCGTATGGTGAGGAGTGCCTAATTCTAGGGGAGATAGTAGTTTAGGTGGCGCAGGCTAAATGAAAATCAGCTTAAGGGTAGCTTGAAGCCAAGCTCTTTCGCCTTGCTAATCTTCTCTTTAGCCTCCCGAATACGACCAAGGCTATTAAGCGCTAAACCCCAATTGAAGTATGCATATGCGTAATCGGGGTCGTTCTTTACCGCTTCTACATATTTATTACACGCATCCTCGGGCCTTCCCATCTCATACAGCGCAATGCCCCAGCTGCAGTAGGTATCTGCGTTATCGGGCTGGTGCTTCACCGCTTCCTCGAACTTTTTGCAGGCTTCCTCGAGTTTACCCATCTCCCCTAGCGCGATGCCCCAAGCGCAGTAAGCATCGGCGTCGTCGGGCTGATGCTTAACCGCTTCTGCGAAATTCTTACATGCTTCCTCGTAGCACCCGGTCGAACAGAGCTTTATGCCTTCCTGGGCGTAGAATTCGGACGCACGAGGTTGGTCACCTAACCCCGATGAACTAGACGCTTCGCCCTCCGCAAAAAACTCGGGCAAGCCGCCTGGCGGCTCAAGCCCAAGCTCCTTTGCCTTCCTGAGCTTCTCGCCCGCTTTACCTGTTTGGCCCAGTTTAAGGAGCGCGACACCCCAGTCGAAGTAGGCTTCAGCGTAATTGGACTGATGCTTAGCAGCTTCCGCATACTTCTTGCACGCCTCCGCGTATCGCCCCATCTCTCCCAACACATTGCCCCACTTGACATAAGCGTGCGCGAAATCGGGTTTGTGCTTCACTGCATCTGCATACTTAGCACACGCTTGCTCGTACTTGCCCTGCCACTCCAAAGTCGTTCCCCAGACGAAGTAGGTTTCAGCCGCACTAGGCTCGCGCTTCGCGGCCTTCGCGAATTCCTTACAAGCCTCATTCAGACGACCTTGTGAAGCAAGCTTCATACCTTCCTCTAAGTAGAATTCGGCCGTTTGAGATGGCTTTCCTCTCTTGAATAAATTAAACACTTAGTCCTCCGCATGTTTTTGCAGGACATAAATCATAACACAAGAGTTACCTAAGCACTTCTTCGCAGCGGCAACTAAGGTTAGTAAACCGTTAAGCGAAGCTCACTCGCCACCCCCAACTTGAATGCATCCCCCATACAGGCGATAATCGCACGTGGTGGAGTATTACTGGCTGCTGCTGCTAGGCGCGTTTATCGCCGGGGCGATACCGTTCGGCTGGCTCGTCGCGCGCGTATTCTTCCGCGCCGACATAAGGTCGCTCGGTTCGGGCAACATCGGGATGGCCAACGTCTGGCGCAACTTCGGCGCCGCGGCCGGCTTAGCAACGCTAATTCTCGACGTAGCGAAAGGCTTCGCGCCGGTGTTCATCGCGCGCTATGTGCTCAGCGTTCCGTTTTATGCCGAGAGCACGCAGACCGCGCTGCTCCTCAGCGGAGTCGCGCTCTTAGCCATTTTCGGCCACACGTTCACCCCGTTTCTGAACTTCCGCGGCGGCAAGGGCATCGCCACCGGCCTGGGCGTAATGCTTGCGCTGCTGGGCGTATACGCGCTAATTCCGCTTGGCGTATTCGTTATCGTCTTCGCGCTTTTCCGCATCGTCTCGCTCGGCTCGCTCACGGCGGCCATCGGGCTTCTCGCCGCCACCGCGCTGCTTTCCGCAATCTCGGCGTATCTCTACCTCGCCATCGCGGCAACTGTGCTCATCTTCTTCACCCACCGGGAAAACATCGCGCGCCTGGTGAAGGGAACCGAGCCGCGGTTGGAGCTAAAACGCCGCGCTTAAACACCAAAGCCACCCCCCGCGGAAGGTGGCTCAGCGCAAGATCGTCGAGGGCGAAACCCCCAGCGGTCGCCTGTTGGGAACGATTATACCGCCTGAAGCTCTCCGCTCCAACTTTCTTAACGCGCACCGGCATCGCGGGGGCCCGCCTGCGTATCTTCCGCGAGCTTAATGTAGATGCGCTCTCTCACGTGCTCCGGCACCGGCTCGCAGTCGCACAGGCAGTCCATGCAGGACATGAGCATCTCCACGGCTTCGAGCTCCACCTTGCACTCGGCGCATCCGCCCAGGTGCTCGTGCAGCTCCGCGAGCTCGACGATGGTCAGCTCCCCGAACAGGAACTGGAGAATTTTAATCCTGACTTCCAGGCAGTTCATCAGCGGTTATCCCTTCTTCGTCCATCCACCGGCGCAGCTTTTGCAGCGCGTAGCGCATCCGCGACAGCACGGTGGACAGCGGCCGGTCCATCACCTGCGCGATTTCCTCGAACGTCAATTCGTTATATACCTTCAACAGCACGACCATCTTCTGCTCCGGCGGCAGGCGGTCGATCAGCACGCGCAGGCTCTTGCGCGTCATCCTCTCGGACACCTCCCCCTCCGGGCCCTCGCCCTCCGACGCCAGAAGCTCCGCGCGTTCGCGCGCGTCCTCACCATCTAATACCGGCTCGTTGAGCGAAAAAGCCTGCTGCGTCGCGGCCTTCTGGTAAAAGCGCCGGATTTCGTTCACCGCGATCTTGTAGAGGTACGACGAGAGCTTGCGCTCCGGGTCGAAGCTGGCGAGCGACTTGAACAGGCGTAAAAACACCTCCTGCGTCACGTCTTCGGTGGACTGCTGGTCGCGCACCTGCTTTTTGATGAAGTTGTAGATGCGCATGTGGTAGCGCTCGTAGAGCTGGTCGAACGCGCTTTGCTCGCCCTGCGCGGCAAGCTCCATCAGCTCCTCGTCGGATGCCGCAGGGCGCGGGACCTGCTGTTCCATAACCTTGGCCATCGCGCTAATTCACGTTGCCAACCGCCCCCCGGGTGCAGCGCGCCGGCGCGCTATCACCCGCCTCCGCCGCCGCGCGCGCCGGCCAGCAGGCATACGAGCGCAATGAGCGTTAGGGGGGCGATTACTGTCAGCAGCCAATTCAATATCGTTTCCTGTAGCTAATTCTACCGTGCGCGCTGTGCCCTGTAAAGCCGCGCCGCGGGCGTGCAGGCGCGAAAACCTGTGTTATACTTATGGTAGTTCCGCTGCACGCGAAGCGCACGGAGGTGATTTGTCAATGCTGAAGCGGATAAAAAGGCGCAAGGGCTTTACGCTCATTGAGCTGCTGATAGTTGTGGCAATTATCAGCATCCTCGCGGTCATCTCGATAATCGTGCTGGTCACGATTCGCGCCTCGTCAGTCGACTCCAAGGCCAAGGCGAACCTGCGCACGCTGTCGTCGGCGCAGTCGGCGTATCTCGCCGAAAACGGCGAGTACGGCTCGTGGGCCGACCTGGTCGCCGAAGGCTTTCTGGACGCCACCTGGACCGATGGCTCCAAGACGGGTGGCGAGGACGGCGTCGTCTACACCGAAACCCAGGAAGGCACCCCGTCCGAGTATGAGGGCCAGGCCGCGATAGAAAACGGCAATACCTATATAATCGACGAAAGCGGCGCCATCCAGCAGACGGGCTAGCGCCACCGGTGGCACGGGCGCTTGCCCGCCATCACGCCCTACGCGTGACCGGAGGGACTCGCCCGTGGTTCACCGCAAATCCCCCCATGAGTACGCGGTGTTTACGCGTCTATGGAGTGCTGACCAGCACCGCTCTTATCTTCTGTAGGCCGGGTGGCTTGTCCCCCGCCTTCTTTGGCGCGCCACGAGGGACGCGCCCTACAGCACCCCCTGGTGGTAGGCCGGGCTTCAGCCCGGCTCTTTGCGCTACACGCTGCTCGTCCCTCGATACTTCTTCTGCTACAATCTGCCTATGAGCGAGGATTCAGTCCAAACGAGCGTCATCTACTGCGGCGACTGCCTGGACGAGCTAAAGCGCCTGCCGGACGGCTGCATTGACCTCGTGTATCTCGACCCGCCGTTCAACTCCAACCGCAACTACGAGGTCTTCTGGGGCGACACCCGCGAGCGCCGCGCCTTTGAGGACCGCTACGGCGACGCCAAAGCCTACTGCGAATATATGTTCCCCCGCATCGCCGAAATCTACCGCGTGCTGAAAAAGACCGGCAGCCTGTATTACCACTGCGACTGGCACGCCAGCCACTACATCAAGGTAAAGATACTTGATGAGATATTTGGGTTCGGGAACTTTCAGAGCGAGATTATCTGGCGGCGAACAATCTCAAAGGGACTGGCTTTCACTGGCTTTCCGAATAACCATGATGCGCTTCTATACTACGGGAAGAGCCGGAGTCTCACTTTTAACCGCCCGTATATCCCGTACGACCCGGAGAACCTTGATGAGAAGACCGCATCGAAGTACTGCCACCGAGACCCTGACGGTCGTATATACCGGCTCGACAATCTGATTAACCCTAATCCGAATCGGCCCAACTTAACTTATGAGTTTATGGGAGTCACGCGTGTCTGGCGATGGACGAAGGAGCGCATGCAGAAGGCGTATGATGATGGCCTCGTCGTGCAAACCAAAGAGGGCGGAGTGCCGCAGTTGAAGCGTTATCTCGACGAGCAAGAGGGCCGTCCGCTGGACACGGTTTGGACAGATATACCGCCCATAAACTCACAGGCGAGTGAACGGCTGGGTTATCCCACCCAGAAGCCCCTGGCCCTACTAGAGCGTATCATCAAGGCGTCCTCCAACGAGGGCGACATAGTGCTTGACCCGTTCTGCGGGTGCGGGACGGCGCTGGTGGCGGCGGAGAAGCTCAACCGCCGCTGGATTGGCATTGACATTGCGCCGTCGGCGTGCCGGGTAATGGGCGAACGTCTGGAGCGAGACTGCGGCCTTAAGCGCAACCGCGACTTCAAGATTGAAAACCTGCCCATCAGTGAAAAGCGCCTGCGCGACCTTCCGCCGGACGAGTTCCAGGAATGGTGCGTGCATGCGCTGTCGCAGGGCATCCCCGGCAGCACGTCGGTTGTCTCACCGACGATGAGCGGCGATATGGGAATAGACGGTAAGCTCTACCTCGTAGACCGCGTAAGCCTGGAAGCGGGCGCGACGAAGGTGAAGAAGCTCAAGAAAGGCGAGCAGGTGCTGGCGTTCGACCCGCTGGAAAACTACATCCCGATTCAGGTGAAACAAAAGGACAAAGTCGGGCGGCCCGACATTGACGAGTTTTACGCGGCCATCAGGCGCGACAAGCGCAAGCGCGGATTCTTTGCGGCGTTCGGCTATGCGGACACAGCGCGCAAGGAATGCGAACGCCTGTGGCTCGACGAGCAGATAAACATCCAGCTCGTGACCGTGAAACAGCTCATCGACCGCGACTTCCGCAAGGAACTGGAATACATCAGGATGCTGGGGGGTGGGGGATGCCGGTAGTTGGTTGTTGGTTGTTGGAAGGAGGCGGCTCCGTCTCGTAGGGGCACGGCATGCCGTGCCCGTTCCACCGCCACCATGAACTCCCCCAACCGAGTACGCCGGGCTTACCAGCCCGGCTCTTGACTGTGGGGGTGAGTGAAGAGCGGCGCTAGTGAGCACCGCCTACTCTATCTTCTTGTATTAGGCGCCGCCGAGTAATACCCCCCAAACGAGTACGCCGGGCGCGTCAGCCGAAAAAGAAGCGAAGGGAGGTGAAGGGTAGCGAAGGAAAAGGCGCTAAAGGCGAAACTACGCCCGGCAGGATTCGAACCTGCGACTTTCTGCTTAGAAGGCAGATGCTCTATCCCCTGAGCTACGGGCGCGCGCGTCAATTATAGCGAATGGCCGCGCGACGGCGCAGACCTTTCATTTTGCCCGTTTAGAGCCGGAAGTTGGCGCAGGCGCGAAGTCCCGCTTGAATTCGGCTAGGCTAAACGTAAGCTCCTCCTCGCCTGCGGTTTCCACAATCACCTCGTCGGTGACCATGTTCCAGTCCACCAGCCGGCACTCCAGCCCGTCTGTGTGCCGCCTGAACGCGCGCCCCGGCTTCACGCCCAGGAAATCCGCGAACTCCTTGTACGAGTCGACTTCGTAGCGCAGGCAGCAGCGCGGCTTGCCGCACATGCCTGCCATCTTCGCGGGGTTGTAGGACATCTTTTGCTGCTTCGCCAGCCGCGTGGGGACTTTTTGCGAAAATATCTCAGGCTTCGCCTTGCAGCAAAGCTCGCGCCCGCACGGGCCCAGGAACGGGTGGAATAAAAACTGGTCGCGCAAATTGAGCTGGTAAAGCTCGATGCGCCGGCGCAGCTTGGACGCCAGCGTTTTCACGAGCTGGCGGAAATCCACGCGCCCCTCGGCGTGGTAGTAAAACGTGACCTTGGTGCGTTCGTGGGAATGGTCAATGCCCACGAGCCTCATATCGAGCTTCTCCGCGGCGACGGCTTCGTCGAAAATGGCGCGGCACTCGGCGTCGCTTTGGGCGTTGCGCATAGCCTGCGCGAAATCTTCCGCGTCGGCTGGCCGCACTACCGCGCCCAGGTCCTTCACCGCATCGCCCTGCCAGGGCTCGCTCAGAATGCCCATATCTAATCCGTAATCGGCGTCAACGATAACCGCGCGGCCGGCGTGCTGCGCGAAATCCTGCGGCGCGGCAAACGGGTACTTGCGCCTTAGCTTGCCGATCCGCACAGCGAACGTCACCTGCTGCGCGTCCGCCACCGCGTCGGCTTCAGGCTGCGTCTCCGCGGCTTCATCCGCAGCAGGCTCCGCGGGCGGCTCCGCTGGCGCATCGTCGCGCGGTTCGGCGCACGGCTCCGCATCCGGCCTGGAATCCGCGCTATCGCCGTTCGATGTCGTTGCGTCAGTCATATCAGTCCGCCGTTTTGCGGCGGGTCACATTCTAGCATCCGGCAGCTTCGCGAGAACGTAATCCACGACCTGCTCCTCGCGCAGATTCACGTCGAGGAAGCTCGCCACCTGGCCAAAAAGCGGCGCAGCGGCGGATGCGTACGCGGGTCCGCCCTCGCTCTCCACGCGCCACATCGTGAGCTGCAGGCAGTCGAACACGAGCTGCAGCGCGTCGCGGCCCAGTTCGCGCTTGCGCTCGTTCGTCATCGCCGGAGAGTCCTCATCCGGCGCGTGCCGCGCGCGCCGCCACGGAAGCTGGTAGTAATCGCCCGGCACTTCGCCCTCCTCCACCCGCACCAGCGCGTCCTGCGCCATATCCGCGAGCGCCAGCAGCGCCTCGCCAAGCGGCATCAGCACGGGCGCATCAGGCTGCTTGCGCAGCACGCCCGCGAACCGGCTCATCGTGCCCGCGAGCTTGGGCAGCAGGTCGCCGTCCGTGAGCAGCGTTTTCGCCAGCCCCGGCCTGCCCTGGCTGAAAAACGCGGCGTTCGCGGCAGACGTCTCCGCAACGCCCTCATCGCGCAGCCACGCTTCCACCGATTCCGCGGGTTCGGGCAGGAAGCGCACGCGCAGTGACCGCGACAGTATCGTCGGCAACAGCAGCGACGGCCTGTCCGTTACGAGGATGAAAAGCGTGCGCTCTGGCGGCTCCTCGAGCAGCTTCAGCATCGTGTTGCCCAGGTCCTCGCTCATCACGTGGCATTCTTCCAGCAGGAAGAACCGGTACGGCAATTGCGACGGGTACAGGTACGCCTCGCGAAACGAGTTGTGCTCCTCGCGCACGTGTTTGAGCGTCAGCTTCGCGGTCTTGGGCCGGATGCCGACGAAATCCGAGCCGTGCCCGGCCTCCAGCGCCTTGCAGTGCGCGCACTCGCCGCACGCTTCCAGCCCGCGCTCATCACCGCCACCATCGCCGCCACTCGCGCGGTTTTTTTCACATACGAGCGCCTTGACGAACAGGTGTCCCGCGAGCGCCTTGCCCAGCCCGCCAGGACCCGTGAGCAGCACGGTCGAGGGCAGCGATCCGCGCGCCGTCAGACGCTTCAGGAGTTTTAGCGCGACCTCGTTTCCGTGAAATCGCGGGATTTTCGCCGTCTCACCCGCCACGATGCCATTATAAGGCATCACGATTTGCGCCGTGCTGGGCAAGCGTCATCCGCGCCCTGCGGCTCATACTCACGTGGGCGACCTCGCCGCGCCCCGGCCGTTCCCGCAGCCGAGCGTGTAGAGGGAGCGCCTTTTTGGTTTTCGCCCATTAGCTGTATCAGGAGTGTTGCGGCGCATATTGTCACAGCCGGTTCTTGGCGGCGGGCTTTTTCTGAGCGGGGAGGAGCCTGGGGCTGGGGGTGAGGGGCCAGCGGTTTTAGCTGTAGGGCGGCGTCTCCGTCCTTCGACAGGCTCAGAACACTGGGCGAAGCCGAAGCGCGCGCCGCCTTCAGTGTGCGTGGCACCATCCCGCAAGCCCCCATCCAGGGCCCCGCCGGGCGCGCCGTCGCCACAGCGGCTATGGCGCGTCGGCGGCTCACCAGCCCGGCTGCTTTGGCGTTTCTCCCGGTAGTCCAGGGCTTTAGCCCTGGTCTTGTCATCCGAAGAGCCAGCCCTGAAGGCTTGCCCGCCTGGGCGGGGCTGGACTACCGA
>Ga0180434_10000449_pt1 | contig 60389 bp, 58 predicted proteins | sample SS_ome_7_FD_132453 | JGI IMG/M metagenome (GOLD analysis project Ga0180434, IMG submission 132453) | Hypersaline lake sediment archaeal communities from the Salton Sea, California, USA - SS_1_D_2 metaG | ecosystem: Environmental > Aquatic > Non-marine Saline and Alkaline > Hypersaline >...
ACACTGATCTTCGAGGTACTTTCCCAGGTGGATCAGCTGCCGGAGATTCCCCTGGGCGCAAAGGACAGGTTAATCCTCCAGCTCATCAAGGGATACGCCGATGGAGAGCTATCCGTGTTTCTCGTCAACGGGGTCCCAATGGGGTAGGTTCACATGAGGGTACTCGTATTTTTCATAACATCTCTCATTCTCACGTTTTTACCGACCTGCTGTGTCGCGGGGGATTTCATCCCGACGGTCTACGTCTATTCCGGGGACATGCCGGGATTCGGGGAGGAGCTGGTGGAACTGCTCGATGGCAGCATTGAGGGTTTCGAGTTCGTTGCCATCGGTGACCCCACCCTGCTGTCCTCGCTGATGCCAATGCCGGATACCGCCTGCATCGTCCTCGCTGTTATGAAGGGCAAGGAGGTCGAGACTCTCATCACACCCCTCATTACCTACTTCATGGAGGGCGGGGCACTGCTGGGCTTCCAGGGTTGTCTGAGCCTGAACACCGTCGGAGAGCTTGCCAGGGTGGGTTTCCCGGTATTCGGTAACGCCACGGGTCCTTTTACGGTCAAGGGCGGGGTACCCGTCAACGAGTACGTGAGGGGAGAGGATGTTCCAGGCTTCGCCGATCTCCCGGATCAGTTCGACCTGCTGGGCCAGTTCTACGCCTATTCGGCAAATTCCTCGAAGGATCCGGTGGATCCCCGGCCTGCAACGGGGTCAAAGAGGGTGGTCTACAGGGATGAGAGTACCGGGGCCCCGATGATAGTCTCCTACGAGAATGATGCTGGTTCTAGGTCCATCTCCCTGGCCGGTTTCTTCGTGCGGCCCACGGAAACGGCCCGAAACTACTACGGGAAACTGCTGGGTGACCCGCTTTTCAAGGACCTGATGGTGGACTGCATATCATGGACCCTCGATGGCGCGACGAGAGCGAAGAGGTTCGCGACGACATACGAGGACATGATAGCCGATGAGCGGGAGAGAAGGCAGGGCCTGATCCAAACGGCCGAGAGGAACAAATCCGACCTACAGAGGCGCAGGATGCTCCTGCTGGCGATTGCATGGGCGGTTGGCGTCGTCTCGATGGTCGGTCTGGTATATCTCGGGTTCTTCAGGAATTCTGGTTAGGGCGAGGGTGGCTACTCGTCCACCTGCCTGAGCTTGGTGAGGCTGACCTCCCTGTAGAGGCGCCTGCGAACCATGAGCATCCAGAGTATGGCACCGGCGAACATGGATGTACCGGTTACGACGCACCACTCCGTGAAGAATATCCAGAAGGCGGCGGCGTTCCTTACCCTTATCGCCTCGTTCATGGTCTCGTCTGCCTTGCTTAGGGCGCTGGCGAATGCCTCAAGGGCTCCATCCAGATCGGCCTTGAAGTAGGAGGAAAGCCCCATCTCCCTCTCTTCCCTCAATTCGGCCATCATGCTATCCAAGGTTGTGCTTGATCCGCCAAACTTGTCGATTATCTCGACCATGTTGTAAATCATGCCGATGGCCTCGGTCGTCTCCCTCAGCCTCCTCCTGACCAGGTAAACGGTCTCCAGGTCATCAGGCATTTTCATACCGGCCAGGAAGAGGGCCATATTCACCGCGTAATCCCCGTAGTAATCCCACCTCATGAAGATGTTGCCGCCGGCCGGGGTCCAGTCGGCAGACTGGGCCATCGTCCTACCCTCACCTATGTCGAACCACATCAGGAAAGGGGTGGTTCCCAGGGTACCCTGGATCAGCTCGGCCACTAGGTTCGCCCGGCTTAGGGGGAGTATGTTGTTGCTCCCGCCGAATACCCCGTAGGCCCCGATGTTCTCGAAGGGAAGGCTACTAACGAACTCGTCCTCCCAGTCAAGAATTCTCAACCGCCCGCCGGAGAACTTGGGAGCAGTCGGCACCATCTCGCAGGGAAGGATCTCGGCGACCTCGGTGGGCTTCCAGGACGGGTAACCACCCTCTTGGGCGAAGCTCTCGGCCCCGCCCACCATTATCAGTCCCAGTCCCTCATCGAGCACGCCGTCCTTCATCCAGCGGAAGTTCTCGGTCCTGAAGGCATCCTTATTGGCATCGCTCAGGATCACGACGTCGTTGGACAGGAACCTCGAGTAGGTCCGGGGCATATAGAGCCTAAAGCTCCTCTTTATCGTGTCGATGTGCTGGTGGATGGTAGTGGCGTACACCGCCGTGCATGATAGCAGGGGCTCCTGGTTCAGGATGGGAAATGGGTTTGCCACCCCAATTGCATCGCCGATGTAGATTACCCTGATCCTCCCCGTTACCGGGTCCGACCTTAGGTCACGGGCCTGCCCGGGGCCAGCGAGGAATGGAAGCAGGAGCAGGCAGGGCAGTATGTATGCCGCCCGGGGATGGTGAGCCATGGACAGTTACTATCGATATTTGCAGTGAAAACCCTTTCGGTTGCTCCTTGGGAAAGAGATTTCTCTTGTGCCAGCCCGGCGTTCCCGATTACGATGGCTGATGGTAATTTCGACAGGCTTGAGACGGTGCTGAGGATGGAGGGGGAACCCGATCGTGTCCCATTCTACGAGCACCTCGTGGACTTTGAGATGGTCAAGGCAGTCATGGAAAAGCTTGGCGGCGATGGGAGCACCTCCAGGGATATGCTCCTCGACTTCTTCTGGAAACTTGGTTACGACTACGTCCCTGTGGGAATAGACTGGCCGCTGCAGCGGACCAACGTGGTACGCGGGGAAGACACCGCATGGATCCCCAGGGACGAGAGGGTATGGGTCGATCAGAAAAGTGGCACAATCGAGACCTGGGAGGATTTCGAGTCCTACGAGTGGCCGGAGCCCGGGATCGACTATACCGGGACGATCAGGGAAATGGCCCCCCACATACCGGAGGGGATGAAGATTATCGTCCACGCCTCCGGGGGCGTGTTGGAGAACACCATGTGGTTGATGGGAGCCCGTCCCTTCATCAGGGCACTCTACTCGGACAGGAAGCTCGTCAGATCAATCTTCGACAGGGTCGGGTCCGCGATACTGGAGGCCTTTTCTCAGGCGGCGGATGTGGATGGCGTGGGAGCGATGTGCCTGGGGGATGACATGGGCCTCAGGACCGGGACGATGATATCCCCTGGGGAGCTCAGGCACTTCGTCTTTCCCTGGCACAGGAAGATCTGCGACGCCTCCCACAGGAGGGACCTGCCCTTCATTCTTCACGCTTGCGGGAACCTGAAGGACGTCATGGACGACCTGATAAACTACGTGGGCATCGATGCAAAGCACTCCTTTGAGGACGCGATAATGCCGGTTACCCGTATGAAGTCAATATGGGGGGACAAGGTGACCATCCTGGGTGGAGTGGACGTGGACGTGATTTCCCGGAGGGAGGTGCCCTTCGTCCGCGAGTACGTCAGGGGTGTCATGGAGGGTTGCCTCCCGGGCGGAAACTGGGCACTAGGGTCTGGCAATAGCATACCCAACTACGTCAAGGTCGATAACTACCTGGCCATGCTCGATGAGGGCCGGAGAATCGGGTCCTATCCATCCTAGGTCGGCAGTTTGACCGACGGGAATTTCCTCAGGTCCCTGTGGGGCATGTAGGTTGCCTCCATGTAGTTTGAGGTGAAGTCCGTGGAGCAGGTCAGTTCGATGTATTTGACCTTTTCCGCGATGTGTTCAGAGACCTCCCTGAGGGATCTCGAGAGAAGCGCGAGCTTCGCCCCTGCGGCGGCCCCGTTGCCGATGAAGTTGAGCCTGTCGATTGGGATGTCAGGTATGAGCCCGATGGCCTTTGCCTTGGCGAAGTCGACGTAGTTGCCGAAGGCCCCCGCAACGTGAAGCCTGGATACGTCATCGGGGGAGAGGTCGGCGTACTGGAGGAGGGTGCTGGCGCCTGTGTAGATTGCGGCCTTGGCTAGCTGCACCTCCCGGATATCCCTCTGGTTCATTACTATGTCGTCGTCGATCCCGGACTCTGATGAATCCACCAGGACGAACTCCTTCATGTTACCGTTTTTCCTCACCAAGGGGTGCTCCCTGAAGCGACCGTCACTCCCCATGGCCCCGGAGAGCAGGATCTCCGCAACGGAGTCGATGATGCCCGCCCCCGCCATGCCGACCGGGGGCTTTTCACCGATGGTCTTGACCTCTACCTCATCCCCCCTAATGCTGACCCGCTGTATGGCCCCGTCGGCAGCCCTCATGCCGTGCTTGATGTGAGCGCCCTCGAGGGCCGGGCCCGCCGCGCAGGAGCAAACCGTGAGCCCATCCCTGTTTCCCAGGACTATCTCCCCGTTGGTCCCGATATCGATTGCCATCTCGGTTTCCTCGGACTCGTAGATCCTCGATGCGAGTATGACTCCGCAGGTGTCTGCCCCGACGTACCCTGCAAGGGTGGGTAGGGCGTGAACGGGGGTGTCCCTGTTCACCTTGATCCCGATCTGCCCGGCATCAGAGTTGAGACCCTTCCGTATCACGGGAGAGAAGGGTGAGACGCCGAGGTAATCCGTCGGAAGGCCCAGGGCGAAGTGATGCATGACGGTGTTCCCGACGATGCAGATGTCGAGTATATCATCCAGCCCCGCCCCCGCCTCCCTGCAGCAGTTGGTAAGGAGTCCAGATATCTCGTTCACAACGAGGGTGTGGAGCCTCCTGGCATTCCTGGGTCCATCCGCTGAGTAGGCCAGGCGTGTCACGACGTCCTCGCCATAGGGGATCTGGGGGTTGAGGCACGAGTCGTGGGACACGGTCTTACCGGTCGAGAGGTCGACCAGGTAGCAGACGATCGTGGTCGTCCCCACGTCCACGGCCGCGCCGTAGATCCTATCCGTGGTGTCGCCCCCCTGGAGCCTGACGAGTCTGCGTGAGTTCCAGATGCCGGCTGTGATTCTCCAGCCCGAGGATCTCATCAGAGCAGGTGCTTCCTGCATGGTCTGCCAGCCCTCCTCAGAGATCTCCAGGCCAGTTTTGGTGATGGCCTTTCGGAGCCTCTCCATATCAGCGACGGGGTCCTCGAGGGTGGGGGGCTCGAGTTCAAGGTAGTACTTGTTCACGACCGGGTCCAGGTCTATCTCGTAGCCTAGGCCCTCGACGAGAATGTCAGGGACGGATTCCCTGCTCTCGAGCGGTATCTCTACGGTCATGTTGCCGGTTGGGACCGCGAGGCAAGCAAGGCGGACGTTCTTGGGTGCGCTGCCGATGAGGTCTTTCTCTGCCTTTGTTGGGGGATTAACCTCGTGGGGGTGGTGGACGATCACCCGGCACTTACCGCACCTGCCCTTTCCGCCGCACAGGGAGGGTATGAAGACCCCGCATATCCTGGCGGCGTCGAGCAATGTCTGGCCGGGTTTTATTTTTGCCCTTTTCCCGGAGGGCTGGAATGTGATGGTGAATCCCCTGGTGCCGCTCACAGAGGTTGGAATTCAACTGCATTCTTAACTGTTGATACAAGCAATGGCACAATATTCTGAGAATTGTACTCCGGATCCATCCCGGCACAATATTTATTCCGCGGGGTCTCACTTCTCATCGCAGTCACCATGGCTCTTTTTAGTGAATCGACCAGGGGAGAGCAGAGGAGATACTACAGGTCAGAATGGTCCCTGGACGAGGTCCCGGATTTCATCCTGGATGGAATAGAGTACCGCGAGTTCGCCTTCGACCATGATGGGAACGGGCCCAGCGACAGGTATAACCTCATCGGGTCTCCCGAGGGGCTCGAGAATTACCTTCGTACAAGGGCCCCATTCTCGGCATACTGCAGCGTGGCGTTCTACGACAGGCCCGAGGGAAGGGAGGGAATATTCAGAACGGAACTCGCGTTCGACATCGATGCGAAGGACCTCGCCGTACGATCGTGTGATTGCCCACCGGGGGAGGTCTGCCCGGTGTGCCTCGAGGATTCCAAGAAGCTCGCCCTTTCCTACATGGGCTGCCTGAATCAGGACCTTGCCCTCCGGGATATTCACCTGATATACTCGGGCAGGGGTTACCACATCAGGGTCTTCGACGAGTCCATCAGCATGATTTCCTCTTCGGAGAGGAGGAAGATACTGGACTACGTCTCGGGGGGCATCGTGCCAAAGAACCTGTTCATCGAACACGGGTACAGTGCAATTTTCCGCGAAAGGGCCAGGTGGATGCTTGAGAGGATGAACGAGGACACCCTCGCGAGCCTCCCTGATACCGTATCAAGGCGGGCCATGAAGAACAGAGAGGCGATAATCGCTGCCCTTCTGGAGGAGGACCGGGTGACGCTGAACAAGGTGATGGGGGAGAAGAGGCTCGGGGCCCTCCTCGGCTATCTCGCTACCCTCGCCGCCTCCCTGACCGATGCCAAGGTGACGATGGACGAGAAGAGAATCATCCGCCTGCCCTCGAGTCTTCACTCAAAGGTTAGCATGAAGTGCACGCTGGTGGAAGACCCGGAGGGCTTCGACCCTCTCAGGGATGCCGTCCCGCCTTTCGTCCGTTCGAGAGGGGGGACCCGCTGATGGCCAACGCCGGGCAGGCCTCGTTAAATGACGTGCCGCAGCCGGGCGGCGAGGAAGACGTTTTCTCGGATTTTCACCCCCCACTGAGGGAGGCAATGAAGAGAAAGGGCTTTGCGAAACCCACCAAGATCCAGGAAAAGGCAATCCCCATCGTCAGGGAGGGGAAAAACGTCCTGGTAATCGGTCCAACTGGGGAGGGAAAAACCGAGGTGGCGCTCCTCCCCATTCTGGACAGGATATCTAGGGAGGGAAAGACACGGGCCATAAGCGTGCTCTACATTGCGCCCCTCAGGGCCCTGAACAGGGACCTGCTGGACAGGATAGAGTGGTGGGGCAGGGAGCTGGGTTTCAAGGTTCAGGTCAGGCACGGTGACACCCCCACCAGACAGCGAAGGCGGCAGGCCATAAGACCACCCGACATGCTGATAACCACGCCCGAGACACTGCAGGCGATACTCCCCGGTTCCACGATGAGGAAGCACCTCGCGGGAGTCAGGTACGTCGTGGTGGACGAGGTGCACGAGCTCGCTGTTGACAAGAGGGGGGTGCAGCTTGCGGTGGCACTGGAGAGGCTGACCGAGATCGCCGGGGAATTCCAGAGAATAGGCCTCTCCGCAACCGTTGGCTCGCCCGACGTCGTGGCAAAGTTCCTGGGAGGGAACCGGGAGGTAAGTGTTGCGCGGGTGGCATTCTTCGGCGATGTCTCGGTAAAGGTGGAGTTCCCGAGGCCGGGGCCGGAGGATGAAAGGATTGCCAAGAGGCTCATGATTTCGAAGCCCTCGGCCGCGAGGCTGAGGCGGGTCAAGGAGCTGGTGGAGGAACACAGGTCCACCTTGATTTTCGTCAACACGAGGGACATGGCCGAGGTGCTGTCATCCAGGTTCAACCTCTGGGACAGGAAGAGCGGTGTTGACGTTCACCACAGCTCCCTTTCCTCGGTGGTCAGGATCGAGGCAGAGAAGAAATTCAAGTCCGAGGAAACCAAGGGTATTATCTGCACCTCATCGATGGAGCTGGGGATCGATGTTGGGAGCGTTGACCTGGTCGTCCAGTACGAGTCCCCGAGGCAGGCTTCTAGACTAATCCAGAGAATTGGGCGGTCAGGCCACAGGACCGGCAGGACCTCAAAGGGTGTGGTTGTTACCATCGACGCCGATGACGTTCTCGAGGCGATGGTAATTGCGAGGAGAACTGCTGGCGAGGAGATAGAGGAGACCATCGTCCCAGAGCTATCATTCGACGTGCTCGCCCACCAGATAGTCGGGCTTTGTCTTGAGGAGAGGACCGTGGAGGCGTCCAGGGTCCTGGCAATAGCCAGGAGATCCCACCCGTACACGGATCTGGACTCCGAGGACCTTATGCGCGTGATAAGGCAACTGGAGTCCCAGGACATGATCTGGGTTGACGGAACGACGCTCAGGCGTCGCAGGGCCGCCTGGCAGTACTACTTCGAGAACCTCAGCACGATACCCGACGTGAAGCGGTTCAGGATAATCAACATAGTCACAAACTCTCCGATAGGAAGCCTCGACGAGGAATTTGTCGCGACCAAGGCCGAGAGGGGAACCACCTTCATTACCAAGGGGGAGGCATGGACGATCCTGGACATCGAGGAGAACAAGGTCCTGGTATCTCCGGTCGAGAGCCCACTGGGTGCCATACCCGGTTGGCTGGGGGAGATGATTCCCGTTCCATTCGACGTGGCCCAGGAGGTCGGGAGGATGCGTGGCAGGCTGGTGGGGGGGGTCGATGCGGCGGAGATGAGGGAGACATATCACATTGGCGACATCGAGCTGGCCCTGATAGATAAGTATGTGCAGTCCCAGGGCGAGAAGAGCTCCATTGCCACCGACGGGAAGCTGGTGCTGGAAGCGTACAGGGACAGGGTCATCTTCCACGGTTGCTACGGAACGAAGGCCAACGAGACCCTGGCAAGGATTATCGCGGCTCTCCTGACGGCCCGGTTCGGGGCGGCGGTCGGGGTCAAGGTCGACCCTTTCAGGATAGTGTTCACCTTCCCCGATGGTTCCGGGAAGCCCGAGCTTATTCTGCAGACGATCATGGACCTCGACATAGAGCACGTGAGACCCATCCTGGAGATCGTGATGAAGAGGACCTCCCTATTCAAATGGAGGCTGGTACATGTTGCCAAGAGGTTCGGGGCGATGAGAAGGGACGTCGATTACCAGGCAATTAGCCTTGACAGGCTTGCCATGGTCTTCGAGAACACCCCCCTGTACGATGAGACGCTGCGCGAGATAATGCTTGACAAGCTGGACGCGGACAGGGCAATCCAGGTCCTGGGCGACATCAAGTCCGGGAAGATAGAAACCGAGGTCGTGAAAACAAACGAGATATCGCCGTTCTCCCTCCCCGTTCTGAAACGCCACGGCTTCTCTGACATCATAACCCCGGAGAGCCCCATGATGGAGATCATGTCAATCCTGAAGAGGAGGCTGATGGGAAAAAGGGTCAAACTGCTCTGCATGAACTGCTTTAACCCCATGAAGATGAGGGTGGAGGAGGTGGATGATTCCCCCGTCTGCTGGAAATGCGGCTCCAGAGTCCTCGCGGCACTGAGACCGGCGGACTCCCAGACGCAGGAGGCACTGGCCAGGAGGGAACGGGGGTCAAGGCTAACGGATTCCCAGAGGGACCTCGTTGACAAGGCTTCTCTCACCGCGGACCTGGTGGCGGAGTACGGTAAGAGGGCCATCATGACGCTTGCCGCCAGGGGAATCGGCCCGCAGACCGCCGCGAGGGTTCTGTCAAGGCTCCACGGGAACGAGGACGACCTGCTCAGGGATATCTTCTCCCAGGAGAAGCTTTACGTACGGACCAGAAGGTTCTGGGACTGATAACGGAGGGGTTAACAGCGGATGTTAAGGGCGGTTTCTCTACCGAAGGATTCTATTAGACGGTCTTGGCGTGCGGCTCCATTTTCATCATTCGATTGCCTCCAAGGTTCCTCCAGTGATGTCGTGGTTTTCACCGGTCCGTGCAGTGATGGTAACCTCGTATTCTCCGACCGGTTTCAGGGTGGATACTTTCTTCTTATTGTCTATTTATGTTCGTGGACATGGGTCCGCGGTGTGGATGGTGCGGGGGTGACGGACAATTTTCTCTGCTTGCCGGGTCTCCGTAAAACTCCTTCCGCCTGTGTCTTTCACCGTGATATCAGTGTAGTATCTCACCGATGTTCCCCTGAATCGCAGGGTCAACTCCCCCATACGTAGAGGCTTTGGTTCACAGTGTAGGTCTGGTTTGCATGGTTGAAATGCAGATGGTTGAGGTCAATAACTGGAAGTTTTTGTTCACCTGCATAAAAGACCACCAAAACAAAAGAAGTGCAGCTGCCAGAATGGTAAAAGTCGCTGCTTTCCCCCTTGTATTCAACCATTTCCCTGCCGTGTACCAAGATGTACCCAGATGAATTCCATGGCTGTGATCCTTGAGTCACCGTCTGCTCACACGAAGCCATTACTGTGGCGGGAAGAAGCACGTAATCAAAATAATTCTCCCCTTGTTAAAAGAGAGATTACATAAGGTCGAATTCCTTCAGGAGCATGAGCTCGTCCAGCTCAACCTTCTCCCCCGACCTGAACTTCTCCAGGGCCGCCTCCGCCCTCTTCTTGAGCTTCTTCTCGGTGGCGAAGGACCTCCTTTCCTCCTTCTTGGTGTCAATCACCTTCTCCTTCTGAATTAGCTTGGACAGGTTCTGCCGGACGTTCATGAGATCGGCATGCCTTGCATCCGCCTCCTTGATCACGTCAAGCATCTCGTGGTGTCTGGCGTCGGCCTCCTTCCGCTTGGGCTTTGCCTGCTCCAGGTACTCGATCATCTTCTGGTGGTTGACCTGGGATTCCTTTGATAGGGACATGACCTTCGCGTGGATCTTGGAGGAGCTCATCCGTAGCGCATCGATCTCGACTCTTCTATCCCCCACGGCCCTGAGCTTCTCCCTGAGCGCCTTGGCCTCTGAGAGCTCCTTCCTTAGCTTGTCGGCCTTCTCAACCAGCTTCCTCTCCCTCGGTATGCTCAGCACGCTCGTCTGGATGACCCACTCGACCCTCTGTAGGTCCTCCTTGATCTCCTCCTCGGACCGAATCCTGGGCATTTTCTTCATGTCTATGCCCATCTCGTTAAGCTTCTCGCGTGTTACCTTAGCGGCCTCGGAGGCCTCAGACCTCCTCTGTTTCTGGGCCTTTATCTGGGCGTTGAGTTTGTCCCTCTGAGCCCTGTAAACGTTGGCCTGGTCAATTAGCTCCCTTACCTCCTCGTTAAGCCGGTCCCTATCGTTCCTGAGCTTGCGGGCCTTCTCGTTAAGGGAGTCCCTCTCCATCTGGAGTTTCTTGGCCGCCTCGTAAAGGGCATCAATTTTTCCTTCTGCTTCAGGCTTGCCGACAGCCATTATGCATCACTATAAATTCCAGCCATATTTATTGTTTTTCAATTATGTACCCGTGAAACCCCGTTGTTGGCCGGGGAGGTTAATCAGGGGTTTAATCAGGAACATAATGTGGTAGGCCTTGATAAATAATTACTGCTGGTTGTTGCGGAGGAATGCCGTGAGACCCGTGGGGAAAACATAATATAGCGCTCGGTGGCCCGCAAAAACCAGTTCGGTGCATGTCTTTATGTACATGGTTCTGGGGTACACAGAGGTAACCGAGAGGATTTCCGCCTACATAAAGGACACCCTGAAGGAAGAGATAACGATAGTCCTAGACCAGGAGCAGATAGCCAGCGACCTGAGGGAGTCCGGTTACGGCGTGGTGGTTGGCAAGCCCAGGAACATGACGACTCTTACCAGGGCGAGGTTGAAGGACGAGGCCGACGTGGTCGTGGTAATGGGTGAGAGCTCGCGGGAAACCAGGGAGATATGCGAGACGATAAAGCGTGAATACCCCGACAAGTTCATAGTGGCAATAGCGGACAGGAAGGCCGATGCGACAAATCTCAAACGCCTGGGAATCGAGAGGATATACGTGGAGGCCGAGGCTGCGGCGGAGTTCGTGAACGACGAGCTGGCAAAGATGAGGCCGCTGAACAAGCTAACCAGGCTACGCTCCGTGCTGAAGGCAAGCGATGCCCGGGTGGCAATACTCATACATGATAACCCCGATCCGGACGCGATCTCCAGTGCCGCGGCCCTATCGGAGTTAGCTAAGAAGGAGGGCGTCGAGACCGAGATAATGTATGCGGGGGAGATCGGCAGGGACGAGAACAGGGCTCTCATCAACCTCCTGGGCGCAAAGCTGACCAGGGTCGACGTGATAACAAAACACATTCTGAGGACCTTCAAGACAATAGCCCTTGTCGATGTCTCCAACCTGAGCTACGTCAGCGCCCTGACGGCCGACAGGACCCCCCAGATAATCATCGACCACCACCTCCACGACAGGAGCCTCAACGCCGATTTCGTGGACATAAGGACATCTGCAGGATCAACCGCGGCCATAATGACCCAGTACGTGCAGCTCGCTGGCATATCCCTGGACAAGAAGCTGGCATCGGCCCTGCTCTACGGAATCATGACGGATACTGCCGAGTTCACGAGGGGTATGAGTCCGGATGACATCATGGCGGTGAACTACCTGGTTCCGCTCTCGGACCAGGAGCTGCTGGAGAAGGTCAAGTCACCCAGTGTATCCCTGGAGACCGCAAACGCCCTGGCCGTGGCAATTCAGAACAGAGATTTCGTCAGGGACGTTCTCATATCCACCGCCGGCGTTATCGGTAACAGGGATGCGATTCCACAGGCCTGCGAGTATCTGCTCAAGCTCGAAGGCGTTTCAACCACCTTCGTATTCGCCATCGTCAACGAGAACATCATAATTAACGCTAGAACAAAGGACGTGAGGATGAACGTCGCCGACGTGATGAAGAGGGCCTTCGGGGACCTCGGGTCTACCGGGGGACACCCGACATCGGCAGGTGCCACCGTTCCCCTGGGCGTCTTCAGTGGCACCCAGGATGAGCAGATGCTAATATCCATGGTAAAGGACAGCATAACGCGAAGGCTTCTTCAGGGAATGAGGGTCGAGAAGTAGCCAAGCTCAATCCTTGGCGGCCTGGACTATTACGACATCTCCAACTGCTGTAACCCTATCGTAGGGAATCCCGGTCTTGCCCTTCAGTAGAATCGCCGAGATCCTGCCATCTCTGGCCTCGATCATGACATTCTCGATCCTTCCCAGGTGGTTCCCCGTGCTGCTAAAGACCTCTTTATCGTAAAGATTTGAAACACGTATGGTCAACCTTACACCTCTCGGAACGGCCGGCTCCCGAACCCGGTATTGCCTCCACATCGTTTCTAATGGGCCTGTGCGGCGAGCCGACAGGTACCGGGTTCTTCGAAAGCATATTTCAGGTTTTTGGATAAAAGTCTTTCTGAACACGCGCCGGAAAAGACCGGTGCGGGGGTAAACACTTGGGCTACGCAACCTCCAGGACAATATTCGCCCCGGGCGAGCTGCCGAAAATCCTGCTTTCCGCCTCGGTCCTCGGTCTATCGTTTACGCTCGCAACAAGAGGTGACCTGTTATCCTTCGCCTTCGCCCTCGTCACGGTGGGGCTGGGCTTCGTCGGCCACGAGCTTGCCCACAAGTTCGTGGCAATGAAATTCGGTTATTATGCCTCGTACCAGATATGGCCCCTGGGTCTAATCTTGGCCCTCGTATTCTCGATCGTTGCGGGGGTAATTTTCGCCGCACTGGGGGCTGTACAGATATTCGGCCGTGGTCTTAGCAGGACGGAGCAGGGCATCATCTCCATCTCCGGTCCAACCTTCAACGTTGTACTGGCGGTGATCTTTCTCGCACTGTCCGTACCGCTAGGTGGCTTCTATGAGAACGCTATGATCTGGGGAGCAACCCTTAACTCCCTGATAGCCCTCTTCAACTGTATACCCTTCTCCATACTTGACGGGCGTAAGATCTTCTACTGGGACAAGGGCATGTGGGTCCTCATCGTCGCGGTCTCAGCTGCCACGCTGGCAATATCCTGGGGAATATAGGGAACGAGTGGAGGGGGTGGGACTCGAACCCACGAAGGCTTGCGCCAATTCTATGTCTGCGCCACGAGATCTTGAGTCTCGCCCGTTTGACCAGACTCCGGAACCCCTCCGGGTGATTGGGGAAGCGGTTTCGGATAGAAATATGCTTCGCAGAGTTACTCGGGCTGGGGCCTTTTCGTAGTTATGGTGGTATTTACCGGTGGACCTGGCAGGACCATGTCGAACTGGAGGTCATCGAACTGGTACCAGTCGAGGTACATACGCTCCTCCACGGTCTTTGTGAAGCCGACACCCTCAACCTCGACCACCAGTGTAATGTAGCCCTGTGTCTGGTAATTAATTACGCTGGCGTAGATAATCACCTCGAGCTCGGTCTGCTCATCATCCAGCCAACCCACTATTTCGGGAAATATGTTCATCGTCTCTACATCCATTTCCGGCGATTTGGGCGCGGTTATGGCCTCCAGGAGCTCCCTCTCGACATAACTTGTGATGTTCGTCGGTTCCTCCTCGATCTTGCCCCAGAACTCAAGGCCCTTCTGTTCATTGGAACCAAGTCCGATTAACCTTTTCATCCTGATCGATGAATTGGTACCATTGACGACCAGGACTACCATGCACCACCCGGGTCCCCCGTAGTTGATTGCCTCGCATCTAATCACGAGTTCTGGGAGGTCGAGTGGATTTTTTCTCTCGCCATCCCAGTCGTACTCGATATTTGTGATTTCGACGTCCATCGCCTCAAGAACCCCAACATTGACATCGCCACCATCATCCCCGCCGTTCCCATCACCGCCGTTACCACCAGTTCCATCATCGGCCTCCTCCTCCATACATCCAAATATGTAGGTGGTCATGGAAAAAACAAGCAGAATTATGACCAGTCGCCTGGGAAATTTCACCCTGTTAACACTCCTACCTGCGATTTAAAACTGATAGTTGGGATATAATAAGAATATCTTAAAATATCACCCGAAAAATGGCGAAAAATCATGCGATTTTCTTCAATTTCGAACCTCGGACTCCCAAATTTCACCTGCAATTCGGAAAGCGATATATTCGTGGACAAATTAGCAGGAACGTGACGGGTATTGGAGAAAACAGGGCGCCAATTTTCTCCCTGGTCACCTGGATAATCATAGTTATTCTCAACACCCTTCTACCACCCATTCACGGAATCGCAGGTTCATTATTCAACATATCCGTTCTCACCATTGCCCTCATCGCAATCCCTCTTTACCTTTCCAACCGGTGGAACCTGGGCGAGGCCGGCTTCTACCTCGGTTTCGGACTGATATTTTGGGCACTGGGGGACGTTGTCTGTAACTTCTTCTCTATCGGAAGCGGGGGCTTCTGCTTCTTACTAAGGCACTGGTACCCGGCGCCGTTTCTCATACTCCTGCGCCTCTTCGGCGGTGCAATCCTGATATTGTACCTCATTCTAAATCCCGAGGTCGGGACCGAACCGATCAAATTGCCCAGGATGGGCAGTTCGGAGCTAACCTGGCTTCTGAGGGTGGGTCTGGTGCTGGCAGTAATACTGTTTGCCACCTGGGGTCTGTACCAGGGCGTGGCAAGGTCAGGCTTCGGGGGAGATGTTATCTACGTTCTCACGGGGGACTACAGGGAGCTGGATCAACCCGAGCTGGTATATGAAGGGATAATTGCCAGGGTCGAGGACGGGGGTAATGTATACGTTCTAGTCCGGGAACAGTTCGACAATCCGGATCTGGAGCTAGGTAGAATCGGCGGTGTTCCCTGGGACCAGCAGGTCATCGAGGAGTACCTGGGGCTGGAGGTTGAGATTCTCGGCAAGCTGACCCAGTTCGACCCCCAGCAAAGCAGGCTCCTCTACCCTGGGAGAATTCGGCACAACGGTTAACGCGAGAATCCCGGCGACCAATCGAAAAGCTAAAATAGCCTGCGGGCCCAATAACCCAGGAATGAGAAGATTCGGAATAGAGTGGCTCGCCCTCAAGAAACACAGGAAGGTCTACGAGGATCTCGACTACCACGTGAGCAAGACGGTTGAGGCCGTTGAGCTACTCAGGTCGGGCATCAAGGACCTTTGCTCAAAGAACTTCCAGCCGATGGATGAGATGGTGGGAAGGGTGCTGTCCCTGGAAAGGGAGGCAGACGAGATAGCCAGACAGACCATGGAGGATCTCGCAGTCTCCGTCCTAACACCGGTGGACAGGGGAGACCTGATGAACCTGGTCTTCCAGGTCGAGAAGATAGCCGCCCAGGCCGAGGGGCTTGCCTACAGGCTCGAAAGGGCCAAGGCCCTCGAGGTAAATGTTCCCGGGGAAATTGCCTCCAGGCTGGACACCGTCGCGGTGGATGTCAACAAGACCGTGGAAACTCTAAGGGATAGCATAAGGGAGCTACCATCGAGCCTTGAGGAGTCAGCCTGCATTGGAAACGAGGTCTCCGCCCTTGAGGAAAAGGTAGATGTCGAGAGAAGGAAACTCCTCGAGATACTGGGGAGGGAGTTCAAAGGCACCGATGACTTCATTTCCTACGACGTGCTGTCCGAGATCATCGGGTCCCTGGAGACGATCGCAGACGACTCTGAGGACACGGCTGACATGATCAGGATCCTCTGTGTGAAGCACACGGGTGGCTAGAGCACTCCCAGTCGTGACGTGTCGCAACGATTCAATTCGGTACATGGAAAGTTTATATAATATTCAGGTTAAATTCCTAAATCCAATTCCTAGGTGGTTCTTTGGGGTTCCTCAGGAAAAGAGATAGCGGAAACGATGGCAGGCAGGTGATACCTCCAGATCCGAGGGAGGAGCTTCTGCCCAAGATAAATAATCTGGGCAGGGAGGTGAAGAGCTTCAGCTCCGCCCTCGCCAGCATAGAGAAAAACCTGAAGGAGGTTCCAAACGCAAGCGACTATCGCCTGCTGGCCTCGGAGGTCTCCAGACTGCAGGCGGAGCTCGAGAGAATGGAGGCCAAGCACAAGGAGGGCATGCTGGCCATGTACGCCCAGGTTCACAAGGAGCTGAGAGCAATCAGGGGCGACCACGTTATTGGGATGATCGATGTCGAGCCAGTTACCGATGAGAAGCTCGAGGAGGCATCGGACCAGCTAAGCGAGCTCGCCAAGACCTGGCGAAAGAGGAGAGCCCAACCGGGACCAGAGGTGGAATAGCGTTCGCAGTGTTTCCCCCTGGTTTGATGTCCGCGCTTCCCAGACAGCAAGCCTGCGATTGATTTCTGACGAGTTAGAACAGGAAAATGCCCCGCCTAGTGGTAGGAATGAAGGTTTCACGATCGGAAATATGCGACCATGAGGTGTTTACTCTATCGCGGTCTATAAGGTCGGTTCGTGACAGAGTTGTAGTCTACCACACTGGAGGGGGCGAGACGGCCCGGGTTCTAGCTGACCCCGAAAATGAAAAAAGGGCGGTATTCGAGGCCCTTACGTCAGAGGGTTATCGTGTTGTGTCAATAACCTCCTCAAACGATCACTGGGGATCTCCCAGATCGCTACGGGCCCATAATATTCTGTACGAGAGGATTGCATCGGGAAGAGGTCATGGCCGAGTTGCGGTATTCTGCCAGAGCATGGGCGGGTTATCCGCGTACAGCTGGACCTGCAGGTGCCCCGAGAGGGTGCTGGGTATTTATGGTATATATCCCGTGACCAACCTCGAATCCATGTTGAACGGCAAGCTCGGTGACTCAATTGAAGGTGTCTACAGCCAACAGGGAATAGATATCCACAACGCGCTTTCCAAGTTCGATCCAATCAGGCAGATAGAATCCGCGAATATCTCCAGTATTCCCGCGAAGCACAGACACGGAGACCAGGATTCGCTTGTCAGGTATAATGAAAATGCCGTCGACTTCGCCAGGGTCTACCGTGACCGAGGGGGAAGCCTGGATCTAGTAACCATCCGCGGACTTGGTCACGAAGCCAACCCCGCCTTCTTTAACCCAGATGATGCTGTGGACTTCGTTAACTCCCTTGACTGGTGTCAATAGAACGGGCCGTAGGTCAAATGTCGAACCTGGTTGCGCCAACCTCGCGGTAGAGCCTGCGCCTCACCATAAGGGCCCAGAGAACCACCCCGGTTATGAGCGAAGTTCCCATCACACTGAGCCACTCGATCAGGTAGACCCAGAGCAGTGCCCTGTCCTTCGCCTCGACGGCGTCGTCCATGTCCTCTGAAATGGAGACCAGGGCCTCCTCCATCGCGGCAAGGGAGCCCTCGTAATTCTCCTGGATCCAGAGCTCGTCGGCACGCTTCCGGATATCCTCCGTCTGGGCCAGGTTCTGGTTCAGCTCGTTTGTGTTGGCGCCGAAGGTGTCAGCGAACTCCATCAGGGATAGCAGGAGGTTCTTCTCTGAGGAGTAGAGCCCGATCTGCAGCCGAAGCTTGTGGGTAATCGAGACGTCGGAGGGAATTGTCGCCCTCACGGGAAAGTATACCAGCCGGGCTATGACGTCCTTCCAGTACTCCCAGCGGTAGAAACTCACAACGCCGTTGCCTCCCCAGTCCCAGATGAAGGCCAGCGTGGTTCCCTTTCCAACATCCCATGTAATGATAATTGGGTCGTTTTTGGGATCGTTCTGATCCGTCTCGTCAGATGTCACGGCGAGTATGGTTGCGCCCGGCTTCGGATCTGGCCTGTTATGGGACCAGATTAGGGGCATTGATTTCCAGTTAATTCCGTCTGTAATCGGGTTGGGCTGCCGGGGTAGAATCCTGAAGTTGTGGTCCCTGTAGGTTATGTGCTCATCCTGGGTCACGGGGAGGATCGAACCAACGGGCGTATCATCCCACGGAGGCCCTGTCGTCCAAACCGTCACGGATCCGCCGAATGATGTGGGGTCATCTGACATAAGAAGTCCGAAACCGTGCTCCTCGACGGCGGTCTTGGCCCAGAGCTGGAACTCGGTTTTAAGATCATTCGACCTGATTGCCGTGATGATTAGCATGTCGTAATTCTCAAGCAGGTTAGACTCGCTCCGGGGGAGGTAAAGGCGGAGGAACCTCTGCATGTTCTCGAGCCCTACGGCGGGGTTGCTGTAGCCGATCTCGGCCTCAACCCTTGTCACCTGTATCTTTGGGTCCTCGACGAGTGCCGCGGTGGGATATCCAGGGGCCAAAAAGGGATCCCCGATAAAAAGGGTCCGGATCCTACCCGTCTGTGGGTCCACCTTGGGTGGGGAGGCAGAGAGGGATATCGGAAGGAATAGCAGAACCAGCAGGATTATCGCTTTAATTCTGGGCAAGTTATCAGGGGCAATGTATTCATTTCACGATAATAAGCTTTCCCAGACGGCCTAGAAATGATCTATCGTGGGTTGAAATGGATGGCGCTGTGGAAAGATGCGGTCACCAATCCTCAGGGCCTCGCCTGAGGAACACACGATTCTACCCATTCTGGCCAGCTGCGAGGGAGTATACAGGCCTGGAACCAGCTGTGAAAGCGCCCCTATGTCAAGCTCGATCCATTCCCTGGACCCGGCACCCCTCTCAGCCATCAATCCATCCTCACGTGAGTGCAGGGTGAATTCCCCGTTGTTCTCTCCAACGACCTCGTCCCTGACCCTGAGCACAAGGCTTCCCCCGCCTTTGACCGTATCGGAGAGGGCGTTAAGGGTGGCCCAGACGTCGTTGACCCTGAACATCCCGCCCCAGCCGATGTTGACCGATGCGCCGGGAATTGAGAGGGCTGAGAGCATGGCGTCACCTGGGACTCCGTGGTACTCGAGGAGATCGTATTCCTCGAAGTCAGCTAGGCCCGACACGAGTCCATGGGCAGCGTCCTGGTCAGCGTACCCGGCCTCCTGGACGTAAAGGACCCTCCTCCTGTATTCACCGTCTTTTCTGTCCCTCAGATCCACTCCCGCGTATGCCTTGCCATCGTCCAGGACCTTGACCCTAGTCCTTCGGAGGACCCTGCCCGTCCAGTGACACTTGTTTCTTACCATTGCGCAGGATCGCCTGGAGTAGGTACCATCGTAGAGTGACATCACGCCGGGCAGGTCACCGTCCTCGAATTCCCGGAGTCCGGGCCCTGAAGAGCGGGGCAGGCTGGTTCTATTGACTCTGAGTTCGTGGACGATGCTGCACCTCTCCCAGCCGATTTTTCCGTAGAATGCCGGGTTGCCGTAGAGCATGGATACCGGGTACCCCCTGTCTTTCATCAGGAGGATGATATCCCTGAGCAGTCGGCTGGCTATTCCCATTTTTCGGTACCTGGGGTGGGTGCACACCTCGGCAATCCCCCCCATCCTCATCCTGCCCGACCCTATCCAGATCGTCCTGGGAGCGGCCCTCATGTATGAGATCAGAGAGCCCTTATGCTCGGCCACCCTGGTGAGCTCAAAGCTGTAAAAGGGGTCTTTTTCGTAGATTCCGCGGAAGGCCTCCACGCTGGAGTTGTATGAGAGGGAGGTGAGTTCCAGCATGTCCTCAAGCTCATCCTCTCCCAGGGAGCGTATGGTGTATCTCAGGTCGGGTTCCAATCAAATCATCCGTGGAGTGCTCCAATGTTGACCATATTCTCACGACTGGTAAAGCTTGATCAGGTCGACCACGTTTCTGATCGGTCTTCCCTCGTAATCCACCTCCCCGATTATCCTTTCGTCCCGGCTCTCCAGGAGGGGCCTGATCTCCTCGAAGGTGTAACGGGTGGACCTGTGCATCCTCTTTCCCAGGTGGTTCGGTCCCTGGGCAACGAAGGGGGAGTAGAAGTCCCAGACGATCTCCTTTTCGTGTGTTACCTCGAAGATGTGCCCAGCATCGCACTCGGTTATGAGGGTATTACCATTCGGCAGCCTCTGTACTCCGGACCTGAAGGGGGAGAAGAACTTATTCCCGTTGGAGTACTCCCAGACCACCTCGCCGGAGTCAGGCTCGATCTCCCTGACCAGGGAGTACCCGCGGTAGGACCCGTTGTCAAAGAGCAGGATATTGCCGTTGTCAAGCATGGTCGGCTGGTGCTGCCCGTCCAGTACGCCGAGGCCCCACGCCCAGACGAAGGATTCCTTCCGGGGGTCTATGATGGCTATGATGTCAAGCGCCCTGAAACTGAGGAGAACGTTCCCCTCCCTGAACCTGGCATCCCTGTCCCCCAGAGGTGTCGGGGGGAGGACCTCAACCGTATTTGTATGAGCCCAGTCCGCCCGGCCAACTTCCCGGTACCCGTCCTCGGTCTCCACCGCGTGGGGGATGGGAAGTGTCAACCCCGATAGCTCGCAAAGCTCATCAATGTGCTCGCTGAGGGAGAACTGCCATAGGATGTCGCCCTCCCTGTTGATGCGAAGAACCTGATCGGTCTGCATGCAGGCCGGCTCCTTCCCCTCGAAGTAGAATCCCCTCTTCACGGGTTCGAGCTTGGTCGCCAGGTGGACTATCTCGTCCCCGTTAACATTGCAGAAATCGTGGTGGGTCTTGAGGGCAAGTCCATCGTGCCCATCCCACCTCCACTCGATGGTGCCATCAGGGCGGATCTCCTCGAGCCAGTAACCATCGTTGTGTGTGAGGAGGTTCCCGTTGGGCAGGAGCTCGGAGACGTTGGCGTGGGTGACCGGCCAGGTGTGGACGACCAGTCCATTCATGTCGATCAGGTACTCGGTGTAGCCATAGGCCGAGGAGAAGAGGGTGAAACCGTTGTAGCATCTTTCGGGGTCGTATTTCCTGACCCCATACAGCCCGTGGTGCAATCTGGCCTTCTCCCCTGCGGTCAATATCCGACCATTCACGTACATCAAATCACTTCCTTCTCTTCGGTATCCAGTAGACCTCGATCTTGTACACGCTTCTACCATTCTGGGGGTCCTGGATCATTATCTTCGCGGTGTACCCGTTCTCCCGGCTGGGCTGTTCGTCGACGTATGCCCAGCCCCTGGCCTCGAGGGATTTTACCGCAAGCAGTCCACCCCTGGGCAGGGCCCGGGAAAATTCGAAGTTAATCCCGGTTGTTCCCTCGCCGGCGACGTGGACAGTTCTAAGATCCCTGCCTTTTATTATCAGCAGCTCGGCCCCGTCGATGTCGGCCTCGAATCGGAGTACCCTCCGGGCTCCCTCCACTTTGACCAGGTCCTCGTCCTCCTTCCTCCTCCTCGCCAGGAGATCCCTTGCCTCCAGGTGGCCTGGTGCCTGCAAGAGGCGGTTTTGGTACTTCTCTAGGTCTCTGAGGCCTGCCTCCGCAAGATCAATGAAAGTCTCGATACCGATGGTGGAGTAACGGCCGACATCCCTCCGGTACCTCTCAAGTGATCCCCTGAGTGACCTTAGGGAGATTTCAGCCTTTTTCCTGGACGGGGAGGTCTCCTCGTCCTCGTACCTGAAGAAGTCCATGAAGGCCTTCACGTAGGCGACGTTCAGGCCGAGGAACGCCCTTCCCTCCCTGAGGCTTTTCGCGGCAGTTCTTGACAGCTTCCCGTCTCCTATATGGGGCCGGGCCTTGGTGAAAAGACCGAGCATATCGTCGTAGATATGTAGGCCCTCCCTCATTTCATCAAGTGTATCGTCCAGCTGGGGTTTAGATAGCAGGTAGATCTCCCTCAGGAACCGGGCGTGCTCCCTGCCCCCGTCGAGGTAGGGATCGCCCTCGACGACGAACATCTCGGTCATGAGGTGCCCCAGCGGGTTCCATGGGTGGGTCGAGGCATACGGATCGATGTAGAGCGACTTCCTCATGGCGTCATCAGATTTTAACAGCATCTTCCCGATGTATGTCGCGGCCCCTCTCCCGAAGGTACGAGAGGCCCAGTCTCTGGCGAGTTCCGGGGCCGTGAGCCGGGGCTGCCACATGAGCCTCTGTGCGGCGTAGAAGTGGGAGTCCATCCAGAGGTTCCAGGGCGGCCCCATGAAGGTTCCCTTTGCACCCCTTCCCAGGGCGTATTTCAGGCCCGCCTCGAACCACTCGCCCATGTAATCGGGGTAGGTCATGGAGCCGTGAGGGCCGTGGACCTGTTCCAGCTCCAGGACCGTGTCATGGTTCGTCAGGCCAAGGGTGGGGTTGAATGCCTGGTACCACCACTGGTCGCACTTTGTTAGCTTTATGGATATGATCAGGTTCCGTGTTGGGATGTCCTCGAATATGGACCTGAAAATCGACGGCACGCTGTGCTGCTCCCAGTCGTTAACCACCCACGTCCTGTGGTAGTAGAGCTTGTCGAACTCCTCGACCACCACCCCATACATCGCCTTTACGAACCTCCTGTATTTCTCCTCCCGGGAAAGCGTGCTGTCGTTGTGTATGACGTCAAATGACCTGATGTTACCGATTGGCAGCATCTCCCCTATTCTTACCCCGATTCCGTCCAGCTCCGGGACGGATTCCAGTATGTCCCTGTAACGTTTCCGGAGAATCTCCCAGAAGCTGTCGTCCTCCGGGGAGAGCCTTGCCCTGCTGGACCGAAGCATCTCATCCTGGTAGAGGAACTCGTCGCCGATGGGGAGGATCTTCATGCCGTACCTGTGGGCCTCCCTTGCCACTTCTGAGTACAGCTGCCTGTAGATCCCGGTTCTCTCGCTCTGGGGGGGTTCTTCCCAATTCGCTATCCTGTAAGTCCGGCCGAAGAGGAGGCTGTTTGCCCCGTATCTGTAGGCCCTCTCGATTTCTTTTTTAGCCGAGGAAAGCAGATCGTCATACCTGGTCACGTCGTAGTAGGGAGGTTCGATCGTATCCAGGGAACCGACCCCTGCAAGCATAAATCTTAGGGGAAGAGCTGGCTCCATGTCAACCGATTCCCCTGGCAGGCCTCCAGTTACCCTTATCCTGTCCGCGATGTACATTAAACCCCGGGCGGCACCCAGTACAGATGATCCGGAAAGCTCCCATCCTCCCTCCACCGGGCGAAAGCTAAATGCCTCCGTGTTCTTTCCCGGGGGCTTTTCGGATTCCACGTGCAGGGTCTTGGAAGAATCCCCCTCCACCGCCAGGCCTATGCCCTCGGATCTGAAGGCCTCCATGAGCTCGGCCAGACCGGATTGAAGGGGTGCTTCAGTTTCTGGGAGGGAACCGAGGTCGATTCTGATCTTCATAGATTATCACTGTCAGTTGACCGGGGGGCCCGGTCTTAAAGGTGATTGTAACCCGTGGTCTGGATATACATAAGAACTCCGGTATTAACTTGACCACCATGGAGAAAGAACACCCCGAGGAAGATGACGTTGATGGGGAGGACGAGGATCCTCTTTCCAAGTACAGGGCCGCCGGAAAGGTGGCTGCAGAGGCTAGGAACCATGGAATATCGATGGTTGCCGATGGAGTGAGGCTGATAGATGTCTGTAATGATGTGGAGGCCAGGATAAGGGACCTGGGCTGTGAACCTGCCTTCCCGTGCAACATCTCAATAGACCACGTCGCAGCCCACTACACGAGCCCACCCGCCGATTCTTCCACCTTCAGGATGGGCCAGCTGGTAAAGATAGATGTGGGGGCCCATCTGGATGGCTACATCGGGGATACGGCATCCTCCGTCGTCGTTGGGGGTGGCGGTTCGGAGCTCATCACAGCAACTGAGGAGGCCCAGGAAGCGGCCCTCGCGATGGCGGGACCCGGTATCCCAACGAACGATGTGGGGAAGGAGATAGAGGACGCGATAAAGAGCCACGGTTACGTGCCCATAAAGCAACTATCGGGTCACACGGTCGAACAGTACATTCAGCACGGGGGAAAGACCATCCCGAATTTCTTCATGCCCCACGGCGATCCCCTGGAGGCAGGGGAGGCATATGGCCTTGACATATTCGCAAGCAGTGGAACCGGCAACGTGACCGAGTCCACGCTCTGCTACATATACGCCCTGAACCTTGAGAACCCATTCCCAAGGCTAAGGGTGGCCAAGCGACTCTACGGCCACATAGTCGAGAACTACAAAACGCTACCCTTCGCCGAGAGGTGGTACAAGCAGAAGTTCCCATCTTCCAGGGTCGCACTGCTCGAGATGCTCCAGCGCAAGGCACTGCGCAAGTACGGGGTTCTGTCGGAGAGCAGGGATATCCTTGTGGCCCAGAGCGAGCACACGTTCGTCGTGACAGAGAACGGGATAGAGGTTACGACCAGCCTATGATCGCCTCGGGCGCCAGCGCCTAATGGCCCCAGATGCGATCGCCAGGGCGAGAATTCCGAGAACTCCGATCTCTGGAACCGGGGTCTGCCTGGTCAGCCCGATCATCAGGTACCCGGAGTTATCGGTGTTGTCCCTGTGCTCCACACCGTAGTAACCCTTGTAGGTTATCGAGCGCAGGTACCCGTCCTGGTTCTCGTAGTAGAATCCGCTGCCATACCACAGGGCAAACCAGGGTCCCGTCTGCTCCCCGACGGTGTCGTATATGATGACATCGACCTCCTCGTCTCCGGCGGTCCTGCTGTATTCGTTTGTGGCAAAGCTGTAACTGAATGTGCCGGTGTTCAGGATCATCCCCTGGGGTGTGTCCGCGGTCCAGCCCTGTGGCGGGCCCGGTAGCTGGGCGATCAGCTCCTGGAATGGAACGGCTTCAGCGGGACTTTGATCTGCGAGGTTTTCAATGGCCCCCATGTTCATGAGGTCCGCGTAATCGTAAAGTATGTTTGTTGACGATATCGAATCTCCCTGGATCATGACCAGGATCCTTGAAGCGGGAACCTCCTGACCAATTGCGGGAGCTAATGTGGATATGCATAGTATGGCAAGCAAAGTCATGGCTCTATCTATTCTCATGTGGCATCGTCCCAGAGGGGGCTAAGCGCCCCGCTTATTTTTCTTTCTCTGCCGGGGCTAAATGGGGTCGAACCGGGTCGCCCGCCTGCTCAGTGGGATATCACGGAATCGACCGTGATCTCGGCGATATCCTGGGAGTAGGATATTATCCTGTGCAGGCTCTCGGCAGCGAGCATCGCGTTTAGGACATGGCTCCGCTTTTTCCTCCTGGTGATGTCTGTAAAGGTGGAGATGGCGTAGTCCTCTATTTGGCGATCGACCTCTATCAGGACTTCCTGTGCCATCCCTATATCGCTCTTCAGGAATGAGCGCATGCTCCTGGAGAAGATGTCGGAGCACAGGTTGGAAATTTCCACCAGGCTATTGGGTAGGGAGGAGGACTTTGATATATCAAGCATCAGATTTGCCACGTTCTCGACGTGATCACATATCCTCTCCACGTTCCTCGCGACCGAGAGGTAGCAGGTGGCCAGGTGTATGTCGAGGTCCACCGAGTGCGAGAACCTGTGGTCGATTATTCCGTAGTTTATCTGCCTCAGAAGGAACCAGTGAATCCTGTCAACGTGGGACTCCCTCGTGGCGATGTCCGATAGGAGCGTCCTGTTCGACTCGGAGAGGGCCGCCGGGAGATCCCGGATCATCGATTCGGCGAGTAGGTACAGTCGAGAAAGGGCGGAGGGAATCGTCAGCTGGGTTGGATCCAGCATCTGCTTTATCTCGATCGACTGGGAATCCTCCCTGATGACCTCCAGGCCCATGAGGCCCTCCACGAGGTTGAAAATGTGGGTTCGGTGCTCGGAGCTGAAGCGGTCGGACCTGATGGTGATGGAGTCGAATCCCATGATGTAGGATGCAATTACCTTTCTCGAAAGAAGGCTGAGGTCGTCATCGAGGCTGATTACCTTCTGCCTCTTGTCGGAGGGCCTTTTATCGAGGGGGTAAATTGATATGCTGCCGTCTTCCTTCTCGCTCATCGCTATTCTGGAGCCCTTCCCAATTCCGGATCTCTCGGCCCAGTCCTTGGGAAGGCTGACGGTGAAGGTGGATCCACCTGTCATCTGGACTGATCTCACGTCTTCCATGCCTGAATTATTTATACTATATATTAAAGTTTTACCTATATATAGTAGTTAGCGAACATTATTGAGCCAAATATCGGACCGCTGGCCAACTTCACTTGGGTGAAGATGATAAATTATGAGGAGGAATAAAATGAAAAAAAGCAGTTCATTGGCACTAGCGATCGTTGCAGTACTGATGTCATCGATGCTACTAGGGTGCATCAATCAGGCCAGCGGGTCGATCAGCATAGTCGGTTCGACCACCGTACAGCCTATTGCGACTCAGGCAGCAGAAGCATACATGGACGACAACGAAAACGCAGACATCCAGGTCAGCGGTGGCGGCTCCAGCACTGGGATCCAGTCCGTTGGAGAGGGCACCGCCGATATCGGAATGGCCTCAAGGCAGATCAAGTCCACAGAGACCGACACTTATCCCGACCTCGTCGAGCACGTTGTCGCTAAGGACGGCATTGCAATAATAGTTCACCCCGACAACCCCATTGTCAAACTATCGATGGCCCAACTTAAGGCGATTTACAAGGGCGATGTCACCGGCTGGAAGGACGTTGGTGGCCTCGACGCGGAAATCGTCGTGGTTGGCAGGGACAGCGCTTCCGGTACCAGGGAGTTCTTCCACGACGCCGTGATGAACAAGGAGGATTTCGTGGCTACTCAGCTGGAGAAGGCCTCCAACGCGGGCGTGAAGGAATCTGTGGCTAACACCGAGGGTGCAATCGGATACGTCGGCCTGGGGTACGTTGACGAGCAGGTTAAGGCAGTCCGGATAGATGGAGTGGAACCGACCGTTGGTAATGTCATTAGCGGCGATTACCCCGTCTCCAGGGAACTCTACATGTACACTGATGGCGAGCCCAAGGGATTGGCAAAGGAATTCCTTGACTTCATCAAGTCATCCGAGGGTCAGGACATCGTCGAGGCAGAGGGCTTCGTGCCGCTGAGTGGCTCTGGCGATGGCGGAAGGCAGTCCATCGGCATAGTCGGCTCGACTACCGTTCAGCCGATAGCCACACAGACGGCCGAGGCATACATGGATTCCCACGCAAACACTGACATCACCGTCAGTGGTGGGGGTTCAAGCGTCGGCATCAGGTCTGCAGGAGAGGGCACTGCCGATATCGGCATGGCCTCAAGGCAGATCAAGTCCACAGAGACCGAGAAATACCCGAATCTCATCGAGCACGTTGTTGCCAGCGATGGAATAGCCATCATAGTACACCCCAGCAACTCGGTAGGCGCGCTGACGATGGCCCAGATCAAGTCGATCTACAAGGGTGATGTTACCAACTGGAAGGACGTTGGTGGCCCCGACCTACAGATCGTCGTGGTTGGCAGGGACAGCGCTTCCGGTACCAGGGAGTTCTTCCACGACGCCGTGATGAACAAGGAGGATTTCGTGGCTACTCAGCTGGAGAAGGCCTCCAACGCGGGCGTGAGGGAATCCGTAAAGGGTACCGAGGGTGCAATCGGATACGTAGGTCTCGGATACCTGGATGAGTCCATCAAGGCGGTGAAGGTCGACGGCGTTGACGCCACCGTATCAAATGTCATTGATGGTTCATACCCGGTATCCAGGTCGCTGTACATGTATACCCAGGGACAACCAACGGGTCTTGCCAAGCAATACCTGGACTTCGTTAAGTCCGCAGCTGGTCAACAGATCGTCGAAGATGAAGGATTCGTGCCTTTGGCATAAACAATGTAACTACAAAATGGCCGAGGGGGCCAATTTTTTTCTCCCCCTCAAGTTTTTTTCTAAATTTAAAAGGAGGAAAAGGGATTGCGGTGGTGGGATTTCAAGGAAAAGAGCATCAAGTACATTCTCTTCATAGCCGCAATCTTTGCCACGATAACCGTTATTTTCATCATAGGTTTTCTCTTCGCGGAGGGGTTCCCGGCCTTCCGCGAAGTCGGCATTGGAACGCTAGTTGCAGGTCCGGAGTGGGTGCCAACGGGGGTTCCGGAGAGGTACGGTGGCCTACCTCTGGTCATAGGTACACTCCTGGTAACCGGGGGCGCAGTTCTGATCTGCGGGCCCCTGGGGGTGGCATGTGCCCTATTCCTTTCTCAAATAGCACCGCCCAGGGCGAGGTTCGTCCTTAAACCGGCGGTGGAGTTGCTCGCCGCCATACCTTCCGTGGTATATGGTTTCTTTGGACTGAGCATCATGGCCAGGTGGATAAAGGTGGCCTTTGACATTCCAACCGGGGAGACCTGGCTTAACGGTTCAATATTGCTCGGGATCATGGCGCTGCCCACGGTGGTCAGCGTCTCTGAGGAGGCCCTGACAGCTGTGCCAAGGGAGTTCAAAGAGGCATCCCTGGCCGTTGGTGCAAACAAGTGGCAGACCATAAGGAGCATCATCCTCCCCGGTGCACTATCGGGGATAACAGCTGCCATAGTCCTCGGACTGGGAAGGGCAATAGGGGAGACGATGGCCGTCATGATGGCCACGGGAAACGCACCCATAATCCCCAAGCCGGTCTGGAACATATTCTCCCCGATAAGGACGATAACGGGAACGCTGGGCACCGAGATGGGGGAGGTTCCACTGGGCAGCATACACTACCACTCGTTATTTGCACTCGCGGTCATTCTATTCGGTGTCGTCATCATAATCAATTTCATAGCGACCTGGATTCTCGGTTACATCAGGAAGAAGCAGTACGGTGAGGCTGGCAAGAAGGGTCGCTTCAGAGTATCACTCTCCCACGAGGTCATACGATCGATCAAGAGGGTTCTATCATACACACTGGGGTTCTTCCTACTTACCTTCCTGTACTTTGCGCTCGGAATTATTGCGGTTGGCGGGGCAATATTGGTCTACTTGACCTACAGGTGGGTATCCCCGCGGTTAAGCAGGAAACGGTCTCAGGGCATTGCCTTCAAGGCGCTGTGGGCAAGTGGGATAGCCACGATTATAATTCTCGGGGTTCTGCTCACATTCATCATCGCCAGGGGTGCCCCTGCCATAAGCTGGGATTTCCTAACCAAGTCGCCGAGGGATTCAGGTCGGGAAGGGGGAATATTCCCGGCAATAATAGGCACGCTATATCTCGTGGCCGGGGCCATCGGGGTTGCGCTGCCCATCGGAATAGGCGCGGCGATATATCTGAACGAGTACGCCAGGGAAGGCCGGATTACCAAGCTTATAAGGATGGGCGTGGATGCCCTGAACGGGACGCCATCAGTGGTTTTCGGGCTCTTTGGAATGGCCTTCTTCGTGCTCTATCTCCAGTTCGGCCGCAGCCTTATCGCCGGGCAGCTGACACTGGGCCTGATGATTCTGCCGACGATTGTTCGAACTACTGAGGAGAGCCTCAAGTTCGTCCCGATGACCCTCAGGGAGGGTAGCCTTGCCCTGGGAGCAACCCAGTGGCAGACCGTGAGGAGGGTTGTACTGCCACCCTCTTTACCGGGGATAATAACGGGATCAATACTGGCAATTGGAAGGGCAGCCGGCGAAACGGCGCCGATTATATTCACCGCGGCCGTCTTTATAACCAGGTTCCTTCCCGACAGCGTATTTGATCCAGTAATGGCCCTGCCATACCACCTATTCAGCCTGGCCGTGGGAGTACCAAACTCCGAGACCAATGCATATGGAACGGCCGTGGTCCTGCTGACTGTCGTCCTTCTAATCAATCTCGGAGCAATAATAATCAGAAGCAGGTATTACAGGGAGAGATTGTGATGGAAACCGGAGCAAAGCTCAATGTCGACAGGCTTAACGTGTTTTACGGTGATAACCATGCCATAATCGATGCGAGCATGAAGATGCCGCAGTACCGCGTGACGGCGCTGATAGGGCCTTCCGGGTGCGGAAAATCGACATTCATCAGGTGCCTAAATCGAATGAATGACGTGATCGAGGAGTGCAGGGTCGATGGGGCCGTCTACCTCGATGGCGTTGACATCTATGCCAAGGATACCGATGTCGTCCAGCTCAGGAAACGGGTTGGAATGGTTTTCCAGAAGCCGAACCCCTTCCCGAAATCGATCTACGAAAACATCGCCTACGGACCCCAGGTCCACGGCATGAAGAAGGGCAAGGAGCTTGACGAGATAGTCGAGATGAGCTTGCGACAGGCCGCGCTCTGGGAGGAGGTAAAGGACAGGCTTGACGACAGCGCCATGGGGCTTTCTGGCGGGCAGCAGCAGCGTCTTTGCATCGCCAGGTGCCTGGCGATAAACCCCGAGGTGGTGTTGATGGATGAGCCCTGCAGCGCCCTTGACCCGATTGCCACGGCCAAGATAGAGGACCTGATAGACCAGCTGAAGAAGGAATACACCGTCGTCATAGTCACACATAATATGCAGCAGGCCGCGAGGGTCTCGGATTACACTGGTTATTTCTATCTCGGGAAACTGATAGAGTTCGGCAATACGAAACAGATATTCGAGAACCCGAGGGAGGAGAGCACGGAGAATTACATAACGGGGAGGTTCGGTTGACGCGAGAAAAATTTCACAGGCAGATGGAGGAAATCAGGGCCAGGTGGCACAGGGTAGCCCTGAAGGTTCTCGATAGCTTCAAGATTTCCAGCAGGAACCTGGTAGATCAGGACGAGGAGGAGATCAGGTCGGTGATCGGGGTAGATGCCCTCGTGCTGAACGAAACGAGGGAGGTACAGAGGGGCTGCCTCGAGTTACTGGCACTCCAGCAACCCATGGCCGTGGACCTGAGGACGATAAGCAGCCTGCTTAGAAGTGCCGATGATATTGAGAGGATAAACCGGTCCTGCATCCATATCGCCGAGGTGGCCAGGGCAAAGCTTTACGACATGGACATCGATGAGTTCCAGAAAATTCTCCTGCTCGCGGACCAGGTTCGGGACCAGCTGGAGAGAGGGATAGGGGCATTCAACTCCAGGGATATTGAGACGGCCAGGTTCGTTATCGAGCGTGACGCTGAGATAGACAGCCTGCACAGCGAGATATTCGGCAGCCTTCTCAACAGGGTTAAGAATGACGACGCCAAGGCATCTCTACTGATGTTCGTCTCAAGATGGCTGGAGAGGATCGGTGACAGGGCCGTAAAGGTCGCCTCCCGGGCAATTTATATCGTCGAGGGAGAGGACGTTGAATACGAGGCGGAGATAGGAGAACACAAGATATTCCCCAACGGGACGAAGAATCGGAACAACGGGAATGGCCCGGCCGCCCAATAGGGCAGGATAACTTCTTGGAGAAGAAGAAGATACTGTTCATATGTAGCCACAATTCTGCGAGGTCGCAGATGGCAGAGGCTATACTGAGGGCTAAACACGGCGACATGTACGATGTCTACAGTGCCGGGATAGAGGCAACCGAGGTAAATCCCTTGGTCTTACCGGCCTTGGAGGAGATCGGAGTAGATGCATCGGGCCTTTGGTCCAAGGTACTGGACACCTACTCGGGGGTGGATTTCGACCGGGTCATAACCGTGTGTGATGCCGCCCACCGGGCCTGCCCCTTCTTTGCGGGAGCCAGGGAGCTGATCCACCGGGGTTTCAGGGATCCATCGGAGGTGGAGGGCTCCGATGAAGACAAGATGCGAGCCTTTCGTAGGGCCAGGGACGAGATAGCGAAGTGGATAGATGACAACTTCTAGGAAACCAACTAGGTCCTCATCTTCCTCAGATATTCGACGGCTGAAAGCCCCGCGACGCAGCCCTCCCCGATGGCCTTGCAGACCTGCAGCGGTGGCCCGGTGATATCCCCGCATGCGAAGACCCCGTCAATGTCGGTATTCATGGCCCTGTCCACCTCGATGAAGCCCTTCTCGTCTGGGTAAATGCCAAGCGGCATGGCGAGTTCCAGCAAACCCCTGGAGCCCATCTCGATGAAAATACCATCTACCTCTATGGAGGAGCCGTCCTCGAGGAGCAGGCCCTTGACTTTTGAATCCCCGGTAACCTTTGTTGGCTTCAGGTCCGTCACCACGACCCCCCTTTCCCTCAGCATTTCCACCTTTTCATCATCCATCTTCCCCTCGTGGTCGACCAGTGTAACACGGGAGGCGAACTCGAGGAGGTTTTCAGCGGCTGCATAGGCGGCGCTCTCCCCACCAACGATGGCGACACCTCTTTCCCTGAAGAGGGGTCCGTCACAATCGGCGCAATAGCTAATCCCCCTGCCTATGAAATCCTTCTCGCCCTCTATGTTGGATTTGTTCCGGGTGATCCCGGTTGAGAGTATGAGGGCCACGGACTCTATTTCATCGCCGTTATCGAGCCTGCAGGAGAAGTGCCCGCCCTCGCCGTCCAGGGCGATTGCATCGGCGTCGGTGAACTTCACCCCGAACCGGGATGCCTGTTCCTTACCCCGCCTGAGCATCTCCATACCATCTTCCTCGCCCAGGACACAGAACAGGTTCTCTACCCATGCCATTCCAAGCTTGCTCTTGGCAATACGCCCGACCACGACCGTTTCGGCACCCCTTCGGGATGCGTGGATTGCCGCCTGTATCCCGGCTGGACCGGCGCCGATTATCAGGATGTCGGTTTTCATAGGAACCATGTCAGTCTCGAACCTCGGGGGTTAAAAATCACGTTATTGGGCCGTCAAGGTGCTCTTTGAGGATATTAATCTTGGATTTCAGCATCTCCAGGCTAGGGGGAAATCCCGCATCCCTCCTTAGCGAGAGGTCAAGCCAGGGAGCCTCCTCGTAGAGGTGCCACGCCGCTTCTGCATTTTCGAGCTCCCTCCCTGCATGCACCATCCTTCCTTCCCCGGGTTCCGCAAGTAGGAAACCCAGCGTATTCTGGATGCTCAACATTGTTCGGTGGAAGAACTCGATGTGTAAAGCCTCCTCCCTGAGTCTAGCCGCGTCCCCACTGGATAGGTCCATCTTCAGGGCATCGGATATGATGTTAAAAGCCCTCTGCGAGTTATTTACGGCAAGCCCGAGCTCCGCAATGAAGGCATCCCAGTCATTCCCTCCCGACTCGTTCAGGAACCACCAGTTTCTCGGGGAATCTGGGACTTCCTCGAGGACGAGGGATGAGAGGGCGTCCAGCCTTGCCCTGGAGAGTGAGACCTCGTTCTCCTGCAGGAAGTAGAGGGCCCCCATGAATTCCGGGGGTACCTCGTTCCCGAAAAGCAGGGGGTGGGCGGGGCCTAGGAACCAGGGGCCGTTGAAGTATGGGGGAATGCAGGGCAGGTGGGAAACCGCCTGGCTGGTGGCCTTCCAGGCCTCCACGACGGGCCCCGAGGCGGAACCGAAGTCCCTTGATGCCACGGTGTCCAGGACCTCCCCGAGCGTTTTCTCCGGCCTCCAGCGCCTCCACCAGCCGAGCTCCTCGGCCCTGGATCCCCACATCCCGAAGAACATCCAGGACTGGAGCACACCATTGGGTCCAAGACCCGACACGTTGCTCCACTTCTCCCCAAGCCTCTGGAGGCAGGGAACATAGGGCATGTGGATTGCCTCGAGCCCGATCGCCGTCTCCGATTTAACGAAAAATCCGAGCCCCCTTGACCTGCAGGCGCGTTCCTGGGCTTTTATTCGATCGGAGGGTCCCGTGAAATCGACGCTGTAGTCCCATATCCTCTTGGTGTAGCCCTCCTTCTTCATGAAGTGGTCCTTGTCGATCTCGGAGAGGAGTCCGACGTCACCTGGAAGGGATTCGATCAGGGCGAGCTGGTTGAAGTCCGCGGACCACCTGAAGGCCGAGTATGGCCAGGCCAGGACGGGAGCATCCGGTTTCACCCGGTGAACTGCGCTGGAGGTGTTCCCAGCGAATCTTGAGACGATCTCCTCCGCCTTTCTCTCGCTGCAGCGGGGGCAGTTGGTTCCCCTCTCGTCATCGAGGTCCTCCCCCGCCGGGCGCATGTAGCAGTGGTAGTAGGACTCGCCCCCGATTATCATGATCAGGCCGCCCAGGAGTGGCACCTCGGTGAAGATGCTCTCCCAGAATTCCGAGTAGAATTCCAGCGACCTTTCCTCCGACGAGCACAGCGTGAAGATCCTCTTCTTCCCCGGCGGGGTCCCGAGGCGGGATCCCCTGACGCCCGGGTGGTTGTCAAAAACGGGGTGGTCCTCCGCGAGTTTTGGCAGGACCGGAACCCAGTAAAGGGATATCCCGTAGCTGGATGACCTCTCCGTGGCATCCCTGAGCGTGGCGAGGTTTTCTTCCCGGTCCGGGTGGTTCAGTTCGGGTAGCACCTCGCTCTTCACGTAGAAGAGAATGTCGCCGTAAATTGTCATTCCGTTCACGCCGTAGTGTGCAAGCAGGCGGAAGGCGTCATCGGAGAGGTAGTCGGGGGACAGGTCCGGTACCAGGTAGTTTGATCCCCAGGGGGCTTGGCTAATCTGGACCCCCCAGGAGGGCTTGACGTTCAGTTCAAGCACCGGGAGAACCGGGCCCCTCTTGGAGGACATCTCCCTCTCCAGGTATGCAGCCCCCGACCAGAGGCCATGTAGATCCGAGCTGGTAATCTCGATCTCGCTCGAGGATGTGGAAAGTGAGAACTCGCCATTCTGGTATCCACCTTCAAGTACCAGCCTAATCCTGTTGGATCCATTTTTCGAGACCAGTACGCCAATTCTGCCCATAAAGTCCTCGAGGTCCGCTGAAAGCTCCTTGATACCCGGTTCTTCCCCGCCGATGATCTTCCACTCACCATCTAGCATGAATTCCCCCTTCCCGCAGAGAACGGGATCGTCGAAACGAATCCTCAGGTGGGGATCCCTTCTACACACATGAAGTGGATCCCTGTTGGTTTCCTTCAACAGGTCCCTGATCCAGATGGAGTTATGCATCATCCTGATCGGTCTCCGAAACCGGCGTAAGGCTGAAAAAGTTTCTCCCAGGCCTCCAATTTGGAACCTGAATAAATAAACCGATGTCACCCATTATAAGGCACCCTGGCTCAGGGATTATGATGCTTTACCCTGTTGAACTTGGTCTGCCTGAGGAGCTATCGGAGGAGACGAAACGTCTGATGAGGCTTCTGGGACACGTGAGCCGGCAGGGCAGGCTGAGGGAGGACGGGAGGGATAAGCTCGAGCAGGTCATATCATTCCTGCCCCTCATGAGGAAGGTCCTGAGTAAAACAAACAAGCGGAAATCCCTGAACGTCCTGGAGTGCGCCTCGGGAAAGGGCCACCTCGGTCTTCTCCTGAACCAGTTCCTATCGGAGGAAACAGACCGGGAAATAAACTGGGTAGGAATAGACAACTCGGAAAAACTGGTCAAAAAGTGCAGGAACATTGCGGAAGAGATGGGCCTTGAAAACGTGGAGTACCGTACATCGAGGATACTGGACTACACATGCGATGGGCCAATACACGTGCTGCTGGGGCTCCATGCCTGCGATACCGCCACCGACGAGGCACTTGTCAAGGGGCTTGAGATACGGGCCCGCTACATTTTCCTGGTTCCCTGCTGCCAGAGGGAGGTTTCGGGGCAGCTAGCGGGAATTGAAAATGGCGTGCTGGCTGTAATAGCGGGCAATTATACCCATAGAAAGGTACTGGGCACGCTCCTCACGGACTCCCTCCGCAGGCTGATCCTCGAGAGCTTCGGGTACGAGGTCGATGTATTCGAGTACGTATCCGTCAGGAGGACCGAGAAGAACATCATGATCAGGGGCGAGTCGGGCAAGGTGCCCGATGAAAATTCCTGGGTTGCCTACAGGAGTACACTCGAAGAGCTGGGGCTAAGGCTGACCCTCGATGAATTGCTCGTTGAGAGGGGTCTCTCCCCGCCCCTAGAGTAGCCTCTTCTCTCCCTCTATTTTCTGTATTTCCGTTATGTCCTGGCTGACCTCAATGCATCCGATGTACTTCCCCTCGCCATTCCTGACGGGGAAGTAGCGTATGTAGACTTTCCGCTCTCCCATCTGAATCCAGAACTCTGCGACTTCCAGCTTTCCCTCCTTGAAGCCTTTGAGGATCTCCTCGACCCTGTCTATGCTCTTGCTCGGGTGGCAGTTCTGTACCTTTCGACCTATTACCCCCTTCGGGCGGGGGAAGATCCTGTCTCCGTTCTTGTTGAAGTACCGGACCACGTCATCCTGATCGACGAAGGATAGCTCGACCGGCAGTGATTCCATTATACGTTCAAAGGTGGCTGAGTCGATATCACCTGTCATCCTTTCTCCTCCGATCCCCGTATCCAGCAGATGGTTTAAAGGGTTTTCCAGCGGGGCCTGGCATGCTTCTGTTCCGCACAGTCAACCTGGTGAGACACCTGTCATTTACACGGTTCCCCGGTCTGATCGGGCCTTTTCATGCAACGGGTTACTTGCCTGCAGGCAGTTCTTCATCGCATGCCGCTGTACCAGTGGGATCATCAGCCGAGGAAATTCCCGGCGTTGGGGATCTCCCGTAGATCATGACATTTGGACTCCCCTTTTTAGGTATGCCGATATAGCCCTCGTACCTATCATCGAGGTACAATTCTAGGTAACAGATATACCCGGAAACTGGGCAGGCGGGGGCCTTCCTAAGCTTCAGGACGCGGTTCTCCAGCTCGATGCTGAGGGGGTCTTTGAGATCTTCATTCCGGTTCTGCAATTCCATCGAACCTGGATTAAACCGTTGCCCGCTGGACCAGATCGTTTATATTCTCGACTACCTCCACCTCTATGCCTACGTTTTCCTCGATGTAATCTTCCGTCGAGACCTGTTTTTCCACCCATCCTCTGGTGACCCTTCCCCATCGTGTGACCTCTGTCTCTTCGTAGACCGTCAGCTGTGAGTTTTCAACGGAGATGTAGAAGACGGGGGAACCCGCATTCTTGGCGGCCTGGGCCTTCTGCACAACACCACCAATTTCACCGATGGTGCCATCTGGTTGAATGGTACCCGTGAGGGCGATGTTCGATTTGAGGGTCTGGGAGTTGATAATAGACAGGGTAAGCAGTGTCATCGCGGCCCCCGCGCTTGGTCCATCCACGCTTGGTATCTCGGCGGGTGCTGATATGGAAAAGATGAGGTCGTAGTTGCCGAGGCTCTTGCCGGAGACTTTCTCTGCGATTTCCTTGGCCAGAATGGCCGTGTCCTGGAAAACCTCTCCCATGAGTGGTTCCGTGTTGACGAGCACCCTGCCCCTTCCAGGAACGATTTCAAGGCTCAGATTGGTGATGACCCCCTGGTAGGTGTAGCCGAAGGGCCACGATCCGGCCACGGTCATTACTGCGGGAGCTACAACCGAGGCGGAACTTATGCTTGGTGAAACTGATGTTGCATTGGAGAGATTGTAGGTCGCTGCCTTCTGGTAGCTTAATACCAGCTGTTGGTAATTTTCCAGCATGCCGGAGTATTCACTGTTTCTCAGAGTTTCTGTGGATAGGGCCTCCTCAAGACCTGATATAATCTGGGTCATGTTATCTATTTGCTGCCTCTCCAGAGAAAGTGTCCTAGTCACGGAGAGAAGTGAGTAGGCCATTGCCCCGGACAGTATGATCATGATTACCAGAGCTGCTGGGATCACCCTATTCTGTACTGGGCGCTTCCCACTATTTTCCTGCTCCTGTATCATGCTACCAGTTTTCCATTTTTTCTTTTTATCTATATCCAAATTATCCAGTGCTTACCAGTTTATGATATTACTAGGCTCTTCTTAACCAGAAAAACAGGATCACCGATGGGACCATGCCAGGACCAGTAAGGGAAAAATTTGGGGGGGCATAGCTAATATGCTTCGATATCCGGGTGATATGACGAGCATCTCCCTTATCAGCTTGGTAGCAAGCTAAGTGAATCCCGAGCCAATCAGTATGTAAAGAAGGGATGACAGGTTTATCGGCATGAGAACGACCCTTCTCTGGAATGCCCTTAAAGGAGCGGTAGAGATTTCGTTCTTGGAAAGGTTTGGGACAGATCCCAAAACACGATCCTATTCCTTTTTCAGAAGTCTCTCCAGTTCCTCGGGCTCAATCTCGATCTCGTTGAAGAAACTAGAAGTCAGGGTTTCCTTGCCAAAGTTCTTCCACAGGCTGCGCAGTACATTGCTGACGGTCTGCTTCTCGAGGTCCTTCCTGCTGAGGGCGGTCTGGTAGAGGTAGAGAAGGCCTCCCTTGCCCTTGGCGACCTTCCTCGTCAGGAGCCCCTTGTTGAAAAGGGACGTCATCGTTGTCATGACCGTGGTGTAGGCTATCTTGCGTTCCCTCTTCAGTTCCTCGAAGATCTCCCTGACGGTGAAGGAATCATCACCGTACTTCCAGGCCACCTCCATGACCTCCGACTCCAGGGGTCCCAGGACTGATTCAACATGGTCATCTGCACCAATTCGATACTCGGTTGGTTTGAAGTCACGGCCGGGCAAAATCCATCGCCTAATTATTATGGCTCATAGTAGCAATGTTTAATTATATTACGTTAACCACATGTTTAGCTATTAAAGGAAACATACAAAAATAGCGAATCCTACCTCATCCCCGTTGAACTCCCAGGATTTTATTCGCGAGTTCGTTCACAATGGCGGTGGGAACTACATAGACCTCGGCAACTACGACTTCGGGCTTTCCTCCGAGGAGGTGCATGTAAGGGATAAGCTGGCAAACGAGGTTACCAGCCTCAGGAGAGCTGGCATTGTCTTATCTCACGAGAGGAAGGTTAACCCGTCCTATTATATCGCGGTCCTTGGGCTCCTGACCCTGGCTTTCTACTTCTCCATTTTCTTCCTCAGGGACGCCCTCGGTGATGACCTACTGCTAGTCGCGGTTTTCGCCCTCTTTATAAGTCCCTTCGTTTTCAGGAGATTCACATCGGGTTTCAGGGTCATCGGACTTTACTTCGCAGTATGCATCCTGCTCTCTCTCACGGTGGGCTCCTGGGAGGAGAACAAGCTGGGCTCGGGCGTTATCATATTCTTCCTGGTGGGCCTGGCGCCCTACGTGGCCTCCAAGATATTCGCCCGCATATGGACGGAGAGCGATTTAATCCTCTCATCAGCTGGAAAGGACCTCAAGATCAGGATCGAGGAGGCCAAGGTTGGTCCCATAAGGAGGGCTCTGGAGGGTTCTGCCTAGCTCTTGATCGACACCTTCTTTCCTGATCTTGCCGATTCCACCATGGCATCACAGATCAGGTTGCACTTGTAGCCATCCTCGAAGGTTGCCCCCTGGGGTCCGACCCCCCTGTCGTTGACGACGGCGTCGACGATCTGCCTTGCCTCGTGTACGAACGTGGCTCCCCACCCGATAATGTGTCCGTGGGGCCACCAGACGTCGAAGTTGGGGTGGCTTGCCTCCGTGACGATGACGTCGTGGAAGCCCTCGACGCCTTTCTTCCTGTCATCTATCAGGTTGACCTTGAGCCTGTTCATGTCCTCCATGTCGAAATAGATGCTTCCCTTCTTGCCGTTGATCTCGATAGTCTCGTGGTTCTTCCTTCCGGAGCACATCCTAGACGCCTCGATGGTTCCAATTGCACCGTTCTTGAACTCGACTACGGCCTCTACGGCGTCGTCGACGGTGACCTTGCCCTTCTTCTTCGGGTCGTCGGGCAGGGACCTCTCCTTGATCATCGTCTTTGTCGAGGCCATGACCGACTTGTACTCCCCGACGAGGTACCTGCCGAGGTCGATCGTGTGGGCCGCCAGGTCTCCGAGGGATCCGCTCCCGGCGACATCCCCATCGAGACGCCAGACCAGGGGTGTGTTCTGGTGCGGGAGGATCCATTCTTGGAGGTACTGGCCGCGGAAATGGTAGACCTTTCCGATTCGGCCCTCATCTATCAGCTGCTTTGCCAGCCCGATGGCCGGGAGAAACCTCGCGTTAAAGGAGACCATGTTCTTGACGCCGGCCTTATCGACGGCCTTCAGCATCTCCTTTGCCTCCCCTGTGTTCCTGCCGAGAGGCTTCTCGCACCAGATCGGTTTCCCGGCCTCGGCCGCCTCGATGCAGGGCTCCATGTGCATGTCGTTGGGGGCACCGTTGTCGAACAGCTCGACCTTATCGTCCTTGAGCATCTTGTGCCAGTCGGTGTAGTACTTCTCGTAACCGAATCTGCGTGCGGCCTCGGCGACGCGCTTCTCCCTTCGCCCGCTAATTGCGACCAGCCGGGGTATTCCTGGCGGGGGCCAGTAGATGTATGACATGGTCTTGTAGGCGTGGGAATGGGCCTTTCCCATGAAGGCATACCCGAGCATTCCTACGCCCAGTTTCGGGATCTCCTTCGTGGGGGATACGGTGTCTCCCATTGTCAGGAATCCAACCTCTTTCTCCTTCTTCTTTGGCATAGCATCAACCTTCGCTGGAGTGGTTCGCAGTTTGGGTTCCAGTCAAATAAATAGATTGGTTTATCCGGGCAGATCAGGTGCAACGCCTGGAGTACTCGAGGGGATTATCAGATATGAACTGGAGGACGGCCTGCCTGTCGGGTACCCCCGTCGTTGCGCCCGGCCTGGAAACGCAGAAACCGCCGACGGCGTTCGCGAACCTGGCCGTTTTGCCTGTATCCCACCCCTCGCCTATGCCCAGGATGAAGCCGGCCACGAAGGCATCCCCGGCCCCGGTCCCGTCAACGGGCAGAAACTGCGGGTCCGAGGGCATCTCGATGACCTCAGAACGGGTCCTCACAAGGCAACCGGTGGAGCCCATCTTGATCGCGACTATTTTCGGTCCCATGGACATTAGGATCTCGGATACTCCCTCGGCCGTGGCCCCGGGGTCACCGATGACCATGCGGGCCTCGTCGAGGTTAGAGAAGTAGTAGTCGATCTGTTCCATTGCCGCCATGAGTTTGGTCCACTCGACCCGGTCGCTCCAGGCGAGATCGATCGATGTTTTTGCCCCCTCTTCGTGAGCCCTGGTGAATATTTTCCTCAGATCAGACGGTGAGACAGACGGTATCAGGTTGTAACCGCCCACATGAAATAGGTCGCATTCGTAGCTGTCCTCGGAGATATCATCCTTGCAGAAGGAGGCATTGGCGCCGACATAGTGGTAGAAAGTCCTCTCCCCGGTCTCCTTTAGGACCTCGATGTCAGTTGATGCGGTTGTCTCCCCGTCATCGATCTTGACCCCGCTGACATCGATATTTTCGTAGCTCCTCAGGGTCTCGATGATGAACCGCCCCCAGTAGTCACTGCCGAGCTTGCCGACGATCTTTGCCCCCGCACCCATCTTTGCGAGGGAGATCCCCGTGTTTGCCGCGCAGCCACCCACGTGGAGGGTGATCGGCTCTTCCAGGGTGACGAGCCTGCCGGACTCGGCCCTCTCGCTGTAGAGCCTAACTATGTCGGCCACCAGGATCCCGGCACAAGTGACCCGCATCGAATCTGTGGAGGCGGGGCCCAATATATGTGTTGAGTGTCATTCTCTCCCGGTGAAGTTCATCCGCTGCAGAACTTCCGGTAGCGTGGTAAGATCATCCAGCACGGACAGGGGCGAGTACTTGGATAGCTCCTCCCTGGAGGACGAGCCAGTAGTGACGGCGAGGAACATGGCCCCTGCAGACCTTGCGCAGTGACCGTCCATGACGTGGTCGCCGACCAGGAGCGTTTTTTGAACGTCAACATCCATGTCCCTGGCCATCTCCTCCAGGGGGGCTGGGTCCGGTTTGGCGGGCTTCCCGGGTGACCTGCAGGATATGGAGTCGAAGATACCGATGGAATCTCCGAGGACCCTCCGGGAGTAATCCTCGCAAGATCTGGTCAGCAGGCCGAGCTTGAGTCCCATCTCCCTGAGGCTGGCGAGTACTTCAATGACGTCAATCAGCGGAGTCGCCTTTCCCGAGGACTCGATCTCCGTTTCATCCATTATCCTGTGTATGGTTACGAGGTCCTCTTCCAGGCCGTCGTCTCCATGCTCCGCGAATGTCTCGATGAGCTCCATTGTGGTGCGTGCCTTCAAGGGCCCGATGCCAGGGTGCTTTTCGATGATGTAGTCCTCGATGAGCGAGCGCATTCTGGCGAAGTCAACCTTGGAGTCGACCAGTGTATTATCCAGGTCGAATACCACCGCGTCAATCCTGGGCGTCAACCTGTCTACGCCGGGTTACCAGTCTGAAATATGGTGCCTCCGGGATCATACTTTTCACGGTCAGAGACACCATATCGGTTATGAAAATAAAGGTCTGCGATTCACCGGTCTACCTTCACAGAATAGGGAAGGGAATTCACATCGACATAGAGCATCCCATCTTCGTCAGGATAATTGAAAGGGGGGACAGGGCCTTCTGCCAGGGCAAGGGAGAACACGGGATCTTCATAGCCCTCAACCGGGAGATGATAGCCAGGGCCGATGCGGTAATGGCCCAGACGCTGGAGGAGAGGTTCCACGGGGCGTGGGAGCAGATCGTGCAGCTATCCAGGGAGATAGGTTGGGAAAAGGTGCAGGAGATGATGACAAGGGCCCAGGAGGGGGAGGTCATCGAAGGTGAGCAGGAGGATCAGGACGAGGAGCCGTAGCTGCTGCAGACCTTGGATATCCCCATCACTATGTGCGGGGCTGTGATTACTCCGAAGATGCGCTTGTACTGGGAGCTCGAGATCTCTCTTACCACACTTTCCTCACCCTTCCTCAGGTAACCCCGCAGAAAGGCCTCGACCAGGGGCTTCATGCGACCCCACCGGAGGGTGTAGTGCCCGGAGTAATAGAGGAACTCGGCCAGGTCCCATGCCGGGTTGCCACCGGTCGAGGCCTGCTCCAGGTCGACGAACCATATCCTGCCCTCCCTGTCGAGTATGGTGTTATCGGGCTTGGAGTCGCCGAGGCTGATGCCCTCTGCGTGGACCCTCGAGATCTCCTCGCCCAGATTCGCGATGTCTGATGGATCCCTGCTGGTCGTTTCCAGCTGCTTTTTCGCAATTTTATCGAAACCGATCCCGGGTATGAACTCCTCGATGATGGTCCGGTTCTCGACGCTGATGTGGTAGACCTCGGGGGCGTTCAGGCCCTTTGACCTGAGGCGCCGGTTCATCCTGTACTCGTTGCTCAGCCTCCTTTCGCCGATGATGTCGAAGTTCTGTGAGCCCACGGTCCATATGCTGAGGGGAATCCACTTGAGCCCGTACCAGTTCTGGAAGGTCTTCGCAACAACACTTCTCCTCGATGAACCCTCCCCGTACTGGATCAGGTAGACGAAGTTCAGGGCGCCACCTATCCTCCTTATTGAGCCGGGTCCCTCGACATCTATTTCGCCCATCAGATCTCTGTATCCCCTCTTGTCGTCAAGGGAGACCAGGCCACCTTCGGTGGGGAGGAAGAGGTAGGATTTGGGGTCTGGAAGGTCCTCGAAACCATCGACGGATGCGAAGTCAATATCGTGGTAAAGATCATCGATGAACGTCGGCTCGAGGGACCTGCTTGCCATTCCGTATGTAGCCAGCCGTCTTATGGCCAGGTCCACCTCCCTGAAGGGGGTGAATACCTTTTCCCCCGGCTTCGGGAGCTCCTCGATCAGCTTCTGGGTTACCTTGATGTACCCGTTCGACTGGAGCTGGCCCGACTCAACCATCCTTTCTATTGCCCTGGTGTAGCCGTGCTGGGGCTCGCCGTTCTTCTCAAGGAGAAGCCTGATGTAGGATGACCTCAATGGCGGGTATATCTTTGCCCTCCTGTTCATCTTGACGTGGAAGAAGAACCGGGGATCGATGAGGATCTCCGGGAGGAGGTTCTGGTATCGCAGGGATAGGTTTTCGAGCTCCTCGAGGATAACCCTGGACTTCAGGTCGGCCTCCTGCTCTGAGAGGTAATCGCCATTGTGCAGGGGCTGGTAGGGCTCCAGGAGGATGGCGGCAACGAACTCCCCGAGGGCTCCCTTCCTGACATCCCGCTCAAAAAGCCGCCTTGATACCAGGGTAACGATGTACTCGGTGCCCCTGTGAGCTTTCCTGGACCTCTCAATACCCTGCTCAGGGTCATCGATCACCAGCACCAGGTCGTAGACCGGGGAACGGGACCTTGATTTTGAAATGCATGCAGCAAAGGGCTTTTTCGTGTAAAGTCCTATGATCCGCCTGGCTTCCTCGATTTTATTATTTTCCAACCCAACGGGTGTTGACAGGCAGCTTATCTTTCTATCCAAAATGTACCCGGAAAGATTATAGAACCCCCCACCGAAGCCCCGCCTCGAGAGATGCTGGGAGTCTGGCTGGGATTAACGGCCGTGGCCGTTGGTTGTCTTGCATCAATGGTGGGCGTCGGAGGGGGTTTCCTAGTAGTTCCGATGCTGGTTCTTGTCTGGGGCCTGTCCATGCAGGACGCGGCCGGTACCTCCCTGCTCATGATAGTCTTCACCTCCACCTCATCGACCCTTGCATACTGGAGGCAGAGGAGGATAGACTACCGCCTGGGCACGATCCTCGCCCTGGGAACAATTCCCGGGGCCCTTGCTGGGGCCTACGTCACGAGCCTGCTGGAGTCAGAGCTCCTCGAGGGCCTCCTCGGGATCTTCCTTCTGGGCCTGGCCGTGAGGATGCTGATTGCCCGGGAGCTGCCTGATCGAAGGCCGGACCCCGATGGGTCCTGCACCAGGATGGTCGATGCCCACGGCCACGTCTTCGAGTACAACGCGAAGCCGAACAAGGGATTACCCGGCAGCTTTATGGCGGGAATTGTATCCGGGACCTTTGGAATAGGCGGGGGTACCCTGATCGTGCCACTCCTGAGGCTCGGGCTCTCCGTGCCGATGCACATCGCGGTACCAACCTCAATGTTCATGATGATATTCACATCCCTCTCAGCCGGTGTAACACACGCTGCACTTGGCCACGCACGCCTTGAGTACGCTATCCCGCTTATCCTGGGAATAGTGGTCGGGACCCAGATAGGGGCCCGGCTGGCCAGGAGGACCAAGGCTAGGGTGCTTGAGAAGATACTTGGCCTATGCCTGCTTGTGGTGGGCTTCAAGCTGATATTGGAACTCGTTTGACAGGTGAATGCAGGTCCGGGTTTTTCTGGAAATATTTAACCGATCTCGATGCCTTGGAGTTGGACATGTCTGCCGTTTCCAGGACCATTCTGGTCCTTCTTTCCGTTACGCTGATTTCTGTCGCCTCCTGCAGCGGGGCTGAAGGATCGCAGGTTACCACCCCAACCCCTGTACTCACCAATTTCTCACGAGTAATGGTGATGGCGCCTGCCGTGGCCCAGACCTCGGAGGGCACCTGGTTCGGGGTGGCCTCCTGGGTCACGGTGTACTCAGAGCCCGGGGAGGGCAGGATATTCGTGGACACCTTTCCGCTGACCCAGATTGACACCCAGGGTTCGGCAAGGCTAGCAGCTGAGGCCGCTGCATCGGTCGCCGGCGTTGACCTCTCAGAGGTGGATATTTACATAGTCATAAGGTCGGATTCCGCGGTCATCGGTGGACCCTCTGCAGGCGGGGTTCTTTCCACGGCGATCCTGGCCTCTCTTCTTAACGAGACTATAGAACCAGGCGTTGTCATGACGGGAACGATTAACCCCGACGGGAGCATAGGGCCAATCGGGGGGGTCCTGCAGAAGGCGGAGGCGGCCAGCTCGGTCGGGGCAGGGCTTTTCCTGGTACCATCCGGGCAGACGGTATCGACGGTTAACCCGGGAAGCCTTGAGAGGATCGATGTGGCGAAGTATGCCGAGGAGAACCTGAATCTGACCGTAAAAGAGGTCTTCGACATAAGGGAGGCCGCCAAGTGGCTGATTGGAGTGGAGATCAAGCTGCCTGGGTCGGGAGAGGAGGTTGACCTGGAGGAGTACAACCGCGTCATGGGGGAGGCCTCGGGGGAGATGATCGATGCCTCCGAGGAGCTCTACGAGGAGGCCAGTTCATCCTTTGAATCGACCACCATGACCTTCGACCAGAGGGATTACCTGAAGATGTACCTCGATGATTCCGGCCTGAAGCTGGAGGAGGCCGGGAAGGCGAGAACGGATGAGACCTACTACTCGAGTGCCAGCCTGGCCTTCCAATCGAAGATAAACTCGACATTCGTGATAAACGCCCTCGTTTACTTCGAGAAGAGGGAGAGGGCGGCGGCGAAGAGGCTAATCGAGGAGGCAGAAAGGGTGGCCAGAGATTCGATTGACCTGGTTAACGAGACCAGCTTTACCAGCATAACGGGATTTGAGTGCTTCGCAGCCGCTGAGAGGCGTGCGCACGAGGCCATCTCCCTGATCGAGGATGCATGGGAGGACTACTACAGGAGCAGCCTCAGCGGGGATGTGCTCGAAGCACTGAAGACCGCGGCCTACATCAAGCAGAGGGCACAGTCGGCCATATGGTGGTCCTCGCTCTGCGAGGAGTTCCCGGGGGATGACGATATAAACAGAACGGTCCTGAAGGACCTGGCCCAGGAATACATAGCCGATCTCAAGTACCTGGACGCCTATGCAGCCTCCGTTGGCTCGGGCAATTTTTACCTACTGGGCCTTGCCGAGGAGCTGCTCCAGGAGGCGATCGATGAATCTGCTGAGGGGGCCCATTCCGCTGCGATCCTCGATGCACTAAGGGCGAGGTCATACCTGAATGCCCACCTTGAGCTCGGGTCGAACCTGGTTTCCCTGAACGAGGAACTTGCGAACCTACTCGATGACAGGGTGGAGAGGGAGAGGGAACGCGCCGTCGGGTCCATAGCGACCAGCAGGCAGTACGGAGTTAACCCCATACTCGCCCTCAGCCACGTGGAGAACGGGGAGAACTATGCCAGGGAGGCCGAGGCAATGAGCTCCCCGTCCCAGTCCATCCCGGAACTCCTGAATGCACTGCTTGAGTTCAAGAACGCCCGCCTTATCGCAGAGATGTCACCGGTTATCTCCCAGAGGCTCGGAGAAGGCATTGGTGATAATATTCCCCCGGTGCTTGAACCCTACCGAGGTGAGACGGTTTCAGGGGGATATGGCTCCACGGAGATGATCCTGGTGGCCACGGCTTTCCTGGGAGGGGGGGTACTGATAGGGTTATATATCGGTCGACGACGAGAGCAGGGGCCACAGGTATACAGAATGGGATGACCCCGGGGGATGGCCAAATTCAAGACCGTATTCCTTCTGGGAAGGTCCAACGTGGGAAAATCCTCGGTGATCCGGGGTCTTACCGGGAGGAAGGTGCCGGCAGGAAGGCGACCCGGGGTGACCACCAGGAGCCGTGCCGTTGAGAAAGGTTCGATCAGGTACGTGGACATGCCGGGTTTTGGTTTCATGAGTGGAACCCCGTCCGGGAAGAGGGAGGAGACAAAGACCTGGTTGGTCCACGAGATCGAGACCAGGAGGGATGACATCGACCTTGCCATTCTGGTGGTTGATGCTAGGGCCTTTGGCGAGATATGCGATCGGTGGGAGGCCCGCGGGGAGATACCCGTGGACGTGGAGATGCATGATTTTCTCAGGGACCTCGAGATACCCCTCCTGGTTGCCGCAAACAGGATAGACCGGGTCCTGGACCTAGACGAGGCACTTGATGGTATTTGCAGTAGGCTTGGCTACGTTCCACCCTGGAGGCAGTGGATGGACGTGGTTATCCCCACCTCCGCGAAGACCGGGGAGGGCATTGACGCCCTGAGAAGGGAGATATCAAGGAAGGTAGGCCTGAACTAGCTTACTCGCGGGGCCTTGAAGTAGCGCTCCTCCTTTTCCGGGGCATTTGCGAGGACCTCCTCCGGTGGAAGGCTCTCCCTGACCACATCATCCCTGAAAACGTTGGAGAGATCGAGGACGTGTGTCGTGGGCTCGACACCCTCCAGATCAAGCTCGTCTATTTTCTTGAAGTACTCCAGTATCCTGTCCAGCTGCCCGCGGAAGAGCTCCTTCTCCTCCTCCGTGAGCCTGATCTTGGCGAGCTCGGCGATGTGTTCCACCTCTTTCTTGGTCAGAATCCGGGCTCTCTGCGGCATCGACGGGCGATTTCCGGGGGCAGAACTTATGTGTTACCCAGGCGGGGTTTCCCGGTCAGGCCTGAGAATATTATTATACGGCCGGGTCTTAATAACAGCCAGGTGAAAAGATGGTCAGGGCCTTTGTTTTGATAACCGCGAAGCCGGGTGCAGAATCGAACATAGTCGAGGACCTGAAGTCCCTGGAGGACGTTGAGGACGCCTGGGCCGTCTACGGGGAATACGACATAATAGCGCTGATAAACGTGCCCGATCTAAAGGACCTGGACTCCTTCGTTACCAACGAGATAAGGAGGCTGGAGGACGTCCAGTTTACCTCCACGATGATCTGCATCAGGTAGTTCTCTATACCATCTCGTTCTTCTTCGCAAAGTACTGGGCAGCTACCACGAGAGCTATTCCAAGGACCATAAGCAGTATGGCGCCGATCCAGTCCACCTCGGATGGCTTGTACATGTTGAGTAATTTGCCCTCGAAGTTCATGGCCTTGAGGGCCACGGTCAGTATGCCGAAGCCAGCCAGAAAGATGCCAAAGAGCCCGAGGAAGTTGACGATGATCTCAATCATGACCAGTTCACCGGATAGTCGACTGAAGTTTATCTCTTAAATATTTCGAGTCTGAAGTGACCAATCCCTAGCCCATGGTTTTAAATGCATCCGGAATCTTGTCGGCAACATCGGTTGGAAGGAGGTGGCATCCCTTTTCCTGGGTTGCCAGCTGCCCCGCTACACCGAGGATGAAGCACGCGGCCGTTGCGGACCTGAAAGGATCGTGCCCCCTGGCAAGGAAGGCCCCCGTGACCCCGGTGAGGCAGTCCCCGGTACCACCGACCGTCATGCATGCAGTTCCCGTTCTGTTTACCTTCACAAGGCCGTCCTGGGCCACGATATCGTTCCTGCCCTTCACGGTCCAGACGCACCTGGTTTCTGATGCCCGGTCCGATACCAAGGTCTTTCGATCTTCGAGGTCATCCGGGAGATCATCACCAGTTAACGCCTTGAATTCCCCCCCGTGGGGGGTAATTACGGCGCTTGAACTCAGGGATTTCGTGTCACCAGAGATTGCTTTGAGGGCATCGGCGTCTATTACGACTGGCTTTTTGCGGGTGACGTCCAGAAGCTCCCTGACGGCCTTGAGTGTGGGTTCCTCGGTTCCGAGCCCCGGCCCGATGCAGAGGGCGTCCGCCTTCTTCGCCAGTTCAAGAACCGTGGGCAAGTGTTCAGGGGATAGGTAATCACCATCGTAGGTTCTGAGGATGAGTGACGGGGAGTGTTTGGCCTCGATCTCCATTATCGATTCCGGAACCACCAGGTGGACCAGATCGATCCCGGTTCTCATGGCAGATATTCCGCAGAGCGCGGGTGCACCGTGGTAGCTTCTGCTGCCGCCCAAGATAAGTAGAGTCCCATTTTCGCCCTTGTGGGAGGATCCTGACCGGTCATCCCTAACGAAGAGCAGGTCGCCAGGACCCGCGTGGTCCTCTGCCTCAGGTGGGATCCCGATGTCCGCCACGACGAGCTCGCCCCCCAAGTCCTTTCCAATCATGTGCCCGGTCTTGGCCAGGTGGAAGGTTACGGTAAGGTCCGCCTTGAAGACTGCCCCCTTGCACAAACCGGTATCTGCATCCATTCCGGTGGGAACATCAACGGAAACCCTGTAGGCATCCGTTCCATTTGACGCATTCACCAGGGATGCCAGGGGTTCCCTGGGGGGTCCCCTTGCACCAGTACCAAGTAGGGCATCGACCAGAACCTCGTGCTTCCCGAGCCACTCTAGGAAATCCGGGTCCCGGGCCTGTGAGGAGTCCGCGATACGGCGGATATCTACGCCAATTTCCTGCAGGATTTTGAAGTTGGCGCTGGCCTGCCTGCCAGACGGCTCGTGGATATAGATGACCGATATCCTCCAGCCAGCGTTCCTCAGGTGCCTCGAGAGAACGAAACCATCTCCCCCGTTATTGCCGGGACCGCATAGTATGGCGGCGGTTGCGGGTTCCAGCCTGCCTGTTATCTCCCCTGCGACCTGCCTCCCCGCGTTCTCCATCAGGGCGATGGGGTCTATCCCCAGGTACTGTGCATTGGTGTCGATTGCTCGCATCTCGATGGGGGATATGGTTCTCAAGTTATCGGTTCAAGCTTCGAAGGCCTCGATAAATATGTCGTGCCCCGAAACCTATTACTGCAATGGGCCGCTAGGGAGAGCCGTGGAGAAATCTTGTAAGGAGTTCAACCTGCTCGTATCCACCGGGAGGGGACTGGAACCCAGGTGCAGCCGGGCACTTCTGGAGATCTTCTCGGGATTCGACGACAGCTTCGAATCCTGGAAATCCGTTTTCTCAGGTCTCATGTTTGCCAAGACCCGAAATCCGCGGCAGTCCGTGGACCACCTTGTGCAGACCCTGGAGGAGCAACCCTGGTTCAATGACCTCGTAAAGCGGGCCGTCCCCGTCGATATCGTGGTGGAGACGGATCCAGAGGAGATAGTCAAGGTCTCGAAGAGGCTCAGGGACGGGGCCGACCTGGGCGGTGAGGAGCCATTCAGGGTCAGGATAAGGAAGCGTGGTGCAGAGGTCGACCGGATGGAGCTAATCGGCAAAATCGCTGACCTCTTCCAAAACCCCGTCGACCTTGTGACCCCGGAGTTCGAGTTGAGAGTCGAGATGATCCGCGGGGTGACCGGGGTATCGCTGATAAGGCGGGGAGAGATATTCCCGGACCTCTAGGTGTGCTGCTTTTCCTTTATCATGCCGGAGAGATCTGATTTCTTGTCGAGGTCATCGAACTCATCCTCCCTGAGGATGGCCACTCCCTCGATGCTGTCCATGTTCGGGATCTCGTGGCTGACCAGGAAGGTCGTGATGTCAATAACTTGGGAAAGGCTGGAGATTACCTGGGCATTTTGCCTCAGGCTATTGTAGTGCTCGAAGACCCCCGTTACCAGCTTGTCCCTCGACTCCTGGACGACGGCGTGGAATGGGGTACGGGGGGTACGGTAGACCCCGAAACCGAGCCGGTTCAGCTTGAACGCCACGAACCTCAGCAGCTCGTTCTCGATTGCGAGGTCGGGCCTTATCTGCATTTCAACTCTTTTCAGAATATCCACGGGTTCGATAAGATCGACGCCGAGCTTTTCCACCAGGGCCATGGCCGTTTCGACCGAGGCGCTTCCATCGTGCTCGTAGTTGTAGATGGACTCCCTGCTGACCCCGACCATCTCCCCGAGCTGTCCCAGGGACAGGCCCCTTCTCTTCCTCTCCTCCTTCAGCGTCTTCCCGTCTATCCTTACGTAGTAGCCTCCCTTGGTCCCGTATATGAGGGGAAGTGCGCCGCTCTCAATGAGCAGTCTGAGGGTCTCGATGTTTATTGCCGGAAGGTCGTAGCGCTCGTGTACTACGTCGTCCTCGATCTTCTCGGTCCGGGTTCTATCGCCAACGAGGAGGGGATAACCGGAGACGAGGTGGCAAAGCCTCTTGAGATGCTCGGCCTGCACGGCATCCATGCTGTCCACGTTAACGAGTATCTTAAGCATCAGCACAAGATCCCTTCTGGCGGCGATGTCAAAACAGTAGGAACCGTATGGCACGATGCGGGAGACTTCGAAGTCGGCTTCGTTTAGGGTGTCTGCCACCTGGGACACAAGTTGGTCCTTGTGCACGTTTTTCCGGACCCGGATAGATATTTAAAGCTTTCTCAGCAATTTAACGATAATAAAAGCCCGAAGAGTGAAAATATGATCTCAGGGGACCCTAAAACCCCAATAAAGGGCTCAATGTTCTTTTTTAAAGGGAAAGAAGGTCTGATAGGAACTGGAATTCGTCCCGGGGAATCGGTGAGCATCTCCATTGGCATCGATGACACTGACTCGGCGAGGAGGGGGATGTGCACCACCTACGTGGCGACCATGGTTGTGGAGACCCTGGATACCATACCGGGGCTGGTATTCAGGGATTTTCCCTGCCTGGTGAGGCTTAACCCACAGGTACCAAACAAGACGAGGGGAAATGGGGCCCTAGCACTTCACCTGTGGGCAGAACCTGGCTCTGAAGACGAGATCTTCGATACCGTGTGCCACCTGGTGTCAGAGCACTCGGTTCTCGAGGACCCCTCCACCCACCCGGGGATAGCCATGGGCGCGGGTGATCCCCCCGACATTCTCCGGGAATACTACAATAGTTGCCTCCACCGGATCGTCACCAGGAGAGAGGCCCTCGAGATGGCAGAGCTGGCGGGCTTGAGGACCATGGGCATGAAGGAGGGGCTGGGGGTCATCGGTGCAGTGGCCGCCCTGGGAGCCGATTTCAACCGGGATCAGACCTTCGAAATCATAGCCTACAGGGATCCCGGGGACCGCGGCAGGGAGAGGGGCATAGACGAGGACCTGGTACTTCGCCTGGACAGGGAGGTAAGCGAAACCTTCTACAACTACGATTACATGAACCACAAGGTCTGCGTCGTACCGGCGTCACCGTGCCCGGTCCTATTCGGGGTGAGGGGTGAGACTCCCGGGGCCGTGGTCCGCGGATACAACATCCTGAGGGGTGAGGAATCACCTCCCGCGACTCTGTTCAGGACCAACCAGCATACCGACGCACACCTTGAGAGGGCGGCAAAGATCGCGTCCCTCAGGCCAAGGTCATCGTACATCGTGAAGGGAACTGTGCACGGGACCCCCAGGTCAATTCCCGGTGGGCACGTCATTTTCACCCTTTCCGACGGCTCGGGTCAAATTGACTGCGCGGCCTACGAACCCACAAAGCAGTTCAGGGGTCCGGTGGGAAAACTCCGCCCCGGCGACTTGGTAAGGGTCTACGGATCGGTAAGGCCCGCCGATTCGAGACACGGAATGACGCTGAACCTGGAGAAGGTCGAGATCATTTCCCTGGTGGATTCGGTTGACACGAACCCCACCTGCCCCCGTTGCGGTTCCAGGATGGAATCGATGGGCAAGGGCTCGGGTTTTCGATGCAGGGACAGGAGCTGTGGCTTCAGGGATAGGACTGCTGGGAAGGTGAAGTTACCTATTCCACGAGAACTGGCCAAAGGTTTTTACGAGCCTCCACCCGTCGCCTGGAGACACCTCTACAGACCCCTGCTCAGAGGAGCGGGTTGACTACTCAGCGATGGCCTCGGTCTCGGGTTCGACCGGGGTCTCCGAGACTGCCTCGGGTGCCTCGGGCTCCTCCACAACGGTTTCCTGCTGATCTCCGGGCTCCCTCTCCGCAGGCTCGATAATCTCCTCTGGTTCCTCGGGGGGAATCTCGAGGATCTTGCTCTTCATGATCTCGATCTTCTTGATCGGGTAGATCAGCTTGACCTCTTTATGGATGTCGGCGGATAGCTTGCCCAGTATTGTCTCGTGGATGAAGCCCGAGAAGTTCTTGTCCTGGGCAGCAACCCGGACTACCTTCCTCATCGCATCCCTTATGGCCTTTGACTGGGATGCCGCTACCCTCTGGATCGTGAAGGCCAGGGCCCTTACCCGGACTCGATAGCCGTCCGCGGTGGTGACATCGGTGATTATATCCACCCTGGTCGTTCCCCGCCTCACGTGCATCCTAACGTAGTCGCGGGTGAGGTCGTGGCCAATGAACCTTGTGTATGCCCTGTTCCCTCTGACGTCAGATACCTGGAACTTGAGCTTAACGTGTTGCTGGGTGAAATCCCCGGTGACCTCCCGGAGGGTGGTCTCCAAGGTCCTTCCGACTATGTCCTCGGGCGTCAACCCCAGGGTCTCGCCTATCTCGCAGTTACCAAAAAGGGCCGGTGCGTAGACCGTGTACCAGCTCTTCTCCTTCCACATGTCTCTTGTCTTCTTTGGCAATGATGCACCTCTGAATAGGGGCGGATCAGTATGATATCCAGCTACTGGGCCGTGGGAGGGCTGATAAATATTTTCGGAACCGATGGATACGCCACCATTATATTAAACGTGGGATCAGAGATGTCCATGCTCAGGTTCGTGACTACCAACAGGCACAAGTTCAGAGAAATGCAGGAGATAGGTGGCAAACACGGCATCACTCTCGAGATCGTCGAGATGTCGTACCCCGAGATACAATCTCCGGAGCTAGAGGAGGTTGCAGTGGAGGGGGCGAGATACCTGTCTTCAGAGCTTGGCAGGGGCTTCTTCGTTGAGGATTCGGGGCTCTTCATAGAGTCCCTGGGGGGTTTCCCGGGCCCCTATTCATCCTACGTGCAGAAAACGGTGGGGAACGACGGGATACTCAGGTTGCTCGGCAATTCCAGGGAGAGAGCCGCCCACTTCCTCTCCGTGATCTGCCACTTCGATGGGGATTTTAAGGTCTATGAGGGAAGGGTTGAGGGCAAGATTACCCCCGAGTGCCGTGGGAATTCCGGCTTCGGATTCGATCCAATATTCTGTCCGGAGGGTTCCGGGCTGACCTTTGCCGAGATGGGGGGTGTGAAGAACAAATTTTCCCACCGTGCACGGTGCGCGGAAATATTTTTCAGAAGTCTTCCCGATGCTGGTTGAATTAAGGTGCTGCAGTGGCCAGAATACACTCACCCAAGAGGGGTAAATCAAGATCAAAGCCACCCGTTAGGTCTTCCGCTCCTTACTGGTTGGCGTACTCCCCCGATGAAATTGAGGAGATAGCTCTCAGGTTGAACAAGGATGGCATCTCGAAGAGTGAAATCGGGATTATCCTGCGGGACCAGTACGGGGTTCCCAGCGTTCGCCTGGTAACGGGCAAGAAGCTCACCCGGCTTCTCAGGGATAATGACATCCAGGAGGATTTCCCGGAGGATTTCCTGCTGCTTATGCGAAAGGCCGTTAATCTCAGGGATCACCTTTCGAAGAACAAGAGCGATGTGGGGGCAAAAGAGGGTCTCGAGCTCGTGGAGGCCAAGATAAGGCGCCTCCAGAAGTTCTACTGGAAGAAGGGACTGATCCCGAGGGACTGGAGATACGATCCCGAAAAGGCCGCGCTACTGGTCGGGTAGAATGGCCGGCATGGAGGAGCTCTGCCAGGGTGCTTCCGATGCCGCCGCCCGTATCGGCGGTGGTATCGCCAAGGGATCTCTTTTTACCATAGTTACCCACACCGATGTAGATGGAATATCGGCGGGAACGCTGGCATTCTTGGCATTGAGAAACCAGGGAGGGAAAGCCCACCTGTTATTCTCGCCCCACGTGTACCCCGAGGACCTGGTCAGGCTGCTATCCGACGATCCCGAGTTTCTAATATTCTGCGACATGGGCAGTGACCTCCTTCCCGAGCTGGTGAAATTAGGCCGTGATTTCCTGGTACTCGACCACCATGCCACCGATAACGAGGGTGAAAACCTGGTTAACCCCTCAACCGTCGGTATGGATGGGACGAGAGACATCAGCGCCTCGGGCGTGGTTTATCTGGTGGCTAGTGCGCTTAACCCGGTTAACGCGGATCTATCTCACATCGCCCTGTGTGGGGCCTTCGGGGACATGCAGACCCTTAGGGGTGCAAACGAGAGGATAGCCAACGATGCCGAGTCCCGGGGTCTGGTGAGACGGAGGAAGGAGATACGGCTCATAGGCCGGAGAAACAGGTCTATCGAATATTCCCTCCGCTACACGACATTGCCCTTCATAAAGGGATTGAGCGGCAACCCGGTGGGCATTCGTAATTTTCTTAAGGAAACCGGCGTGGGTGATGACCCGAAGAAGACCATCAGCGAACTGGACGACGATATGGAAAGGGTGCTGATCTCGAACCTCGCCGAGAGGATGGTGAAGAACAACGCCTCCACATTCGAGGCCGAGAAGCTGTTCGGGGCAACTCTGCATGTTCTGACCGGCCAGGTACCAACTATAGAGGACCTGGTCGACTACATCGAGTCATGCGGGTCACTGGGAAGATATTCCACTGCATTTGCCCTTCTCTCGGGGGATCCAGGGTCGCTAGAGGGAGCAGAGCGGAGCAGGCTGGAGTACAAGGAGAAGATCCTGCAGGGGGTGGATCTATTCAAGTCCGCAGTTCACCTGGCCAACATCGACTACCTCGTACTGGAGGGATGGGACGAGTACGCCGGGAAGCTCTGCGGGATATACGCAAACGCCGGGTTTTCGGGCCACCAGCGACCAATATTCACCCTGAGCCTTGACGGGAGCAACGTCAAGGTATCGGCTAGGACGAACCCGCGGCTGGTTGACAGGGGCCTGGACCTTGGAAGGGCCCTTAAAGCGATCTCGAGCAGGTTCGAGGGAAGCGGAGGAGGGCACGATGTTGCGGCTGGGGCCAAGATACCGGCCAAGTCCATCGAGGATTTCGTGAGGGAGCTAGACCGGGAGGTGGGTCTACAGCTTGCCGAGGAAGAGGTCGAGGAATAAGGTACGGGCCATTTTTGAGTGCGATTACCCCGGCGGACTGTCCAGGACAATCGCGGGTGCCCTGCAGGTTGACAACAAATCCACAGATGAGACGACGATTAAGACCATCTGCGAGGATGGCAGGGTGGTAACAACTGTGGAGTCAGTCAGCATCGAGAAATTGCTGCCCGTTCTTGACGACATACTATCCTGCCAGTCGCTCTGCGAGAGAACGCTGGACATCACTGATGGGGAGAGCAGCTAGAAAAGCTTGGGGATGTCGAACTTGATTCGACCCCTGGGAAGTGGGGGACCGAAAAGGACCCTCTTCATCACCGCCACCATCTCCTTCTGCTCGGAGGTCCTCTTCTCGTAAAGGGCGGGGAAGTCCTCCTCAATCTGGGGAAGGATCTCCAGAATGGTATTGATATCAAAATTCCTCAGGATGGTCCTCGAGTTCCTCACCACGGCCAGGGTCCTGGTGTAAAGGTCCTTGGTCTTGCTGTCCTCAATATGCTGGATCTGGGATGCCATCTTGTTCTCGAGGAGGTCGATCGTCTCGTTGATATCCTCTGAGTTCTCCTCCAGATACTTGAAAATCGTGCCGTACTGGTAGGCGTAGGTCCTGAGAACCTCCTCGGACATGCAGCCCCGGTGGGGCGCCGGGACTATTATTTCTTTTGGCAACTAATTGCGGGTATATATGCATCGGGCCACTTGGATCCCGTCTGGTGTCCTGTCCTGTTTTTACCGAACCCCAGCGTCTGACAGCAATTATCCTGCATGGTCAGAGCCTGGTAAAGACATCCTCAGGTCTGGTGGAGAGGACCGGGAGCAGTGTCGGTGGTTTCAGGACCTGTATCGAAATGTAGCCCATTGGGTCATCATCGTCCCTGCTCACCTCGAGGGACCAGATCCCGGATCTCCCCCTAACGGGAGTTTCCAACCGGATCTTCTTCTTTTGCTCCGCGGCCTCCCCCTCGGATGCCAACCCCCCTTCGGGGTCTAATACCCTGAGCTTTCCAGACCATTTTCTGGACCCTCGGGCTATTAGCATAAAACTCCCCAGATCTTCCTGGACCCGGAAGTACAGTCTGCCCGAAACCCTCCTGAAATTGACCCTTCTACCGGCATACAAGCCCAGCGGGACATTGGAGGAGAGTATGGAGTAGGAGTACTCCTCCGATTCCAGCCTGAGGATGTGGGTCCCGCTGGCCCTGGTCTTCAGGCTGATCTCACCATCAGCGGCACCTGCCATTAGGCCTTGGCCCAGCAGGGCCATTGCCGGATCCAAAACTTCCCACTTTATAGACCCCACTTTTCCATCACCTGCAAGAACTCTCGAGGATGTCCGCAACCTGATTTCCCGTCCCGCCTCGGCTCCCAGGAGTAGGGTGTTGTTGAAGAGTAAATCCGCGGGAGATGAATACCCGTTCTGGTCCGTTGCGACGGGGGCACTGGCTACCCTTCTACCGGAACCATCTTCCCGGAGGGCGATTCCCCACTCATCCGGGGTGACGCGCGGTTCCCTCCAGGCATCCATTCTTCCATCCGCCAATGCGGCGTTAGCCCATTTAAACCACTTGAAGTATTCGGGATGTTCTTTACGGTACTCCAGACCTTCGTAAAAGACCCAGTAACCCTCCGTTGCCTGGCCTATGGAGAGGGCATTTTTCCCGCAGAATTCGGGGTCGGCACCAATCACGACTGGATCGATGCCCCCGAGGTAGGTGAAGGGGATCCCGGTACCGGACGGAACCTCCATCCTCTCCGCCAGCTTCCGGCGGTTCTCGAGCAGCGCATCATCCTGGGTGGCGAACCGGCTGTACCTGCCGTAGGACGCAGCATCCGCCAGTATTAGGGGGGCACGCTCGGTTGCCCACTCCGGGTAGCAGGCCTCCCTCATGAAGAGGGTGCCTGGCGCCGGGTAGATGCAGAACCTGAATTCGGGATTGTGGAGGTCCACCTGCTCCCTGAGGTTTCGGCACTGGGCTCTCCAGTGGGATATCTGGTACTCGGTAAAATCCTTTGCCATGCCCCGTTCCTCCAGCCATGCAGCCCTCTTGGAGGGTTCAAGTTCCGGAACTGAAACCCCTGACCGTTCCCCGAACCTGGCGAGGATATCCTCGTCGTACGATATGGGATAGCAGTTGCCATCCCTGCGCGGCTTTCCCGGGGCGTAATTCTCGTAGTCGAGGAAGACCCCTGTGAGAGATTTGTTTTTTCTGCTGATCTTCGAGTACTCGACGACGTATTTTCCGGTCCATTCCCAGAATTCGTCCGAGTTGGGGCTCCAGATTGACTGCTCCAGCCCGTCGGACCAGGTCAATCTCCTGCCCTCCGACTCCTCCCCGGCGGGGGCATCGAGGGTTCCCGACATCCAGGGCATGTGGAGCATGCCGTATTTACCACACCAGTCAGCCACGGACCTTACCTCGTCCAGGTCGTCGTACCCCTTCCTTGGAGAGAAGATGGAGAATCCAGCCTCGGCGGTTTCCCTTATCATCCACTCCCGGGTTTTCCAGTTATCCTCGGGCTGCATTACCTTATCCACGAGGATGGATATCTTCTTTCGGACATCGGACATGCTTTACCTCAAGCCTGATATTGTGATAACTGTTGTGCGCCCCAGGGTAGGAATGTGATCTCTTAGATCGATTAGGCAAGCCCCGCTTCTTTAGTTTGCATTTGAAAGGTCAGAATCAAGATCATTGATATGGGTATTAATTACCGTGAGGTAAGTATCTCGACCACGTCGCCGTTCTGGAGTGGATGATCCTCCCCGAGCTTTCTCTTGGTCCGGGCATCAACCGCACCTACGAACTTCTCGCCGATATCGGTGTGAACCCTGTAGGCGAGCTGCCTCGCAGTCGTCCCGTGTGGTACAATGAATGCGTCAGGAAGCACATTACCGGTAGTATCCGTAAGGTGGGTGTGGTTTGCCACGGGGTAGACGATTATCATTTTCAGGAAATCGTAGACCGTCCTGTCGATGATCTCCTGGACGCCCGTGGAGCCGAACTTCGAGAGGATTCTCTCCCTGATCTTGTTAAGTGCGCTCTCCTGGGCCTCGGCAATTCCCTCCCTGGGGGAGAAATCAGGGGCACCGGGAACGTAGTCTATGAGACCGTGCTCCTCCGCCCTCCTCAGGGCGAGCTCGGCCTCGGCGCAAACGGGCAGGATCAGGGTATCTGGGTAGGCCTCCCTCATTCGCTCAAGATGCTCCCCGGCCGAGTGCAGATCCATCTTGTTGGCTGCAACAGATATCGGTTTGGCGATCATCCTCACGGCCCTGACCAGGTCTATAAGCTCCTCGTCATCCCCCTCCAGGTCCACTGGCTTGTCCTTTAGCAGGGAGTGAAGCGCCTCCTCGCCTATTCCCAGAACGCCCAGCCTGCTGTGGAGCATCTTCGCGGGATCCTCGCCTGCCATCCTGACCCTTCCCTTGGAACCCTTTAGCCCCCTCTTGAGTATTCCCAGGAGCCAGAAATCGAGCTCCTCCTCGAAGAACCTCACGTCGTCCACCGGGTCATGGGAACCCTGATCGGTGGGGTTGCCCTGCTCGTCGGTTGCACCGGCGGCGTCCACCACGTGGATGAGGGCGTCGGCACGTATTAGGTCGTCCAGGAACTGGTTGCCGAGACCCTTCCCGAGGTGGGCCCCTGGAACGAGGCCGGCGACGTCAATAACGTCGATGGGTATCAGCCTGACGCCGTCCTCGCATCTGGAGTTCCTGGGCTGGCAATGGACGTCGAACTCCCTGCAAGGGCACTCGGCCCTTAGGTAGGCCAGACCCCTGTTGGGCTTGATCGTGACGAATGGCCTGCCACCGATCTCGGCATGGACCAGGGTAGCGGCACTGAAGAAGGTGGATTTCCCCGAGTTGGTCTTACCAACCACGGCAAGCTGGAACATCATTCCTCACCCCTCATTCCAGCCTGCATCGAACTCATATTTGTTTCCGGTCTCATCCCAGCCTGTATTATCCCTAAATTATTTCACCCCCCTCTTTGTGGGGGGAGGGTGGTCAAGCTTACTGATTCGAGGATCCGGTGGATGGTCAGGCGAAAGGAGGAGGGTTGGACGAACAAAAAGATCGCC
>Ga0180434_10000451_pt1 | contig 60280 bp, 68 predicted proteins | sample SS_ome_7_FD_132453 | JGI IMG/M metagenome (GOLD analysis project Ga0180434, IMG submission 132453) | Hypersaline lake sediment archaeal communities from the Salton Sea, California, USA - SS_1_D_2 metaG | ecosystem: Environmental > Aquatic > Non-marine Saline and Alkaline > Hypersaline >...
CTCCTGCAGTGTATAAAAAATGACGATGTTGCCCATCTTTTTTTCTTCAATGTCTTTGCCGATTTTCTTGCCGAATTTACTCTCTTGCCCGAAAATATCCAGGATATCATCCCTTATCTGAAAAGCCATACCCAAATTAAAGCCGTATTTCTTCAGGGCCCGCCTTTCTTTCTTTTTGGCTCTGGCGCAAACAGCCCCTGCCTCGCAAGAAGCCTCTGTTAAAGAGGCTGTCTTCTTGCTGATCATTTCCAGATAATCCTTTTTAGCTATTTTCCTGTAACGATTGCTGGCTACGTATTTTTCATCTTGTCTGCCAGACTGCTCAAAAAGAATATCCAGGATCTCGCCCTCAATAATTTTTTTCATAGTATTGGCAAAAAGCTCAGAAATCTCTCTGCCAGAAACGGATCTGTTAGCTGCCTGAAAAATAGCTGCCGTGTAATCCAAACCTACGCACTGGGCGATTGATTTGCCGTATTTTGACCAAACGGTCTTTCTACCTCTTCTTAAAAAGCTATTGTCGATTATATCGTCAAAAATAAGGGTGCAGTTATGGAGAATTTCCAGGCCGGCGGCGGCATAAAGCACGTCTTTGATCTTTCCCCTGCAGGCCAAACAGCTGGCCACAGCCAAAACCGGCCTGAGTCTCTTGCCGCCTGTACTCACCTGGTAGTTAACCAAATCTTTTGTTTTTTGGTCAACCGAGATATCCAAAACCTCCTTGATTTTGGGGTCAACCAGCCGAAACACTTTTTTAAAAAAGGAATCAATCATCTTTTTATTATTATAGCAGATTTTTAAATTATATAACAATAGAAAGGCACTCATTGCGAGTGCCTCTCTTCTTTAATAAAAAATATACTTTAATCTTTCAGGCATTTTTTGATTTCTTCCACTACTTCAGCCGGCGTATAGTGGGCCTTAATCAGATATTTGCTAGCTCCCAGCGACATTCCCTTTTCCACCTCTTCTTTTTGGCCGAGATTGGACAAAATCATTACTTTCAATTCTTTCCAATTGGAATTTGTTTTAATGTTGGCGAGAATTTCCCAGCCGTCGATATGCGGTAAAACGATGTCTAAAACCACCAAATCGGGCTTCTTTTCTTTAAGTTTGGCCAAGGCCTCTTCTCCGTCCTTGGCCACCCCAACATCAAAGCCGCTTTTTTTCAGTTTAGTGCTGTAAATATCAATCAAGAAAGGGTCGTCTTCTATTAATAGAATGTATTGCATATTAACGAATCTAGCGGCAAAAAACTCTGCTTGGCAGACTCTTGTTTCTATGAGAAAAAGCCAAGCAGAGAGATTTCGCCTATGAGTTCTTTACATTGCCGGACCCTCTGGCGGAATGCCGGACTCGGGCCCCGTTGGCCTCTTGGGCATGCCTGATCCACCTCTCTGCTTCTTTAAGAAATAAAGTAATGCGACAATTACTATTACGCCTATAATAATCCAAATCCACGTAGTGTTCATAAGTAATAAAGGTTTTTTAATTTTTTCCAAATCGACCTTTTATCTATCTTAATTTTCTCATTATCAAGAAATCTTGTCAACCAGCTTGTAAATATCCCCCGCCCCCATGATTATTAAAACCCTCTCGGGCAAGAGCTTTTTCTTAAGATAGCCTGCTAGTTGTTTCTGGGGGACATAAACTACGTTTGCTTTACCTATTTTTTTAACCAGTTTTTTTGAGCTTGTTGTTTTCTTTATCTCCTTTTCCTCCCGGCCGGCCACGTCATAAATATCAGTAACAATAATTCTGTCGGCTGGAGCCTCCCGAAAAGCTTTCACAAAATCTTTGAACAAATAATGGGTTCTTTGGTACTGATGCGGCTGGTAAACGCACCAGATTTCTTTGTCCGGCCATTTTTCCCTGGCCGCTTTCAGTGTCGCTTTAATCTCTGTCGGGTGATGGCCGTAGTCAGAAACAATCAGGGGTTTTTTGCTGATTATTTCAAAGCGACGCCAGCATCCCCTGAATCCTGCCAAAGCCTTAAAGCTAACCTTGTCTGAAACCTTCAAGGCTCTGGCCACGGCCAGGGCGGCTAAAGCATTGTCAACATTATGGTTTCCCGGCACTTTCAGTGTATTTCTCAATTTTTTTCTGTCAGCCAAAGAATGCTGATAGCGCCTCATATCCAGCAAGAGCCCGCCTTTTGGCAAACGCCTGACGAACTTGGCGAAAGCTCTTTTAAGGTTCTTAACGTCGCCGTAATAATCAAGATGGTCAGGCTCAATAGACGTAATAACAATAATCTTGGGCCAATAATAGAGAAAAGAGGAAAAATGCTCGTCGGCTTCAATAACCAGATACCTGCTCTTGCCTATTCGGCAGTTGCTGTTTTTAAAATCTCTGACTTTGGTGCCGACAATAACCGTTGGGTCAAGGCCCGCTTTAAGCAGCAAAAATCCGAGCATGGAAGCTGTCGTGCTCTTGCCGTGGGTTCCTGAAACAGCAATGGTTAAGTATTTTTTGGTCAGCTCGGCCAGAGCCTGAGGATAGCTCAAAACGGGCATTTCACAAGTAGGCGGCTTGACAGCCGGAGTATGGATTATCAGATCAGCGTCTTTTTTGACAATATTCCTGCCAATAATAATTTCGGCTCCCTTCTTTTTCAGCTCGTCAGTAATCTCTGAGGAAACCAAATCAGAGCCACTCACCTCGTGGCCCTTAGCCAGATAATACCTGGCCAAAGCAGAAACTCCTATTCCGCCTATGCCGATAAAATGGACCTTCATTTAAATGAAAAAGATTCCAAAACGATGTACTCGGGTCCCCCTTTTTTGAGCCGGCTTTCCATCACTTCAATAGAGCCGACATCAAAGATTAGGTTTGTTTCCTCTTCAATCTCAGGCCTTTCTTCTGGCTCAATTCTTCTCCAGTCCCACGTCCTGATTCTTCCCAGGGTAACATGGGGAACGAGACCGAATTGCTCAATTCTTTCTCCGGTCACCCAAACCATGCGGGGCGGCATCTTGGCGGGAGGACCATAGACAGCCCTGTCTAATTTGACCTGGAATGGTTTCTTCTTTTCTGCCAATTCTTTGCAGCGCTGAAAAACTTCCGGCAATTCCTCATCGTTAACATACCCTAAAAACTCCAAAGTAATGTGAAGATTTTCCGGTTTTGTCCAACGGCAGGGCAGCTCGGGCCACTTGGCCTGCAAAAGGGCCAGCTCTTTTTTCACGTCTTGGGGCAGATTTATAGCAATAAAAATGCGGCGCCTCATAGCTTGGTTTGTATAATAGCACAGAATTAGCTAAAATTGAAATAAGATGAAAGAGGCCTATCTTTACGAAAAGATGGAAAAAGACGAAGTGCGCTGTAAAAACTGCAGCCACTACTGCTTAATTCTGCCCGGAAAGAGGGGAATTTGCGGGGTGAAAGAAAATATAGAAGGAAAGCTTTATGCCATAAACTACGGCAGATGCGCTGCCCTGAATATAGATCCTATCGAAAAAAAGCCCTTTTTCCACTTTCTGCCGGGCAGCCGCTCGCTTTCTGTGGCCACTGTCGGGTGCAATTTTAGGTGCTTGAACTGTCAGAATTTTGACATCTCCCAGCAATACAAAAACAAAAAAGAGGTGCCGGGAAAAAAGTTGGCGCCAAAAGAAATAGTTGAAATCGCTCTAAAAAACAAGGCGGAAAGCATTTCTTACACTTATGTTGAACCGACCATCTTTTTAGAATACGCTCTGGATACGATGAAGCTTGCCAAAAAGGAAGGATTGAAAAACACTTTCGTCTCCAACGGATTCATGTCAGAGGAAGCCAATAAAATGATTATCCCCTGGCTTGATGCCATTAACATAGACATTAAAAGCTTTTCTGAGGATTTCTACAGAAAAAACTGCGGCGCCAGGCTAGAGCCGGTCCTGGAAAACGCCAAGCTGATGAAAAAATCCGGCGTCTGGACGGAAATCACCAGCTTGATCATCCCTACCCTTTCTGACTCGGAAGAAAGCTTTGAAAAGATAGCCGGCTTTATCAAAGAAGAGCTGGGCCAAGAAACTCCCTGGCACATCAGCCAATTCTGCGGAGCCATTTCCTGGAAATTGCAGCATCTGCCCGACACTCCCTTTGAAAAACTGAAAAAAGCCTATGATATTGGAAAACAAGCCGGCCTAAGGTACGTTTACACGGGCAATGCTCCCGGCCTTCCCTCTGAAGACACTTTTTGTCCGAGATGCAAAGCTCTCTGCATTGACAGAACGGGCTATATAGTCAAACGACTTGATAAAAATGGCAAGTGCCAGAAATGCGGAGAAAATCTGCATTTAATACTAAAATAAAGGGGGGGAGTTGCCCCCTCTTCAAAAAAGACTATTTTTAATCTCACGGAAAAATGCTTCTTTTTGCTGGGGAGAAGCATCTAAGATATCGCGAATTTTGTCCTCCTTAATCCCTGCCAAGAAAATCTCAATCAGTAGAGCTGTTGCCCTTATATATTTCTCCGGATAACGGAGACTGCCCAAATATCCAATGCTCACCCACTCAAGCCAATGGCGATTAATATGGGCCATTTTTCTACCTGTTATTCTGGCTATTCTGGCAAGAGACACCCGAGATAGCTCTTTTTCTTTCTCTATTATTTCCCCGGAGCGAACAAAAGGAATTGCTTGGTCGTTTGCTAAAAAGAGAGGGTAAAAAACCAGAACAAAGGCTTGAGTAAAAACGTGCAGATCATGAATGTCTGCCTGAACTCTTTTTATCACCTCCATGTTTTCCAAGAGGCCCAGCTCCAAAAGGGTAAAGTTATAAACGGTTTTCCTGTAGCCGGATAATTCAAAGGCTTTGCCGAAAAGACAAGGTGAATCATGTTCGAAGGCGTCTCTGAAATCAATGATACTGCAACAATTTTTTGGGGGAAGATATTTCCGCTTGCCCCAAAGGCAATCGGGTCCTCTGGAACAGGCGGCCTCTTCCGCCATTTTCAGTGCCTGGTCTAACTGTTCTTCTGAAATCTTAATCATTTTCGTCTCCTCTTTAAATTATTTAAGAACTGTAATATAATTATATAAAGAAAATAAAAATGGTCAAGTTAAGATGCACCCTTTGGTTTTTTTGGCAAAATCAGCAGTAGAAAATTACGTTAAAGAAGAAAAAATAATTGAACCGCCCGATAGCTTGCCGGTAAAGTTCTATGAGAGAAAGACCGGGATTTTCGTAACTATCGAAAAAGACGGGCGACTGCGGGGCTGCGTGGGAACATACTTGCCGACCCGGCCCAATATCGCCCAAGAGGTTATCCGTAATGCCATAGCCGCCGCCAAAGAAGATTACCGTTTCGGGCCCATCCAGTCAGCAGAGCTCCCCCGCCTTTCCTACACCGTCTATATCCTGACCTATCCTGAACCGGTTAAAAACAAGAGGGAGCTGAATCCTGAGAGGTTCGGCATAATCGTCAAAACCGGACCCTTGGCTTTCCCCAATGAAAAAAACACGGTTTTCGACGGCATTACCCCCTATAAAACCGGCCTCCTGCTGCCCGATCTTTCAGGAATAGACACGCCCGAAAAGCAGATTTCTCTTGCCTGCCAGAAAGGCGGCATAGATCCTGAAAAAGAAAAAATATTTATTTATAGATTTGCTGCAGAAAAACACCATGAATAAAAAACTGGCTGAAATATTTTACGAGACGGCCGAGCTTTTGGAAATAAAAGGGACTGCTTTCAAGCCGGCTGCCTACCGCCGAGCCGCAAAGGCTCTAGAAAACCTACCAGAAGATGTTTCTGCTGTTTATAAAAAAGAGGGCCTGAGGGGGCTGGACAAGCTTCCGGGCATAGGAAAAAGCATCGCCCAGAAAATCGAAGAATATATTAAAAAGGGAAAAATCAAATACTGCCAAGACCTAAAAAAAGAAACGGCTGTCCGACAGGTGGTCACTCATTATTTCGAAACCAAGGGTCTGTCTTTGGCAGAACTTAAGCAAAATGCTAAGAAAAGAAAAATCATTTATTCCCGTTACACCAAACCGGCCAAGCAGCTTTTAGAACTGGCCGGCTCCCTGGAAAAGGCCAAAGAGGCCATAGACAGGGTGGCTAAATGGGCCAAATCAAGAAACCTGGATTATACCATTGAAACTGTTTTTAAAAGATGGCTGGAGCTAGACAGGCTGAAACCCAAAGAAATTGTTAAAAAACCTTACTACCGGGAAAACCCCATGGTCTGGTCGCAAGCCCACAGAAAATGGTACGTTATTAACGAAGAGGGCAGCTGGCTGGAATTCGCCGGTAAAGAAGAAGATATTGAGTGGAAAATAGTATGAAACTGAAAATCGTATTCTTGGGCAAAGAGAGGTTCGGAAATATTGTCCTGCAAGAGCTTTCCAGGACCGGGTACGGGCCGGTTTCTCGTCGCTTTGAAGATATAAAGAATGTTGGCCCGGATCTGGTTATCGTGGCCAATTTTGGCAAAATCATTCCTGAGAACTTGCTCAAGATCCCGCGCTACGGCTGCTTGAACGTGCATCCCTCTTTGCTGCCAAAATACCGGGGACCCACGCCAATACAATCTGCCATTTTAAACGGCGACAAAGAAACGGGCGTCAGTATAATTCTTATGGATGAAAGAATAGACCACGGCCCCCTGCTGGCCCAAGAGAAGACAACGATCTCACCCCAAGAAACGGCCAGCCAGCTCTGTGACCGGCTGGCCCTCTCGGGGGCTAAGCTTTTAGCCGATGTTATTCCTGGCTGGGTCAGGGGAGAAAAACAATTAGCCCCCCAGGACGAAGAAAAAGCCAGTTACAGTAAAATCCTGACCAGAAAAGACGGCGAGATCGACTGGAAAAAGCCCGCCCAGGAAATTGAAAGGCAGGTCAGGGCCTTCCAACCCTGGCCCGGCGCCCATACCTTTCACGAGGGAAAAAGGATTAAGATCTTGAAGGTTGGGCTAGAAAAAGATAAATTAATCATCAAACAAGTCCAGCCAGAAGGGAAAAAGCCAATGAGTTTTAAAGATTTCCTTCTCGGCCACAGGAATTTTAAAATACCATGCTGAGCCACGGTGATTTAAAAAGAGGGGTAAGAATTATCTTAGACGGCCAGCCCTACGAAATTCTGGAAACAAACTTCATGAAAAAGGCCCAGCGCCGGCCGGTCGTGCAAAGCAAAATCAAAAACCTAATCACGGGAAACGTCTTTGCCAGGAACTTCCAACAGGGAGAGGTTTTTGAAGAAGCTGCCCTGGAAAAGATCAAAGCAAAGTTCATTTATCAGCACCGCGACCGCTTTTTCTTTTGCCAGGAAGCAAATCCCTCAAAAAGATTCGATTTAACCGCAGAACGAATCGGGCCACAGGCAAAATTCCTGAAAAACGACCAGGAGGTTGAGGTGCTGATTTTTAACGATGAAATCATTAATGTTGTCTTGCCAATCAAAATCCAGCTCAAAGTGACAGAAGCCCCTCCCGGAGTGAAGGGAGACCGCGCCCAAGGCGGCAACAAAATTGTCAGCCTGGAAACCGGAGCGAAAATAAGCGCGCCCCTCTTCATCGAAGAGGGCGATACCGTCGAAATCAACACCGAAACAGAAGAATACGTAAGAAGAATGTAAAATTATGAAAGTTTTTGAACTACATTTCAATCTAAAAAAGAAAACCGAGGAAATCTTTGACAGTTTTGTTTTTGAGCCGGAAAGCACCTCAGAAAAAAGGCTGGGGAATTTATACATGATTGGCAAATTCGCCAAAATTCTTCCCCAAAATGCAAAATTCTTAAACAGCCTTTCCCGATCCGTAAAGCAGGAATATTATCAGACCGGGAAATTAACAGAATCCCTTAAAAAAGCCAATGAATTCCTGAATAAGGAGGCCAGATCGGGAAATGTCAACTGGCTGGGAAATCTGCATTTTGGCGTCTTAAGCTTGGCTCCCTATAAAAACTGCTGGGCAATGAACTTCAGCAAGGCGGGTGATGTAAAAATTCTGCTGGCAAGAAAAGGAGAACTTTTAGATATCGGACAAAATCTGGAAATCAAAGAGATAGAACCATATCCTTTAAAGCTTTTCAGCAACGTGGTAACGGGAAGGGTCTTCCCCGATGATAAAATCATTTTATTAACCAAAGAGGTTTTTTCGCTCTTATGGGAAAGGGGCGGGTTCCTGAACAGACTAAAAAATGTCTCGGAGGAAAAAGAATTAAAAAAGCTTCTCAAAGAAAATAAGAAGCTCTTGTCAGAAGCTACCGGAATCTGCCTGCTGCTCATGATAACCGGCAAACCAGCTCCGGTTAAAAAAATATCCAAACAGCCGGCTGTTAAAGGGCCGAACCTTAAATTGCCTTCACCCTCCCCGCTAAACAAACTGCTTAGAAAAAAAAGCGTGATATTGATTATCGCCCTTTTGCTTATTCTTTTGACGGGCTCTGTTATTTTCGGTTTTTGGCAGAAAAAACAGGAAGAAACCCAATTAATAATGGGCTCGGAGCAGCTTAGACTGGCTGAAGAGAAAATAAACGAAGCAGAAAGGCTTTTGATCCTTCATAAAGTTGAAGAGGCCAGTTCTCTGATTTCGGAAGCTAAAAATATTATTGCTCAGTTTGAAGGTGAAGAAGCAGACTCTCTGCAAAAAAGCATTCAGGAGTTGCTGGATATAATTAATGGCGGTTAAACCGCCATTAATTTACTTTAGTTCCACCTGGGCTCCGGCAGCTTCGAATTTTTTCTTAATCTCTTCTGCCTCCTCTTTTTTGACGTTATCCTTAACCACTTGAGGGCCGGAAGCGGCTGCATCAACAAAATCCTTGGCCTCTTTCAAGCCTTTTTGAGTCACATCCCTAACCACCTTAATAACATCAATCTTTTTGTCTCCGGCCGACTTTAGCTCAACGGTAAAGGCGGTTTTTTCTTCCGCTGCCGGAGCTTGACCTCCCGGAGCAGCACCGGCTGCCGGGGCTACCATAACTGGCGCCTGAGCTGAAACTCCGAATCTCTCTTCCAATACTTTGACCAGTTCGGCTAAATCCATGGCTGAAAGATTTTCGATTTCTTTAACCAATTTCTCCAGCTTCTCTGGAACCTTTGTTTCTTTTTTTTCTTCGCTCATAATATTTTACGCTTTGGCTTTGGCCAAAACATTAATTAGACCTTTAATGTTCCCCTGCAGAACAGAGACTAATCCCGACAGAGGAGATGCAATGCTACCAACTAATTTTGCCATAAGCTGGTCTCTGGTTGGTAATTGGGCTAAGACAAGAGCTTTTTCCTCTCCTAAGAATTCCTTCTCAACCAAACCGCCTAAAATTTTTAACTGCTCGTGCTCTTTAAGAAAGTCATAAAGAGTCTGAAAAACAGCTGCCTCGTCCTTGTAGGCAAAAGCTAGGGCTATTTCTCCTTGTATCTCTTTAAGATTAACCGGCTGTCCTTTTTCTTTAAGAGCCAGACTAATCAGGGTTTTTTTGGCTACCCGCAATTCGCAATCCTGTTTTTTCATCGTCTTTCTAAGCTTGGTTAAATCCTCAACCTTCAGGCCGGCAATATTGGCAAAAGCAATCGCCTTCTGTCTGTCGATTTTTTCTTTTAATTCCTTAAGGGTTTTCTGTTTTTGCTCTTTGTTTAAGGCCATAAAAAAAATCTGTGAATCCACAGACATGCTTGGGAAGGTTTTCCCAATTATATATATCCTCGGCAGGACTTACCAGCTGCCTGCTGTCTGCGGATGAAATAATGATAGCAAAACCACAAATCTTTGTCAAGTTTCTAGAGCTTTAGCCAGAGCTTCGCCAAACTCTTCGGCAGCAGACGGACCGTTGGCGGTAATGATCGTGCCCTCAACAACGACATCTTTGTCTTGATAGTCGGCCCCTGCTTCTTTAAGTATCTTTATGGGAGACTTGTCCATGGGATCTGACCAGACGGTTGCCTGTTTGCCTTGCAGAAGGCCCGCTTTGGCCAAAAGCACAGGAGCTATACAAATGGCGGCTAAAAGCTTGCCTGATTTTGCCATATCCTGCGCCATTCTCTGGAAATCTTTGTTGGACAGCTCTTTTGCCATACCCGGGCCACCAATAAAAACCAGGGCATCAAAGCCCTCGGCCCGGAATTCATCGGGGGTCAACTGTATATCAACGTCTCCGCCGTCAGCCCCCACGGCCGTACCCTTTTTTGTGCTTAGAGTAACGATCTTAGCTCCGTAATCAGCTAAAACCCCGACGGGAATAAAGTATTCGGCATCCCGAAAGTTACGAAAAGCAATGACCGCGGCTATTGTTTTACCCTTTAATTTATCCATATGGTTAGCTTATTAGAAAAATCGTATGTCTTAAAATTCCAAATCCAGTTCTTTTACTTTTTCCCAGCTTGTCTCGTCTAGAACGCTAATCTTGTTGTCGCCGATGATGTAGAGATAGTCGTCGATATAAACTGCTCTCCTGGCCGAAATGTCGCTTACTGCCCTTACCATTGCCAGTTTGTCTTCTTTGTAAGAAAAGACGTAGCCGCCCCGGCTACCTGGCAGGAAAAACACTTGGTGCTTTTCGTCCAAAAGAAAGGCGTGATGAGTGTCTAATATGTCTGACCAGTATTCTTTCAGTGTATATTTGGCTGCTTCCAGGGGTTGCTCGGGATCTGCAACGTCAAAGAGAGATACCTTTACGTTTGATCCTTCTTTGCCAATGCCCAGAATCTTACCTTCGCTTACGGGGTGCAGATAAGAAGAATATCCCGGAATCTTTAATTCTCCTTTTAGCTCGGGATTTTTAGCATCAGACAAATCTAAAACATAAAAGGGGTCGATCTGGCGGAAGGTAACAACATAGCCTCTGTCTTGGATGAACCTGACAGAGTAAATCCTTTCAGTCAGCCCCAGGTCCAAAACCTGGCCCGTTATCTTTAGATTATCGTCTAAAATATAAACGTCGTTGGCGCTCTCTCCGGACATCTGGCCAGCGGTTGTGGCCATCCTGAGATAGCCCTTATATTCGTCCAGGGAAAACTGATTTAGGGGCTGGCCCGGAACGCTGCCCGTAGCCTCTACCCTAAAGCTTTCCAGCCCGACCTTGACTATGCCGGTCTTCTCAAAAGATCTTTTGTGCTTCTCGTAGTAGTCATCCATTCTGTTCTCGAGCTCATTTTCCAGCTTCATCTCATCATCCCTGCTCAAAGAGTTTGTATATTCTTCAAAGATAACCTCAAACTCCGTCATCTTGGCCATATCGCTTATATCGTAAGTTTCTAATTTATTCATTTTTTCAACCAGCTGAGCCGGGAATAAATCCTGGTTTTCCCCGATAAAATCAGAGAAAAACTCAAAAAAATCTTGGTAATAAGAATAAACCAGATAGAGAGAGTTTTCTGACATGTAGACTACGGACGAACTGGAGGTGCCGACAAAAGAAACGGTTTTTTCAATTTCCCCGGAGCTAGGATCTAAAACCATAGCATTGTAGGTTATGTCTGCAGGGATTTTTACCGTAGGATAGTAAATATCTGTGCACCTAACTTCTAGGCCACCTAAAGGATAAATGGGGCAGGGGTTGTAGCGGTCGATCGAGGTCTTGGTGATCAGATATATCTTGCCCTGGTAGAGCCGGGCTCCGTCCAGATAGCTTCTCTCTCCAAAGTCCACCTCCCATTTTTTCTCAGGTGACTGAGAATCAGAAACGTCGTAGCCGAACATTGTATCTCCAGAAAAAATAACCAGAATGCTGCCGCTCAAGAGCAGGTCGCCGCTTTTTTCAATCTTATCTTTCTGAACCAACTCGCTGGGCGGAAAGGCTTTTATAATCCTGGTTTGGCCAGTCATTGTGCGATAATCTTCCTCCCAAAGCGTTATCGGGTAATAAACGCTCTGGGGTGAGAAATAAATATTCTCTCCGTCTGTTTTAACTATATCTGGCTCGTCAATGCCCAAAACCTGAACAGTGGTCTGGGAAACCCTCCCTGATTCACCTATTCCCTTGCCGGCTTCTTCAAGAGCCAAATTAGGCACTGCGGGTTGCTCCCAAGCGTCCGGCGCCTCAGCCACCGTAAAAGACCTTGCTCCTCCAAAAAAACCAGCCACCGTTGATTCGGCTTCCTCCAAATATATCTTAAAATCTTCTTCTGAAGAAAATTTCTCCACTTTTAGTTCTGAGCCTAACGGCTGCAAGAAGGGGCTAAGTTCAGAGTCTACAATTAATAATAAAAGGAGAAAGGCTAAGATTACTAAAAAAGTGAGGCCTATTTTTTTGTTCATATTTTTTTATCAATTATATTTTAATTATTAAGCAAAAACTATTTTAAATACTCTGCTTTGGCAGCATTGTGCTCTTCCAGCGTCCTTTGAAAAATAGTTTCTCCGTCCGGCTTGGAAATATAATACCAGTATTGACTATTTTCAGGATACAACGTAGCCGTAATGCTTTCAAGCCCCGGATTACAAATCGGCCGAGGGGGCAATCCCCTGTTTTCATAAGTCCACGGGCAAGCATCAACCTGCAAAAACCAACCCTGGCTCAATCTCTTCCAAAGAACACCCGCTGCCAGTTCTTTTTCTTCTTCAGTTTTCACCTCCTTTTCCAGAATTGAAGCCATAATAACGACCTCGGAAGTAACTGGCAAATCGGCTGTTTTCCTCTCGAAATTATCTATCATCATTCCTACAATCTCGTCTTGGGAGGCTCCGTGAGGAATATAATAGGTATCTGGAAAAAGATATCCCTGGCATTCTTCCAGGTTTAGTAGGGCGTCTGCAGTTACATCTTCAAGTTTCTGGCGGATTTGGTCTGCAGTAAAACCCTCGGGGATGGTCACGGTTTCCTTGGCCACATCACCTGAAAATAACTTCTCCATAATTTGAGAGACATTCATTGAAGCGGAAAGCAAATAAGAGCCTGCCTGCAGATTGCCCGCCCTGCCTCGCAAGAGAGCATACGCCTCAAAGAACGTAGCCTGCCAAATCAGTCCGTCTTTATCTAAATTGCGAGCGATTTCCCTGAGCCCCTCTCCTTCGGCAACAGTGAAAAATACCTGCTCTTGCGAATCATAATCTTTGGGCAAAAAAATCCCGGCCGCTGCCAAGGCCAACAAAAGCATAATAACTATTGGGATTAATCTTTTGATCATTTTTCAATAAGGGGGACGAAGGCAAAACCGGGATACTCAGTTTTTTCAAACTCATCTCGGTCTTTTTTCATAAAAAGGCAAATGGAAGAACCGAGAGGCGCCACGAGCCTGCCCCCCCTTTTTAATTGTTTTTCCCAAGCAGGTGGTACTGCTTTCTGAACAGCTGCTGAACAAAGAATTTTATCGTAAGGAGCTTCCTTTTCGTAACCCCGCGAACCGTCAGCACAAAGAAATTGGATAGGTAAGCGGTATTTAGCAGCATTCTTCTCGCCGAATTCTTTTAGCTCAGGAACAATCTCAAGGCTAACCACCCTGCCTTTTTCCTTGACTATTTCTGCCAAAAGAGCCGAAGTCCAGCCAGAGCCCGAACCAATATCCAAAATCTTGTCTCCCGGTTCCGGCTCTAAAAGCTCAAGCATGAAGGCTACCGTCAGGGGCTGGGAAATAGTTTGACCGTAACCAATGGGCAAAGCTTCGTTTAGATCGGCTAAGTCCTTCATATCTTCTGATAAAAAATCAGCCCGTTTGATTTTTTTAAAAGCTGAGATTATCTCAGAAGACTTTAGCCATTTATCTCTGATTAAGTCTTGGGTCAGATCCACACGCTTTATTATACTGGTAATAAAAAGTTTTTCCAATATCAAAGGGCTCCCGTGGGAGCCCGTTTTTTAGTGTCCGTTATCGCCGATCCTGAACCTTCTTTTTTCTTCGAGGTTCTTGTTTTCTATCTTGATTTTTCTATTATCTCGCGGCTGCCTCTTGAGAACCGGCCTTCCCCCTTCCAGGGCAAAAAGAACGCGGTCGCCAGCCTGAACTTCTTTTGAGGCTAAGGCGAAAGAAAGAGGCGTTTCAACGCGCTTTTTCACTATATCCCTCAGTATTCTGGCGCCGTACGTCTGATTAAATCCCTCCTCAACCACAAAATCTTTAAAAGCCGAGGCGTATTTGATGGAGATTCTCTGAGAAGACAGGCGTATCCTGAGCTCGTCTATCAGCTGGCCGAAAATTCGGCCGTAGTCTTCTTTTCCCAGGTCTCGGAAAACAACTATTTCCTTGCCAAATCGGCCCATCAATTCCGGAGGAAAAAGCCTCTCTAGGGCCCTCTTGGCTTCGTTGTAAATAGCTTTCTCGGTTTTTGCCGGATCTTCTTTTTGCGGCGTTTTGAAGCCCATTTTACTAATGCCCAGGGATTTGTGTATCTCCCGCGACCCCGTATTGGTGGTAAGAATAATCAGGGATTCGGTAAAGCTGGTTACTTCGTTGTTGTTGGCCATCTGGAGCTGCCCGTCTTCAAGTATTCCCAAAAGCAGATTCCAGACGTTGGGATGGGCCTTTTCTATTTCATCAAAAAGAATAACAGAAAAGGGGGTAATCCTGTCAAAAATAGTGTTCAAGAAGGTATAAGAATTAACTCGCTCTTTTTTATAGCTGACCCAGGCCTTGCCGACTTGAAGCGACTTAAGGCAAATTTTAATTTGGTTTAAGGCTTCTATTTTTTCTTTTTTTGCCTTTTCGTCCTTGCAGGAATTAATATCTTGTTCGAGCCAAAACAAAAGGTCATGCTTTCCTATGTTAAACCGATGGAGAAGGGGCAGCTTATGAGAATCAACGTAGCCGGGAGGCGAGCCAATCAAGCTAGAAATACGATGTTCCTCGGCCAGATTTGAACACTGAATAATGGTCAGGGGATAAAAGAAGTCTTCGCTTGGGCCCACCATAGCTTGAGCCAAGACTTTGGCTGTATAGGTTTTGCCGCAGCCCGACGGCCCGGCAAATATCATGGCGCCCGCTGGACGAAGAGGATCTCTCAGCCCGCTAGCTAAAGAGGCTGTTATTCTGGTAATATGTTCTATGGCTCGTGGCTGGCCGACAATTATTTCCGAAAGGTGTTTCTCTATAATCCTGCTTGCTTCTCCTTTTTTATTCATATCAACGGAGATAGAATATCTTCTGCCTTTCATTACCATTACCTCCTAATTTTTTGATTGCTCTTTTGAAAGAACTATATTATTAATAACACGAAAATAAAGAAGAGACAACGCATGGCTGCTTGCAATTTTTCTTTCAATGGTTATACTGACATAGAGTCCTGCAATTTGAAAATAAAATAAGGAATACCGAAAGGAGGCCTATAATGGAAACTAAAAAGCAGCTACAGAAGCAAATTGAGGCCAGAATGATCGCACTGATCGAAGCTGGCATTCTTTTGGAAGAAAAGGGCGCGAATAAGCTCTATGAAACGATCTGTGATGAATTCGGGACAGCCAGGGGCTTTAAGAGGCCTGATAAGCGGTCCCTGAATAAAAAAATCAGAACATTAATCTGGAAAGAAATAAAAGGCGCCGACAAGGCTCTGCAAGAGGTTATCAAATGGGAGCACGATCCGAAAGAAGACTTTCGGCCGCTCTTTCCCTTCATACCCCTTCAGATGATAGAAAAAAGAGCCAAATACCACCGTGGTATCACCAAAAGAAAACTTCTCAAGGAAGCTCAAGCTCTCCCCGGCATCGGAAGAATAGATCTGGACCAAGACGCCCAGTTTGTAAAAAAATTCCAGTTGGCAAACTACCCTTTTAATAATCCCCTAGTCTTAGACGTAAAAGATCCGGATAACTGCTCTATATTTTTTTGGAACGGAGCTAATATCGGAACGCGCTATCGCCCAGATATTCTTGGCAATGTTTCTGTCAGAGCATTGAGCAATGCCGACACAAACAAAGACACAATAGTTGTCGCCACCAACCTTATCGATCTTGACTTAAAAAAGGCGGCTGGTCCTGCCAAGGTGGGAAGATCCCTGGTCTACGGCGATAATATTAATCCGAAACTCATCAGGGATGAGGAATACAGAAAAACAGCCGAGAGAATCCTCAACGAGCAGCCGATCGACGAAGTAGTTTATCGACCTTTAGGAGAACTGTTCGATGATATTTTGAACGGCTTGATGAAAATTTCCGTCAAACCCAACCACTGGCCGGAATATCGCGGCCCCGTCTATATCGTGCTGGGCAATAACGAAAACGAGCTAATTAAGGCCGCTGCCTACTGGGAGCTCAGATGGTGGACAGTGAAAAAACAATACGAACTTCGATCCCAATTAAATGCCATTAAGTTTGCTCGACACGATGCTGAAAAAAGAGGATACCCCGCAGAGCTAGAAACTATCAATAAAAAGGAAAATTTACTTCTCTCTCAACTTAACCGTACAACGATAAGCACGATTGCCACCCAGGAAATGCACCGTTTCTATAGATGGGCTCAGGCAACAGTGGTTAGAAAGCTGGAAGAAGCAATCCCCAACGCCAAAGTCATCGGACAAGATTCGGCTTTCCTGAAAATCGGAAATAAGACAATAGAAATACACATACCTCCGCACCGCCGGGTAACCGAGAGAAACCTAGCAAATTACACCCTGCAGTACGGCCCCAAAAACCTGAGAGGAAAGCTGGCTGATATCGTAGTCATCTGCCACCCCTATAATCTTCATTACCGAATGACCGTAAGGGAAGCGGATTACGACGGCAAGCGTGGCTCCAGCAAGATATTTGCCGCTCCTATTGCAGTTGACGCAGAATATCTGCGCCACATTCTTAAGCCCAGCTCTTCCCGCGACCACCCTCTGGCTAGAGCCGTATTCACTGAAAGCTTCCAACCGGGTCTTCTCAGGCTCCGCCTAATCAATGGAGTGGCTGATACCGACATTCTTTCTATCACCCATCTGGAAATATCCAAAAACCATTCCAAAAATAATTTTCTTAAACTCGGATGCCGTTATATCTGGTTCATGTTCTGCGCCGATCCCCACTGGGGCGGCCGGGCAAAAGAGTTCGTTACTTCCCGAGAATTGAGAAGAAGGCTAGGCATAGGCGATGCCGTCTTCCAGATGATGCGCAGAGACGGGCTCTGCGAAAATGACAGGATGCCCGTTCATATCTGGGGGTCTCCCGATGACCAAACTCAAGGGCAGAATTTCAAGGCCAGAACCCAGCCCCATCCCAATCAAATGTCCTATTTGTTGACAGAATGCTTAGCCAACGAAATGCAAAAACAGATAGAAAATTCGGGCAGCCTGAAAAGGGCCAAAGAAATCGCAGAAGAAATGAAACAATACCTGCTCTCTCAGATTGAAGTAAGAGGCAGCGATTTTCTACTCGAGCAGGTTATGGAAATGATGGAAAGGGATATTGAGCTGAATGTTGATATTTATTCAGCCATTCTGAGGCATTTCAAGGCTTCCGGATTAATCATGCGGGGCGTAGGTCATTTTGTCAACGAAAGATACGGCGGCTTTGATACCCGCAACTGCGGCTCCATCAACTTTGGATCGGGAAACCATTTTGAACATACGGTCGAAGGAGAAATAGTCGAGGGTCCTTTCTATGCCAAATACTTGAGAGCGCTGCTTGGCCAGAGTCCCGAATGGTACGACAAGCAAGACGAGCTCAAAAAGTTGGTAGCTGCTCCTCTTTACAGCGCAAAATCGATCGGTTGGTCCACGGTACAGATTCCCGGAGGCCATGAATACGGCTTTGAATTCCGCAACAAACCGACCAGAATGGCTGGCTGGGACGATACCCTTTTGGGGGCTACTAAAAACTTTCCCAGCCGAGGCAACTACACCAGAATCTTCAATGAGCGCCTGCCTATTTTGAGCGTTTGCGGAGACAAGCACTTTTTCGGAGCAGCCCTTACCGATTACGCTTTGCACCACATGTGCGCTTCCGGCACGCATACGGACCGCTACGGAGAAGAAGGATTTCCGCCTAACAATACCGGGGTTTCCTTTATCGGTCTGCCGGCTGAAGGCCCTGACTCGGGACCAATACTTATCAGAACGCTTCCTTTCGAAGTAATTAAGAGTTTTGTAGAAGACAAACCAAGAACTTTTGACTGGGAGGCATTTTTGCCCAACCCGGCCTAAGAATCAAAAAACCGGAGCTGTAAAGTTCCGGTTTTTCCTTTGTTCTCAATCCTTATATTCAAGAAGATGAGCCCGACCATAGGGCACGGCTTCTGAGTATGGTTCTTTCCCCCCCCAAATGCGAAATCTTGTTTCTTCGATGCTCAAAACCAAAGAGGGGTCTTTATCCAAAATCAGTTCCTTTTCTTCTTCGGTAATGAGCCTAATCTTATGTGTATCGGGATCGATAATCCAGACGGGTTGATCTAGGGCAAGAAAAAACGCTGCTTCGTGGGCAACACCAGCTCCCCATTTTCTATCAAGGAAAATTTGGCAAATACACATGTTGCATCTCGGTAGAACCTCTTCGTAGAAATAATCCATACCGCTCTTTGTGGGGTGGTCTTCGTATTTTATTTTGTAGGCCCTATATCCCAATTGATGGTGTGGTTGGTTGGGATTTTCAATTTCTACTCCAAAAAAGTTCTGGATCAACATTAACAACCGTCTCTCTAGGTCAGTATTGTAGCTGTTCACTGTATGAGCGAAATAAATCCGATCTTCCAATTTTTACCTCCTTCCTTTATTTACTTCTTTGTAAAAGTGCTTTTTAATTTTCGCCAAAAGTTAACTTTGTCTATGATCAAAACTCCGTCCAAGTGATCGATCTCGTGCTGAAAAATTCTGGCCACAATCCCCTCTGCTTCAATTCTGCTTTTTTCCCCTTCAATGTCAAGAACCTCCAGTTCTATTTTCTTGGCTCTTTTAATTTTCAACAAAACGCCGGGCAGACTCAAACACCCCTCTTCCATAATTTCTGTTTCTTTGCTCTTTTTCAAAATCTGCGGATTGATGAAAACGGCCGGGCCTTGTCCGGTCTCAACAACGATTACCCTCCTTAAAGCCCCCACCTGGGGAGCGGCCAAGCCCACGCCCTCGGGATCCGAACGCTGCATGGTTTCTATCATGTCTTGGCCCAGCTTTTTGATTTCCGGGGTGATTTCCTCTATTTTGCCGGCTTTTTTTCTTAAAACCGGATCAGGATATTTTTTGATCTTTAATATCATAGGATTAATCAGTTTACTAAAAATGACTGATAAGTCAAATATTGGGTGGCGCCTTGACAACCTCAGCAGCCGGCGTTTCTGGCTCCACCTGAATATGGTAAACAGAAGGCACCCTTTCTTTAACATTGGCTTTAACTCTGTCAATAAGCCTTTCTATTTCTTCTGTGATCAGGCCTGAAGCAATATGAATTTCCAGATTAACCAGCAGACGGTTTGACCCTATAACCGTAGCCTTCAAATCTAAAACTTCTTGGACGCCGTAAACCTCCAGAGCCGCTGTTTTAATCTTTGTTTTTATTTCTTCTGAAGCGGAAACTCCGACAATAAAATCTTTAACGTTTTTGAAAAGCCAGAGAGAAAAAAGGGCCATCAACAACCCGATAAACATGGCTCCCAGACCGTCAAACTGGAGATTGCCCGTTTTTTCAAAAAGAATCAAGGCAATCAAGCCGAAAAAGGCGGCCAGGGTGCCCAGCAGATCGGAGGCAAAAGTTATTTTGGTTTCCAAAAAGGTGGACTGACAAAAAGCCTCTCTTATTTTCCAAAAAGGCCTGCCTTCCAAGATCCTCCTGAAGCCCAGGGAAAAAGAATAGCCGTTGGTGAAAATTGAAATAGCCAATATAGCATAGACTAAAAAAATAGGCTCAATCGGCTCGGGGTTCTTAAAGCGCTGCCAGCCGAAATAGAAAGACAGGCCGGCTAAAACAAGAAACATAACAAGAGTGGAAAAAATAGACCAGATGTACAGTTCGCGTCCGTGGCCAAAGGGATATTTCCGGGTCGGCAGAGCCCTAGAATGCTTCGCGCCAAAATAGGTCAAAGCATCATTAATCAAATCAGCAGTGCCCTGAAAGACCTCGGCCAGCATGACGACGCTCCCCGTAATCAGAGCGACGATGCCACTAAGCAAGATATCAAGGATATTGACCGTAGTAGAGGTTTTGACTACTTTTTCCTCGGAAATAACTCTCTGCCGCATGCTTCAATTCTAGCATAAATTGCCCCGTTACAAAAAAGCCGCCGCACCTAAGCGACGGCTTCCTGCTGGGTCTGTTTTAAAATGGAACGCCCAAGAGACTGGCCCTCAACAGCTGAGACCAGGATTCTTCTGGGATCGGTTCCGAGGAGGGGGTCATAGTTAAAGGCGAAAGAAAAAGCATGGGATAGAGCGGAGGTTGTACCGTATCTGGCTCCAATCCGCCGGGTGGCATCATCATGCTTTGCAACATCATCATTTCAATTATGGGAAGAAAAATTTCGTCGAATCCTTTATATTCTAGCGGAGCATCAATGGTCATTGGCTGGTTGAAGTTGGAGAAATTAAGATCAAGGCCGAAAGATATAATCATGGGCTCTACTGATTCAAATTCTCCGAAGTCAATCGCCTTCTCGGATTTAATCTTGTAAAGATAATAATCTTCCTTGCCGATCCAGAGCTCGGCTGAGACCTCTCCCGTCTTTTCAAAAAGCTCATCTATGCCTTCATCCAATTCTGCCAGCTTTTCCTCTTTTGAATCTTCCCATTCTTTTTTCATGTCCTCGGTTATGGTAATTCCGTACTGCTCTTCTAAAATCGCAAAGAGCGGTTCCTCAAAAATTTCTATCACCTCGGGAATTACCGTTTTTACTCCCTCCTTGTCTAAAACGGCCTTGTAGTGGTAAACATCCACACCTTCAATTTCCGTGTCTGACAAAGCCTCCACGCTTAACAGGTCTGGCGTTCTTTTTTCCATTAAAACCATCAATTCTTTGCTTAGTTCTTCTCCCATTTCTTGGTATTTCTCGTTTTGGCCAAATGCTTTCTCAACATCGGCGGAATCCATTCCCATGGCTTCATAAAAAGCCTTCAAAGATTCCTCGTCAATTTTTATCCATTGGTTAACCAGTTGATTGAAATCCAGGCCCATCGCGGCTAACTCTTCTTTTGTTTCGGCCGGAATTCCCGGTATGCTGGTTATGTTTAAATAGAACGTTTGACCGATAGTTATGGCCTGGAGGCCAACAGTAAAGTTTAAAGAAAGGCCTTCCATGGCGTATGATAAGCCCAGGTCCATCTCCGTGTCTGATTTTGGGTTTTCCGGATCAGTTGCATCAGAATCGGCTTCAAGGGCCATGCTTATGCTAATGCTTTGGCTCGAATCTGCTTCTTTCACTTCAAAATATATCTCTCCCTCCGAGCTGGCGGTTTCTACTTCTGCCATTTTCTTAATCATTTGCTGTATAACATGTTCGGGGGAGGGTTTGAAAGGATTCCAGCCGGGATTCCAAGCTCCGGTAGCTAAAGCAACACCGCCTCCGACGAGGACGACGATTAAAATAACGAGAATAATCTTGAATGGATTCATATTTTTTAATTAATTATTATTAAGTAATTATAGCATGGGCTGAAAAGACAATAAACAGAGGGTCTGTGGAAAACCTCAAAACAGTAAACCGGCGCAAGTGCCCATCTAGAAAGCTATTGGAAGTAAGCAGTTATTAAGTATTGATGATAAAAAATAACTAGGATCAAAAACTTACTTGAAAGCCTCTTTGGTATAAACGCCTTCGGGATTCCAAAAAAGCCAGCCGGAAGCACCGGCTTCTTCAGCCGCCCTAATTTGCGCTTTAATCTTTTCGGCGTCGTAAGCCACTTTTCTGGCCGTGTCAACCTTTAAATTGAAATCCTGCAAAAGGGGCCTGGTTTTTGCAGGGAATCCGGAGGCGACAATTGAGTGATAAACAACCTCGTAGGGATGCTCAACCACTTCTGGGTAATCATAGCTGACACCGGCTACGCTGAAGCCGTGGTAAAAGTGGCTGGGATAAAGCATAAAAGAGAGGTAGTCAAAGTTTTTTTCAGCCTCAATCAGATCCTGACCTATTTCCGGACTGCTCTTCTGAACGCTTATATACCCGAAAAGGTCAACCGACAAAATAATTAAGGGGTCGTATTCTTTCAATTCTTTATTAAGCTTGGCAAAGACCCCGCTGATGGCTTCTGCCTTTTTTGAAGATTCAACCGAGCCGTAATCGGCCGGATAACGGATATAATCGAATTGCAGTTCGTCAAATCCAAAATCAATCACTTTTTTGGAAAATTCGGCAACATAATCTAAAACTTCCTCGTTTTGCGGATCAAGCCAATAATAGCCTGATCCGTCACGCCAAATGTCTTCATCGACCTTCAGATACCAATCGGGCTTATCCCCGACAGGCAGAGAGTCTCTGAAAACAGCAATTCTGGCTATTGTCCAAACATCTTCTTTCTGCAGCTCTCCGATAAACCTCTTCACAGAATCAGATAAATTAGTACCCTGGTATTCTTTAACGTCAATGATGATAGCGTTTAGCTCGGTCTCTTTCAGTAAGCTCTTGAAGTGATCCTTGTTGTAAGCAAAGCCGGCGTAAATACCCTTAACCTGGATGGATCTTTGCCGGATTTTTTCTATATCCTCTTCTGTTATGATTCTTTGGGGTAGTTCTCCTTTGACCTCCTCTAGCTCTGGCGTCTTTTCAGAAACGGGCTGAACAATGAATATTTCTGCCGGTCTTTTCTCAATTTCTTTTAAAACAAAAAAGGTTCCGGCCACTAGCGCTGCTGAAATGAAGATGATTGAAAAAACCGAAACCCTCATTACTTCTTGACTATTTTAAACAATTGCGGATCTACTATGATGCTGTCTCCTCTTTGGATTTCACCCGAAAGCAAAGCGGTGGCCAAAACGTTCTCGACTTTGTCCTGGAGCACCCGGCGCATCTCTCTGGCACCGAAAGTCGGATTATAACCCAGGTCGACGATTTTTTCCTTGAGGGGCAAAGTGATTTCAAGGTCGATCCCTTTTTCTTTCAGGTTGCTCTTTGTTTTTTGCAGCATCAGCTCAGCAATGGCCAAAAGATTTTCTCTGCTCAGGGGCTTAAAAACCACCGTGGCGTCAAAGCGATTAACAAACTCGGGACGGAAAATGGCTTCTTTAAAGATATGGTCCAAAATCTTCTGCTTGACTCCTGACCAGTCGCCTTTTTCTTTCAAAGACTGCAAGATAATCTCGTAGCCGGCATTGCTGGTGGCTATAACAATGGTGTTTTTGAAATCAACTCTTCTCCCTAGACCGTCGGTCAGGTGGCCCTCATCCACCACCTGCAAAAATAAATTAAGTACATTAGGATGGGCTTTTTCAATTTCATCTAAAAGCACCAGGCTAAAAGGAGTTTCCCTGACCTTAGCTGCCAGCAGCCCCTCTTCTTCAGCAGATCCCAGTAGGCGGGCAACATCCTTGGGGTTCTGAAATTCTGACATATCCAGTCTAACCATTCTGTCTTCCGCGCCAAAATAAATTGACGCTAAAGCTTTGGATGTCTCTGTTTTACCCACCCCTGTCGGACCCAGGAACAAAAAGGTGCCCATGGGACCCGATCTGGCGCTTATTTCAGATCTGGCCCTTCTTAGAGCGGATGAAACCTCTTTAACCGCCTCCTCCTGATTAATAATTCTTTGGTGAAATAACTTCTCCAAATTTAACAGAATGTCTTTTTCCTTAAGTTCAATTTCTCCCAATGGAATGTCCGTCTTCTCTGAAATCACCTTAACAACATACTCCGGCAAAACCACGGAAACCTTTCCGTAGCGCGAGGCATAAATCAGTATTTCTTCCAGCAAATCAATTGCTTTTTTGGGGAAGGGTACGTCTTTAATATACCTGCCGGAGTAGCGAACTATTTCTCTGATGGCCGCATAGGGAATGAATTTTTTGTACTTTTTCTCCAAAAAGGCGGTGAAGTTCTGCAGAATTAAAATCGTTTCCCTTTCTGAAACCTCTCTTGTCTCAACCTTTTCCATATAGCTGAGAACGGCTGCGCTTCTTTCAATAAAGAGATGAAGACCGTAATATGAAGTAATTCCAATCAGTCTAAATTCGGGCAGGGGAAGATACCTTGCTAAAACTCCGGAGATATCAACTACCCCCAAAGCTCCCTTGGCCTGGGTAACAAAATTATAAAACTCGTCAATAACCAAGATAACGTTGCCGGCTGAAGCTGCCTCGCTGAAAATTCTGTCCAAAATATTGGTGGCTTCCTCGGCTGACTGGGTGGTAGCCAAAATTGAAACGATGTCTAGCTCAACAACCCGCTTGTAGTTAATCTCGGGCAGGCTCTGCCCGAAAAGAGCCCTCTGGACCAAAGCGCGAATTACTGACTTGCGACCGCTCCCCGGCTCACCAACCAAGAGCGCGTTGTTGGTTTCTTTTCTGGCCAAAACCCTTTCTAAGTGCTCGAGGGTGTCTTTGTGGCCGATAATTTCTTTGGCTCCGGTCTTTTTAATCGCTTCTGTCCAGTCAACCGAGAACTGATCCAGGGTAAGAGTGTAACCGGCTGTCCACTCTCTGGCCAAAGCCCCTCGGCCGAGCAAATTATTGTACTCCCACCATTTCTTTTTTTCCTTAATTCTTTTTTCTAAAGATTCCAGCCAGCAAACCAAATTTTCAAAATCTTCTGATCTTAAATCTTTCTCTACCAGCATCTTTTTAAAAACAGGGTGGCTTTTGCTTAGGGCTACCAATAAATCCCCTGTTTTTATTCTTTGGCTTTGCCGTTTTTCAGAAATTTCTTTTGCTTCTAAAATTATCTCTAGATAAAAGTTAATTTCTATTTTCTTTATTTCCTTGGCATCGATTAAAAGCCGATAAAAAACGGGTTCCAGCTTAGCGTCATCCAGTTTTCTCTTATCAATCGCCCTGGCCGCTTCAAAGCTCAGAAATTCTGCCAGATTGTCCCGATTTTTAATGGCCGGGTTTTTGATCTTTGCCTCAAAAAAATAATTAGCCAGCCAACAGCCTGCGGCCAAGGTTAAAAACAGCATTGTCCCGCCCAGCAAGTTTTGACTGGCCCCTTGAGAAAACTTATCTGCCAGAAAGCCGTATAAAAAAAGACAAAGTAAAATAATAAATGGGGCGAGGAACAATTTTTGCAAAAAACGGCAGGGTTTAAAAAATCCCTGCCATCTTAGGGCCTGATAGATTGCAGCTTCCTCTAGGTTAAAATAAAAGCTTACAGCCATAAAAAATGCCGCCAATTATTAGCAGAGGCAAAAAAATCCAAAACAGAAAAATCGCTATTCCGGCCAGAAAAATGAAAATTTCTGAAAAAAGGCCAATAATAATAAAGCATGTCCTGACAATGGCCCCCATAATCCGGGAAAGCAGGTTAAAGGTAAGGGTTTCAAAATGTTTTGCTAGGTCAAAGCCTCGGACGTAAGAATAGCGGTATCTGTGCCAGTGAGAAAAAAAAGTGCGAAAAAGCAGAGGCAGAGACCAGTAATTCAGGTTAAATCTGAGGCAATTCTGCCAGGCTCGCAGAATCAATCTGGAATTGTCTATAAAATGCCATCGAAGATATAAGAAAAACATATTGGGCATGAGTGGGCACGAGAGGATTTGAACCTCTGACCCCTGCAATGTGAGTGCAGTACTCTAACCGCTGAGCTACGTGCCCTCTTTTGAAAATAAATATAACCAAGTACACTTATATTATGTACCTGGTTATATTATTAGTCAAACCCGAATCTATTTATCCTTTGAGTTTCCTATATAAATTTTCCAAAATCTCTGCTGCTACGTTCTTGCCGCCCAGACCGAAAGCAATGGCAAAGGCCACTACTATACCGCCTATAACGATCTGAATTAGCGTGAAAATCCATTCTGCTGCCACAAATTCTAGTTGCTGCAAGATGGCCAAAAAGGCAAAAAATATGATTGCCCATTTAACAATTAGCTCTACAGCGTGGCCGTAACCCACTCTGATAGACTCCACTGCTGCCCTGATGAACTTGCCCAAGAGATCAGCCACAATTACTGCCACCACAAAAATGAAAGCAGCAATAACAACATTTGGCAGATATCCCAGGATCTTCCCCAACAGGACGGTAAATGGCTCGAGACTGTCTATGAAGCCCAGGGCCACCCAAAGGGCCACAATCACCAAAACCCATTTAACTATTGCTCCGATAAAACCAGCTGCATCCATCTTAAGATCAGCTTTTTCTAGAGCCTCTTTCCAAACTCCTCCTTCAAAAATCTGGTTAAACTTAAGCTTTTTCAGGATTTCAGCGACTATCCTTCCTATAAAAACAGCAATAAACCAACCGATAATAAACAGCAGTATTGCTACGATCAATTCGAAAAGGAAAGGAACAAACCCCTCCATAAATCCTTGCGCCAGTTGTTCGTAAGTATCACTCCACCAAGTATTCATAGGTTAATTTAATGTTTATATTATTTTAAAGCTCGACCTTTACCGGTATTAAGGTTTGGCTTGTTTCGGATTATGGATTTCCTTAAGGAAAACCGTGCCAAATTTTACTACCGGATTTGGTTATTGGCTTATTATACCAGATCCCTGTCAAATAAAAAAACCCACCCCCTGTGGATAACTTTTAGTGGACCTAGGCAGAATCGAACTGCCGTCTACGCATTGCAAATGCGTCGTTCTACCATTAAACTATAGGCCCATAAACAGATCGAGCCTACTTCTTCTCTTCTTGTTTGTCTGCTGCAGCTGCTTCCGGAGCTGGAGCGTCTGCAGCCGGCTGATTCTCAGTAGCTTTTTTGGCTTTTTTGTGCAGCAAAATCTTTTTTCCCTGGATTATTCCCTCTTTGAGGAATAAATTATGAAGAGTTGCGGACGGTTTGGCCCCCTGCCCTATCCAATAATGAATTCTCTCTTTTTTAAAGAGCTTTTCTTTGGTTAAAGGATTATAAAAACCAACCTCTTCCACAAAACGGCCGGCCCGGGCCGGGTTTCTCTTATCGGTGACCACTATCTTGAAAGCTGGTTGATTTTTTTTGCCTACGCGAAATAATCTTATTACCAACATATGAATACAGTATACATTTACCAGTCCTCTGTGGCAAGGGCCTTTTTGGCAGCTGCCACCTCTGCTTCCTGCTTAGAAGATCCCTCGCCTTCGGCAACCAGTTTGTTCCTGAGGAAGACGCCGATAATAAAATGCTTGGCATGATCCGGCCCCCACTGCCTTAATACTTTGTAGGTGGGCGTGATGCCAACTTTTTCCTGGGCCTCTTCTTGAAAAAGAGACTTGGCGTCTTTGAAAAGGCGGTTTTTAATAATTCGGGGCAATTCACCGATAACATTCTTCTCAATAAATTTCTGGCAGGTCTCGTATCCTTTATCAATATAGAGGGATCCGACAAAGGCCTCAAAAGTGTTGGCCAGAATGTACTGCCTGGCTTTGCCGGTTTCTTTCGCCTCACCCTTAGAAAGCAAAAGGAAGTCGTTGAAATCAAGTTTTCTGGCAATCTCAGAAAGTATTTTGGCGTTAACCAGGGCGGCCCGCCAGTTGGTCAGCTCGCCTTCTGGTTTTTCAGGATAATTTTTAAAAAGGTATTCTGTGACCACCAGCTCTATAACCGCGTCCCCCAGAAATTCCAAGCGCTCGTTGTGCGTTAAGTAAAAGTCCGGGTTCTCGTTCAAATAAGAGCGGTGGGTAAAGGCCTGAATTAAAAAATCTTTGTTTTTGAACTTCAGGTTGAATTTTTTTTCCAGAGATGAAAAGTCTTTCATTTTTCTTCAATTTCCTTATAAACAGTCCCCAGGACCCCGTTGATAAAGCGGCCCGAGTTTTCTCCGCCAAAAGTCTTGGCCAGTTCAATGGCTTCGTTAATGGCCACCTTGGGAGGCACCTCTTCTTTTTTGGCGTAAAGCAATTCGTAAAGGCCGATTCTCAGAACGTTTCTGTCAACAATGGTAATCTGCTCTATGGGCCATTCGGGGGCGGCTTTTTCAATAATTTTGTCTATTTGCGGCAGTTTTTCTGTTACGCCCCTGATCAGCTGCCAGACAAAACTTGTATCTTCCAGCCCCGGCCCGTATTCTCTGATGTTTTTTTCCACGATGCTGTCCAAAACAGCGGGCTTTTTGCCCTGGAAATCCCATTCGTATAAAGACTGCATGGCAATGGAGCGCGATAAGTGTCGTGAAGCCATAAACTATTTCTTTGACATTTTTTCCCAAGTTAAGGATTCTTTCCCCTCTTTCTTTTCAGCCGCTTCCTTGGCCTTCATTTCCCTTTCCTTCTGCTTTCTTTCTTTTTTGCTCAGCTTCTTCATCACGTCAATCACCTCCTGCCCTTTGTAGTAACCGCAGTTCTGGCAGACGGTATGGGGCAAAACAGGCTTGCCGCATTTGGGACAAGACCGCAGGGCCGGACTCTCAAGATAAAGATGGGCCCTTCTCTGGCCTTGCCGCGATTTTGTTTTTCTTTGCTTTGGTACTGCCATAATTAAAGCTTTTTCTATGTATATCACATCGGCCGTATTTTTTCAACATTTTGACGTGAAAACCCGTAGGATATCCTTTATGCCGGGCAAAACCGTATCTGGGATACTTCCTGTGATAGCCCACCATCATCCTGTCCCTGGTTACCTTGGCAATAATGGAAGCTGCCATGCAGGAAAAAACCTTGTCGTCGGCTTTGACAATTGCTTTCTGACGAAAGTGTAAATTCAGCTTCATTTTTCCATCAATAATCAGCAAGTCGATTTTCTTTCTTTTTTTGCTTCTTAGGCTCTTAACTGCTCGCGCCATGGCCAGTTTTGTCGCTTGGAAAATGTTTATTCTGTCAATAATTCTTTCTGAAACGACGCCGACGCCCCAGTCAACCCCCGGATGCTTAACCAGCAGGTCATAGATTTCCTGCCGCCTTCTGGCAGAGAGCTTTTTAGAGTCTTTTAATAGCCCGGTTTTGGAAAAACGCCGCAGGGCAACGGCTGCAGCAACTACCGGACCGGCCAAAGGGCCGCGGCCGGCCTCATCAAGACCCACCTCGAAAGCATGCTTCCCCATAATTATATCTTACCACAAAAAAGAGCGGATATGATTATCCGCCCCCGTACTTACGGTTAAATTTTCTTTTTGATATCTCGGTGGCCACCCAAACGGTTGCCGCCTCTCCGCATATAATAACCATCTCTTGAGGAACTTGGACAATGCCCAAGATATAATCCAATAAACCAAGAATAAAAAATACTCCCCACCAGACCGCGACAAAGACTTCGCCTAATCTTGGATTCCAGTTTTCTTTATTCCATCTGCTAAATTCTTTAAAAAATGCATATAGGGGAAATAGGGTTGCATAAGCTGCAAAAAACAAACAAAATGTTGTCATGGCTGGAAAAATAGATTCGATAATCATCATCACCAGAACAGTAATGCCAAATATTAAGGCCAGCCACCATAAAATATCTCTGCTCTTCTCAAGGCGCCTTTTCATATATCACCTCCTTATTAATTTATCAAAATTCTAAGACATTGCTTTATATCATGAATTGACTAAAAAGTAAAGAATGATATAATGATATAATTTTATGAAGTTTACCCACCTGCACGTCCATTCCCACTACTCTTTGCTCGACGGTCTGCCCAAGATTGACGAGCTTTTAAATTACGTCAAAAAACTGGGAATGGATTCTCTGGCCCTGACCGACCACGGCGTCCTTTACGGAGCGGTTGAATTCTACAAAAAAGCCAAGGAGTTGAACATTAAGCCGATTATCGGCTGCGAAATGTACGTGGCCTTTGAGTCAATGCGACAGCAAAGGCCGAATATTGACGACAAAAGATATCACCTAATCTTGCTGGTAAAAAACGGAGAGGGCTACAAAAATCTAGTTAAGTTAATTACCAAAGCCCACCTTGAGGGCTTTTACTACAAGCCACGCGTTGACGAAGAGTTGTTAGCAAAATACAGCCAAGGGCTCATAGCTACCTCTGCCTGTCTGCAGGGCAAAATCCCCAGGCTAATTCTGGCCAAACAGATAAAAGAAGCGGAACAGTTGGCTTTAAAATACCAGGAAATTTTCGGAAAGGACAACTTCTATCTGGAACTGCAACACCACCCAAAAATTCCCGAGCAGAAAAAGGTTAACCAGGCCCTGATATCCATTTCCCAAAAAACAGGAGTTCCCCTGGTGGCGGCCCAGGACGCCCATTACTTGAAACCGGAAGATGCCGAAGCCCAGGATATCTTAATGCTTATCAATACGGGAGCTGACCCCAACGACCCCGAAAGACTAACCATGAAAGAAGACGATTTTTCACTTACTCCTCCCGAAAAAATGATTGAATACTTCAAAGAAACGCCCCAGGCCATTGAAAACACGCAGAAGATAAAAGAAATGTGCAATTTCGAGCTAGAGCTGGGGAAGGTCAAGCTTCCCCATTTTTCCCTACCGGAAGATAAAAATGCCGATGATTATCTTAAAGAGCTTTGCTATCAGGGAATGGAAAAAAGAAATTTAAAAAGTACTTCCCCTATCAAGGAACGTTTAGAATACGAGCTTTCTGTCATCAAGCAAACAGGCTTTGCCCCATACTTTTTAATTGTCCAAGATTTTGTCAATTGGGCTAAAACAAACAGAATTGTGGTAGGGCCGGGCAGGGGTTCTGTGGCCGGCTCTTTAGTTGCTTACCTTTTGAACATTACCAATGTTAATCCGTTAAAATACGAGCTTCTCTTCGAAAGATTTTTAAATCCGGAGCGGGCTGCCGGACTTCCCGACATTGATCTTGATTTTACCGACAGAAGAAGAGACGAGGTTATAGAATACGTGGCCCAAAAATACGGCCGAGATAAGGTGGCTCAAATCATCACCTTCGGCACTATGGCCGCCCGGGCCGTGGTCAGGGATGTAGGCCGAGCCCTCGGTTACACCTACAGCTACTGCGACCAGCTTGCCAAAATGATTCCTTTCGGATTTACTTTGGATCAGTCTCTCAAAAAAATAACGGAATTCAGACAAATGTACGATACCGATCCCCAGGCCAAAAAACTGATTGACCTAGCCAAAAAGCTGGAGGGCGTAGCCCGCCACGCCTCCACCCACGCCTGCGGAGTGGTAATCTCCAAAGACCCTCTGGAAAATATCGTACCCCTGCAATATCCCACCCAGAACGAAAACACCATAGTCACCCAATACGAAATGCACGCCATTGAGGATCTGGGTCTTTTGAAAATGGATTTTCTCGGGCTGAAAAACCTGACAATTATTGAAGATACTCTGGCGAGAATATACAAAATCCACGGCAAAAATATTGATATTGACAAAATTCCTCCCGATGACAAAAAAACCTTCAAAGCCTTGCAAGCAGCTGATACGGTCGGCGTCTTCCAGTTGGAATCAAGCGGCATGCAGAGATATCTCAAACAATTAAAGCCGACTGAATTTGAGGACATTATTGCCATGATCGCCCTTTATAGGCCGGGACCCATGCAGGTAATCCCGGACTACATTGCCAGGAAGCACAAAAAAAAGAAGGTAGAGTACCTCCACTCCAAGCTAAAGCCCATTTTGGAAAAAACCCAGGGTCTTTGCATCTACCAGGAGCAATTAATGCAGATAGCCCAGCAGTTGGCGGGCTTTAGCCTGGCTGAAGCTGATTTTTTAAGAAAGGCGGTGGGCAAGAAAATAGAATCGCTTCTCCTGGCCCAGAAAGAAAAAATGATCCAAGGCATGATTAAGAACGGAATCGATGAAGCTATTGCCCAAAAAATCTGGGAATGGGTTTTACCCTTCGCCCGTTACGGATTTAACAGAAGCCACTCGGCCTCTTACGCCACCATTGCCTACCAAACGGCCTATTTGAAGGCCCATTATCCGGCAGAGTTTATGTCAGCTGTTCTCACTTCAGAAAGAGCAGATACAGAAAGAATCGCCGTTCTGATAACTGAGTGCAAAAAAATGGGCTTGGAGGTTCTGCCTCCGGAACTTAATGAAAGTTTTATGAACTTCAGCGTGGTGCCGGGAAAAAACCAGATCCGCTTCGGGCTACTGGCTATCAAGAATGTCGGCATTAACGTAGTAGAGGCCATCCTACAAGAAAAAAAAGAAGGTGGTCCCTACTCTTCTATTGACGACTTCGTTTCCCGAATAAATCCCAAGGTTTTGAATAAAAAGTCCCTGGAAAGTTTAATCAAGGCCGGGGTTTTTGACAAACTGGCAGAAAGAAACCAGCTGCTGACCAGCCTGGAAAAACTGCTGGAGAGCGCCAGAGAAAACCATAGAAACAAAAGCAACGGACAAAAAGGCCTTTTTGACGGCACGAAGCTAAACAACGGTTTCACTCTGGTGGCAACTTCTCCATCAAGCGAAGCTGAAAAACTGAAATGGGAAAAAGAGCTTCTCGGGCTTTATGTTTCCGGCCATCCCTTAAAAAAATACGCCAAGATTATGGAGAAAAAATCCCTGCCCATCAGCCAGATTGGCCAGGACCTGACAGGCAGGCTGGTAAGGGTGGGCGGAGTCATTTCCACGATAAAAAAAATTATCACCAAAAAGGGCCAGCCCATGCTTTTTGTCAATCTGGAAGACCAAACCGACAAAATAGAGCTGGTAGTTTTCCCTTCGGTAATAGAAAACTACCCCACGCTTTTCCAGGAAAATAAGGTTGTTTTTGTCTCGGGCAAGGTCGACCTCAGAGACAACGTGCCCAAAATCATTTGCAACCAAATTGAAGAGATTTTAGAAACATGAACGACAACATTAAGCCAACCCTGGACCAGCACAGAGACGAAATAAGAAGAGAGATCCAACACCTGAAAGAAGATCTAAGAAACAAAGTATCAGATGTAATCCGGGAAGAGGTGCGCCGAGGAATAGATCAGATGAAACGGGATGTGGTACAGGCCGTAAAAGACACTGTTCGTCAGAAATAAAAAGAAGGCACTTAATGTCTCTTGTGCGTTTTGCCTAAAAAATATGAAGGGGGGCCTTTATGGGCTCCCCACCTCGGTCTGATTTTGTCCTGGCCGACCGGCTTCACCAGGGATCACTACCTAGCCTTTTTTCATGATCGCTCCTTTGTTTTTTGTGATCAAAATATAACATATTTCCTTATATTTGTCAAGAGTTGTAAGCTGCGGAAAGGGGTGATACAATAAAAAAAACCGATGTCTTCATCAATAGAAACCATAAGGCACTCGCTGGCACACATAATGGCGGCAGCTGTCCAAGAGCTGTATCCCGGTACTAAGTTTGGCATAGGACCCAGCGTTGAAAACGGCTTTTATTACGACTTTAAGCTCCCCCGCTCTATTGCCCCGGAAGATCTGTACAAAATTGAAAAAAAAACGAAAGAGCTAGTAGGGCGGGGTATTGCCTTTAAAAAACGGCTAATGAGTAAAAGCTCTCTTTTAAAATTGTTCAAAAATCAGCCATATAAACTAGAATTAATCAAAGAGGCAAAAGAAAAACGGCTCAGCGTATACCAAAGCGACAAATTTATTGATCTTTGCAGAGGGCCCCATGTTAAATCCGGCAAGGAAATAAATCCTGAGGCTTTCAAGCTGACTGGGATTGCCGGGGCTTACTGGCGAGGAAATGAAAAAAACACCATGCTGACCAGAATCTATGGCGTGGCTTTCAAAACAGAAAAAGAGCTGGCTGCCTTCCTTAAAATACAAAAAGAAGCTGAAAAAAGAAACCACCGAATGCTGGGCAAAAAACTTGATTTGTTTTGTTTCTCTGAGTTGGTGGGCCCGGGGTTCCCCCTATTGACTCCCAAGGGAACCATAGTCAAGGAGGAATTACAAAAAAGAGTGGAAGAAATTTGTAGAAATTACGGATTTCAAAAGGTTTTTACTCCGCATCTGGCCAAAATCGAATTATATAAATTATCCGGCCATGCTGATAAATTTAATGAAGAGCTTTTCCGCGTCTCCTCTCCCCGGAAACATAACTTCGTCATCAGGCCCGTCCTTTGCCCACATCACGCACAAATCTATGCATCCAAAATAAGGAGCTATCGTAATTTACCAATTCGCTATATGGAATCCGAAAGGATGTACCGGGCAGAAAAACCCGGTGAAGTGGGGGGGCTCAACAGAGTTTATGCAATCACGGTTGAAGACGGCCATTCTTTTTGCACTATTGAGCAGGTAAAAAATGAAGTAAAAATAATAGTGAATATTATAAAAGATTTCTATGGCTCCTTCGGGCTTTGGGGAAATCATTGGGTGTCATTGTCTGTTCGTGATCGCCGGCATCCTGAAAAATATATAGGAGAAAAAAGGGACTGGGATTTGTGTGAAAAAATACTGAAAGAAGTGTCCGACGAGATGAAACTTAACGCTGAAAGAAAAGAAGGAGAAGCTGCTCTTTATGGGCCAAAGTTAGACTTTATGTTTAAAGATGCCTTTGGAAAGGGACTGCAAATCCCTACCGTACAAATTGACTTTGCCACGCCAAAAAGATTTAACCTAACTTACATAGATAAAAAAGGGAAAGAAAAAAATCCCGTTATGGTACACAGGGCGATATTGGGCTCGTACGAAAGATTTATGGCTCTTATCCTTGAATATTATGCCGGCGCCCTGCCTTTCTGGCTGGCGCCAGAGCAGGTTTGGGTAATCCCGATCGGCTCCCGTCACGAAAAATACGCCGGAGAGGTTGGTGAAAAATTGAAGAATTCGGGTTTAAGAATTCAGGTGAAAAACGAGAACGAAACCGTTGCCAAAAAAATCAGAGAGGGCGAGCTGCAAAAAATCCCCTATTTGCTGGTGGTCGGCGACAAGGAAATAAAACAAAAATCGGTCAGCGTTAGGGAAAGAAACAAGGGAGATGTGAGTATGATGAAGCTAGTAAAATTTGTGGAAAAAATTAAAAATGCCTGAATTATCCCAAGCAACAAAAAAACTAATCCAGGGGCACCAGGACTGGCACTATTCTAAAAAGAAAAAAGAAGGGGTCTTTACTATTCACGTTGATGAAGTGGCCTCAGCGGTAGCTGCTTTCTATGAGAAAGTAAGGGGGGTTGTTGACTGGAAAGAAGAACACCTAATGAAGAGAGCGGCCATTCAGAGAAACATGAGAAGAAGACTATTGATATCCCAGAGCGCGGAGGAAATCGCCGAACCTCTTGTTCTAGAGCTAATCAGGGGAGGGCATTTCCCCAACGACCAGATAGAAGAAGCGAAAATCAAAGATGTTAAAAAAGTTATCAACAAATACCTCTATATTATTGCAAAAAACCCCGACTCTCCCCAGCTTATCAAGTGGCTGCTGGATGTGGCTGCCTGCGAAATAGAAGAAATCCTTTCTCCGCCCAGCCGCGAAAGAGCTCTAATACAATATATGACAGAGTTAATGAAAGAGAGAATAAGGGTACAGCAGGGACTCTTGGTCTTCGGTGGTCTGACCGAAGAAGAGAAAAATACTCAAATTTACATTACCGTGCAGCGGGCGCTTTTTAAGTTAGACGCGCCCATCATCACCTACCATCTCCTGCAAAAACGTTACCCTCAGTGGCAGAACCTACCGCCCTCCCAGCTTGAAGAAATCGCTACCAATATTAACCTACTTTGGCAAGACTTAGAAAAAGAACTTAGCCATCCCTTAGCTGACAAATTTTACAAAATCTGCGAAAGATACGACACCCCTTACTTGCTACTGGGCGACGTTTTAAACGAACTTCGCCCCGAAGAATTTTATCAAAAGCTATCTAATCCGGAAAATCTGGCAGATTTAATAAGGGAGGCTTATCTGAAGCGCCTGTCAACCCTAAAAAGCAGAACGAATAAGGCGGCTTTTCTTTCCACGGCCTCCATTTTCCTGGCTAACAGCTTTGTCCTGCTGATATTAGAAATTCCTTTGGCTACATTTTTTTTCGGAGTAACCCTAAAAGAAATGCCTCTGGCCATTACGGTTGATATATTGGGGCCCACCCTTTTAATGTTCCTTCTGGTGGTAACCATTAGGCCGCCGTCCAAGAGCAACCTGGATATGGTTGTCATGGAAACAATGAAAATAGTTTATGAGAGAAAAGAAAAAGACGCTTATGAAATAAGGGCACCAAGAAAAAGAGGCGTTGTCACAAAAACCCTTATCGGCCTTATTTATCTTATTACCGCTCTTGTCGTCATTATTTTTATTGCCTGGCTGCTTCAGCTGGTAGGTCTGCCGCCTACTTCTGTGGTGGTCAACGTTCTCTTTACTGCCCTGATTGCTTTTGCCGGCATGGCTGTCAGACAAAGAGCAGAAGAGCTAACCGTAGAGAAAAGAAGGGTGGGCGGATTAGAGTTCGTATTGGACATAATCTTCCTGCCGATCATCGGCCTGGGCAAGTGGCTTTCGACCAAATGGAGGAGATATAACGCTGTAGCAACCTTTTTTGCTGCCCTGATCGACCTTCCCTTTCAAGTTTTTGTTGAATTCCTGGAACAATGGAGAAGCTTCCTCAAAGAAAAAAAAGAAGAAATACATTAGGGGCAAGCTACCAGATTATCACCTACGGCTGCCAGATGAACAAAAGCGACTCTCAGAGAATTGCTGCTGCCCTTGAGAAAAAAGGTTACCTGCCGGCCCCGCAAATCAACGGGGCTGATTTAATTGTGGTTAACATGTGCTCGGTCAGACAATCAGCCGTAGACAGAGTCCACGGACTCTGGCACAAATTCAGCAAACTAAAAGCTAAAAACCCGGGGCTGAAAACCGTCTTGACCGGCTGCATTCTCAAAAAAGACAAGAAAAGATTCAGAGAATTTTTTGATGAAATCTGGGAAAATGCCGAAAAAATCAGCTGCCCTTCCAAATTTATTCCCGTATCAAAAGGCTGCGACAATTTTTGCACCTACTGCGTGGTCCCCTACACCAGGGGGCCCCTGCTGTGCCGACCCCACCAAGAAATAATCAAGGAGGTGAAGGGGTCTCTCAAAAACGGCATAAAAGAAATATGGCTTCTGGGCCAGAATGTTAACCGCTATCATTCGGGCAAAATAAACTTTGCCAAGCTGCTTAGAATGGTTAATGACCTTCCCGGAGATTTTTCAATAAGGTTCACTTCTCCCCATCCGGCTGATTTTACCGATGAATTAATAGAAACTATGGCCAAGTGTAAAAAAGTCGAAAAATACCTTAATCTTCCCATCCAGTCAGGAGACGACCAAATTCTGAAAAAAATGAACCGCCCCTATACTGTCAAACAATACAAGGAACTGGTAAAAAAAATACGCAAAAAAATGCCACGGATCAATCTATCAACCGATGTCATTGTCGGCTTCCCCGGAGAAAGCAAAAAGCAGTTTGAAAATACCGCCAAGCTCTTTAAAGAAATCGGCTTTAACCTTGCCTACGTAGCCAAATATTCTGCCAGGCCCGGAACAGCCGCCTTCTTAACGAAAGACGATGTCCCCTTAAAAGAAAAAAAACGAAGAGAAAAAATTCTGCAAAATATTATCTCAAAAAAAAGGCGCAGATTGTTGGTTATTGCCGGACCAACAGCTTCTGGAAAATCAAAAATGGCAGTAATGTTGGCCAAGAAATTCAAAGGAGAGATTGTTTCTGCTGATTCGCGTCAGGTCTATTGCGGCATGGATATCGGCACGGGCAAAATTACCAAAAAAGAAATGCAAAACATCTCTCACCATCTTCTGAGCGTCGCTTCCCCCAAAAACAGGTTTACGGCCGTGCAATACCAAAAACTGGCCCTAAAAGCAATAGAAAAAATTCAGCAAAAAGGCAAACTGCCTGTTCTCTGCGGCGGAACCGGCTTTTACATTCAGACCGTAATAGACGGCGTAGTCATGCCGGGAGTAAGGCCTGACTGGGAACTGAGAAAAGAACTAGAAAAAAAGCCGGCAAAAGAGCTTTACCAAATCTTAAAAAAACTGGCCCCCGAAAGAGCCAAAACCATAGAAAAGAAGAACCCCAGAAGATTAATCAGGGCCATTGAGATAGCAAAAAAAATCGGCAAAATACCTCCTCTGCAAAAAAATCCCCCAACTTGTCCCCTCTTACTAATCGGGGTTAAGAAGACTCAAAAAGAGCTTGAGAAATCAATAAAAATCCGCCTTCTTAAAAGATTAAAGAAGGGAATGCTGGCTGAAGTAAAAAGACTGAAAAAATCAGGACTATCCTGGAAAAGGCTGGAAGAGTTCGGATTGGAATACCGCTGGCTGGCCCACCATTTGCAGAATAAAATATCTTATCAAGAAATGATTCAAAAATTGCAAAAAGATATTGAGCACTACGCCAAGCGCCAGATGACCTGGTTCAAAAGAGATAAAAGAATCCACTGGGTAAGAAGTCAGAAAGAGGCTGAAAAACTGGCTAGAGATTTTGTGATACAAAAATCGGCCCTTTTTGAATAGAGCCGACTTACCTTTATTTACCAACCACCCGGGCTAACGTTTCTAGGAATTCTTTTCTTTCTTGCAACAGCGGCACCACTTCTATTACTTCGTTGATAACCGGAACAAATACCAATAAAACGTAGGAAATAATCGCTATAATAACTACTATTACTCCCAACCATAGACCGCATATTCTCAAAGATCTCATCCTTGCCTCCTTTTATAATATATTATGATAGTGTTTTAATCTCGTCAAGGAAATCTTTTCTCATAAGTTAAAGGCGAGGTACAAACGAGTCAATTGACTCTCCCTCGCCTTTTTATTTTTTTTCTTTTTTCTTTTCAGTGAGCTGGACTGGCCTGATCCGGCTTGCCTCTCTCATTGCTTTAAGATCGGCTAGCTGGACTTCTAGACTTTTACTCATTTATACCTCCTTTCTTATCCTAATTATAATACATTATTTCAGCTTTGTCAAGAGGGCTTGGCGGGTTTCTTCCGGGCTAGCTCTTCCCTTAGTTCCGGCCATAACCTGGCCCACTAGAAACTGCAGTGCGTTCTCTTTCCCCTTTTTGTAGTCCTCAACCGCTTTTTTATTCTTGGAAATAACCTCCAGTATAATCTCATTAATTTCTGTTTTATCGGTTATCTGACTCAATCCCTTTTCTTCAATAATATGAGAGGGGTCTTTGCCCCGGCTAAGCATTTCTGCTAGCACCTGCTTGGCGATCTTGCTGGAAATTTTTCCCTGGTCAATAAGCAGAACGAACTCGGCAAAATTTTCCGGGGTAATTTTGAAATCTTCATCGCTTACCCCGGCTCCCTTAAGCAAGCCCCGCAGATCGCTGATCATATAATTTGAACAAAGCTTGGCCAGTTTAAAAAATTCTTCCTCTTTTACGCTTCTTTTCCGGCCCTCTTCCTTAGCCCACTGCCTTAACTCTGACATTGTTTTTTCAAAATATTCTCCCAGATCTTTGTTTTGAACAAACACCTCAACGGCTTTCTCCCCTATTCGGTATTCTTCTGTAAAACGCTCTCTGCGGGCCCGAGGAAGCTCGGGTATGTCCACCGCTATTCCCTCAATCGCCTTTTTGCTAAAACGCATGGGCACCAAATCCGGCTCTGGAAAATAGCGGTAATCGTGAGCCTCTTCTTTCTCTCTTTGGGAAACGGTAATTTCTTTAAGGCTGTCCCAGCCCCTTGTTTCCTGAACGGATCCTTCTTTGTGCTGCCTGGCAATTTCATATTCTAGGGCTTTTTCAACCGCCCTGAAGGAATTAAGGTTTTTTATCTCAACCCTGCGACCGCCCCGCAAAGAAACATTAGCCTCAACGCGCATTTGTCCTTTTTCCATATCAGCGTCAGCCACTCCCAAATAGCGCAAAATCAGCTGAAGTTCTTCCGCAAACCTTCTAGCCTCTCTGGCTGAGCGAATATCAGGCTCTGTCACCAGCTCCATAAGAGGAATCCCCGCCCGGTTAAAATCAACCAGAGAATGCCCTTTTTTGTGAATGAGGCGTCCGGTATCTTCCTCAAGGTGGACGCGCCTGATTTTTACATCAAGCAGCTCCCCCTTGCGGCATAAAGGAGCATCTTTCTGGGAAATCTGATAGCCTTTAGGCAAATCGGGGTAAAAATAGTTTTTCCTGTCAAACTTTGAATATTGGGAAATCTGACACTTCAAAGCCAGACCGGTCTTAATAACCCTTCTTACAGCTTCCTGATTAATAACCGGTAGGGTTCCTGGGTGCCCCAGGCAAATGGGGCAAACCAAAGCGTTGGGTTGCCTTTCATCCGGGTCGTTGGGGCAAGAACAAAACATCTTGCTCTTTGTTTTGAGCTCTACGTGCACCTCCAAACCAATGATTGGCTGAAGATTAGTACTCATTTTCTTTTTTGGGTTCTTTACCGGTTACAATTTCAACCCCGCTACTCGTTCCGATAATGCCAGCTCCCGCCTCGAGCACCTTTAAAACATCTGCTGAGGTTCTGATACCGCCAGCAGCCTTAATGGGAAAATTTGATCCTACCGCCTGGCTGATTAGTCCAATGTGCCGGCACTTAGTCTCAAGATCAACCTTAGGCTCCATGCCGGTTGAGGTTTTTGCGCAATAGCAGCCCGCCTCTTTAACCAGAGAGGCCGCTTTTTTTATCTCCTCATCGGTTAGATAGCCTGTCTCAATGATTAATTTTGTAGGCAGAACAGCGGCCAAAGCCTTTAAATCTTCCAAAACCTTTTTATATTCCCCTGATCTGAAGTCGCCGATATTCAGAACCGGATCAATTTCATCGGCCCCTTCTTTCTTTGCCACTTCTGCCTGGCAAACCCGCGACTCTGTAGAAGAGGCTCCGCAGGGCCAGTCAATCACCACTACTACCTTAATTCTGGTATCTTTCAGTTCTTCTTTAACCAGCTTAGCCCACTTGGGATTTATGCAAACTCCCCGAAAACCGTAGGTTTTGGCCTCCTGACAGGTTTTCTTAATGTCGTCTACCGTAGCATTGGCCCTTAAATTGGTGTGATCAATGATTTTGGCAACTTCCATAAGCTTTTTGATAAACTTTTTTTAATAATAATGCGACCGTTAAGGGTCCCAGGCCACCGGGCACTGGCGTCAAAAAAGCGGCTTTTTTCTCGACGCTTTCCCTGTCAACGTCAGCCGGTATGCCGGCATCAATCAAAACAGCGCCATCTTTAATCATATCACCTTTGATAAGACGGGGGCAACCGCAAATAGTAATAATGGCGTCGGCTGACTTAATTCTGCGGGGAGAAAAATCTTTTCTCAAGAGGTAATTGATCCTTATTCCTTTTTGCAAAAAGAATTTTTCCAAAGCTTTTCCGAAAAAGTGGGAATTAACTACTGCTACAATCTCTTTCTGTTTTGTTTCTCTTATTCCTTTCTTGAGAGCAAAATAAATGACGGATGCTAATACTCCTCTATCAACGTCTTTTTTAGGATCAACAGCACCGATGATCTTGCTGGTGCAATATCCCCTGGGCAGAGGCAGCTGAACCAGAATGCCGTGGATTTTTTTATCCCGGTTCAGATTTTTTATCTCTTTAATAATTCTTTCTTGGCCCGCTCCCGGGCTAAACCTGCGCAAAATAAATCTGATGCCGACTCGCTTGGCCACCCCCTTTTTCAGTTCTACATACAGCCTTGAAGCACGATCTCCGTCTACCAAGATTACGGCCAAGCCGGGTTTTAACTTTGCTTTTTTGATTTTCTTTTTCAGGTCTGATAAAATTTTCTCTGCCTCTTTTTTGCCTTGGAAAAGTCGCATGGCTTTTTATTAATGAAATTGCTGATCTGCCGGGCTATTTCCCTGGCATCTTTTTCTTTCAGCCCCCGGCTGGTGATAGCCGGCGTGCCCAGACGGATGCCCGAAGGATTATACGGGGGATTTTTGTCAAAAGGTATTGCGTTGCGGTTAAGATAAACTCCTTTCTTTTCCAGCCCCCTCTCAATTTGTTTGGCACTTAGCTTCTTGTCAGAAACATCCAAAACCATCAAGTGATTATCAGTGCCTCCTGAAACTATCCTGATGCCCTCTTTGTGAAATTCGTCGGCCATGGCCCGGCTGTTTAGAATGATCTGCCTTTGGTATTTTTTGAAATCTGATTTAAGGGCTTCGGCAAAGCAGACCGCCTTAGCGGCAACAACGTGGTCCAGAGGCCCCCCCTGGGTACCGGGAAAAACCGCTTTGTCTATAATTGGAGCCAATTTCTTTTTGCATAAAATCAGGCCGCCCCGCGGACCCCTCAGGGTTTTATGGGTAGTGCTGGTAACTACGTCGCAATACGGAAAGGGGTGCGGATGAAGGCCGGCTGCCACCAAGCCGGCAATATGAGCGATATCGGCCATTAAATAGGCTCCTATCTTGTCGGCAATCTCTCTGAACTTCTTAAAATCAATTTTTCTCGAATAGGAGGTAGTACTAGCAAGTATTAATTTGGGCTTGAATTTCAGGGACCGGCTTCTTACTTCTTTGAAATCAATCAATTCTGTCCTAGGGTTTACGCCATAATATGAAAAGTTGTAAAATTGGCCCGAAAAATTAACTCTGGCTCCGTGGGTCAAATGACCGCCCGACTTCAAATCAAAACCCAGAACCCGGTCCCTTGGCTTTAAAAGCGCCAGATAAACGGCCGCATTGGCCTGGCTGCCCGAGTGCGGCTGAACATTGGCGTGCTCTGCCCTAAACAGCTTTTTGGCTCTTTTAATGGCCAAAGTCTCAATTTTATCTATGAACTGGTTGCCTCCGTAATATCTCCTATGGGCATAGCCCTCTGAATACTTGTTGCTTAAAGCATTGCCCATAGCCTTCAAAACCTGGCAGCTGGCATAGTTTTCAGAAGCAATCAAATTCAGGCCATCCTGCTGCCTTTTAATCTCTTTTTTAATAAGGTCGTAAATTACTTTATCCATTGTTATACTATAACAAAAAAGCCCTCGAAAATCGAGGGCCTTGTTTTCTAATCAGTATTTTTCTTAAATTTTTTGTAATAGCCGCAATCTTTATTTTCGGGACAATAGCCGTAAATTACGCACTGGGGTTCCGACCACTTGCCGAGAACCGGCGCTTTCTCTTTAACGTATTTGGCTATCTGTCGGGCTATGCCCATAATTTCTCCCTGAGCTTCGGTACAGGTTCTTTTGCCGATGGAATGAAGAGCATTCCAGCCGTTAATGTGTATCCAGTCGTAAATTTTCAGAGAGTGGGGCATAATTCCAATAGCCTCGCATCTGGCAATGCCTCCCTTAAGCAGTTTTCTGTAAAGCGACCATATTTCTAGGTGCAGCTCTCTAAATTGAGGGTCAAAATCCGACTGCTCTATCTTGGGAGGAACTATCATTCTAGAATCAGCATCGCAGTCCGCTGCCCGGTAAATCGATTCTATTGCATGATCCCAGGTTCTTTGACGGATTGCCTGATGAAAGCAAGCCAGAGACATGGGAGCCAAAAAATCAAAATGGATGTGCTTTAAGTTAGAGAGTTCGGCTTCGTTTCTTTCTTGAATAACCTTTTCTATGCTGGCCTCGGAAAGAAAACGACGATCGTCAAAACCAATAAGGCTTACTTTGTCTTTTTGCCCTTTTGTCGCGATCATCTCGGACAGGGGCTCGTTGGAAGAAGCGTAAAGCTGGGCTGAAGGACACCAGGCAAGCGTCTCATAATTGAATTTGAAATCTTCAAATAAAAGAGGGGCTGTTTTTTTTGCTTCCTCTATCATCTCGTCTATCACGGCCCTGACAATAGAGGGAACCTCTGTTTTGGGAGAATGCGTCATTTTCCACAAATGGCACAACTCTCTGGCGTTGCCTAATGTTTGAATGTGAGTCCTGGTATACAGGGGAAGAATATATCTTGCGTCTTCGTCAGGAACACCGGCTTTTGACATTTCTTTATACAATTCAAAAGTTTTGTAAAGAATCCTCTCCGTCTCTTCTCTGTAAGGAGAGTTTCTTACTGCTTCGGGTAGATGAAAGCCGCGGCTAGCCTTTGATCTCCTAAGTGATTGCTGGAGATGGGCCAGATAATGCGGCTGGCAAATCTGAAGGGTGGCAGCTCGAGGAAGATTTTCAACGCTGAAAACGAAAGAGTTCTGGTCTCCTACGGAGCCGTGACCTCTGCCAAAGCTGTTTTTCAAAACCGCCCTCTCTTTTTCTTCTCTCTCTTCTTCAGAAAGACAAGACAATTCCTCCATCAACTCTGCTGACGATTTTTCCTCAAAACATCCGAGGGCTCCGGCAGTAGAAAGTAATTGCGGATTTGCAGAAAGACGACACAATGCTTCCATCAATTTCGCTAATGATTTTTTATCAGAGCAATCAAGTGATTCAACAGCAGAAAGCAGCTGCCGGCTTACAGAAAGCCGGGACAATTCCTCCATCAACTCTGCTGACGATTTTTCCCCAAAATGCCTAAGTACTCCAATAACAGAAAGCAGCTGCGGGTTTTCAGTTACGCCTATTAACTTTATCTTGAAGTCTTTTTCCATTTCTCCTATTTTACCTCCTTTCTCCTAAAGATTCAATTTTGAACGTACTAATTGCTTTAATTCTTCAAAAACATCCTCAATCGGCCTTTCGCCATCTATAATATGGATATTTTCAAACTGATGGGCGAGCTCTTCGTAGGCCTGCCAGACTCTGGTTAGGGACTGCTCTTTCTCAAAGAGCTCTAGGTGGAAGCGGTTCTTCCTGATCCTTTCCAAACACGTCTTGGGAGAAACCTTAATAAAAAGGGTGAGATCGGGCAAAATAAAGAGCTTATTTATTTCTATAAGCCAATTTTTGTCTTGGATCTCGCTGGCGCCGTAAGCAATGGTGGAAAAAGCATAGCGGTCGGTAATGACGGGAGAGCCCTGCTTTAATATGGGAATGATTTCTTTTTCTAAATGATGGGCCCGGTCAGCAGAAAAAAGCAGTTGCAAGCATTCCGGCCTCGTCTTCCAGTCGGAAGTCAGCTGGCCGCGGATTAAGCCGCCGATAATATTGTTGGTGGGCTCTTTGGTTAAATGCGCCCGGGGGCGCCCCAAGACAAAACTCTGAGACCTCTGATTCAACCAATTATAAAGCAGGTTTGCCTGTGTGCTTTGACCCGAACCATCCAACCCCTCAAAGGCGATAAATTTTCCCGGATAAGGATTCTTTTGCATTGCTTAATAGCCCTTTATTGAAATCTCTTCTGAGTCTATCCAGCTTTCAGGCAGATATTCTTTGATGCCGTCTTTTGTCAAAATAATCAGCTTTTTCAGACCGGCATTAATTATGGCCCGGCGACACATCTGGCATGATTTCAACTCAGTCGTCGGGGTGCCATCTATATTCTCTCCGTAAAGATACATGGTTCCGCCTAACAAAGAAACTCCTGCCCGGGCAGCGTTGATAATAGCGTTCATCTCAGCGTGAACGGAGCGGCAAAGCTCATATCTTTCTCCCGAGGGAATCTGCAGTTTTTTTCTCTCGCAAGTGCCTATATCGGTACAATTTTTAGCTCCCCGCGGAGCACCCACATAGCCTGTGGAAATTATCTGATCGTCTTTGACAATTATTGCTCCGAACCTCCGCCTAAGGCAGGTTGATCTTTGCGCTACCGCCTTGGCAATATTCAAATAATATTCTGTTTTTGACGGCCTTTTAATCATGGTAAAATCTCAATTCCCATATTTTTGGCTGTGCCCTCAATTATTCTCATGGCAGCTTCAATATCTTCTGCGTTAAGATCATCCATTTTCTGCTCAGCTATTTTGCGCAGCTGATCCCGGGTGATCTTGGCTACCTTGGTTTGATTGGGGGCGCCGGAGCCTTTTTCAATGCCAGCGGCTTTCTTGAGAAGATCTGAAGCCGGCGGCTGCTTCAACCTGAAATCATAGGTTCTGTCCTCGTAAACCGTAATCTCCACGGGAATTTTAAAGCCTTTCTTTTCTTTACTGGCCTCGTTAAACTTCTGGCAGAATTCCATGATATTCAAGCCGTGTTGAGCTAAAGCCGGCCCCACCGGAGGCGCCGGCGTGGCCTGGCCAGCGGCAATCTGCAACTTTACTATTGCTTTAATTTTTTTAGGCATATTTAGATCTTCTTAATTTGCAAAGAGTCCAATTCTACCGGGGTGTCTCTACCAAACATATTTACCAGCACCTTAACCTTCCCCCTTTCTTGATCTATTTCAGAAACCTTGCCGTCAAAATCTTTGAAGGGCCCGTCAACGATTTTAACAGGGTCTCCCCTGCTTACATCAATCTTGTATTGCGGGGTTTCCACTCCCATTTTCTTTTTCAGAATATCGATCTCTTGGGAAGAAACAGGTACGGGGGTGGTTCCCGCTCCCACAAAGCCGGTAACGTTAGGGGTATTTCTGACCACGTACCAGCTGTCATCGGTCACAACCATTTCCACCAGCACGTAGCCCGGATAGATTTTCTCTTCCACCACCTTTCTTTTGCCGGATTTAATTTTAATTTTTTTTTCCTTGGGAACGATCACGTTGAAAATTTTATCTTCCATGCCCAAGGATTCAATCCTCTGCTTGAGGTTTTTTGCCACGGCGTCCTCGTAACCCGAATAGGTATGAATAACGTACCAGTTTTTTTGTTGTTCTATTTGCTGTTTGGGCATTATAAAATGAAGATTTCCAAAAGTTTGGCGAAAATAACATCTAGGCCACCCAAAAAACCGGCTACGACAAATGAAACGATAATAACGATCAGGGTATACCTGACCGTTTCCCGGCGAGTCGGCCAATTAACTTTTTTGATTTCCATTTTGACTTCTTTGAGAAAGGTGGTGATTTTTTCAAACATAAAGTTTTAAAAACGGCCGCTGGGGCCATCCCTTAAATATTACAAAATTAAAGATGGTCCGTCAAGAGCAAAAAACTAGCCCCCCATCTGCACAGAATCAATATAATATTCATCCAGTTCCGGGATTTTAATCAAAGTAATTATCTCGGTCAGTTCAATGGGAAGCTCTTTGTAACGGATGACTGCTGCGAAGCGGTATTTGCCCTCAGCCAACTTCTCGCCCCACAAAATCTCGTAAGAGCTGAAGTCGTCTATGAGGAAAAAGTCCTCGAGGCGCGCCTGCTCCATGGCTTTTTCTGTGAGATAGAGGCCGGCCATTTCCTCGTTCTGGCCGATCCTGGCCAGCATAAAGAGTCTCAAAATGTCTTGGGCCGCCCTTTCTTCCATTGCTTCTTTTTGTTCTTCTATGGCTTGTTCTAGGGCCGGCAATTGCTTTTTCTCAAACTGGTAATGCGCCCAGCCCACAATGGCTATCCCCACCAGGGCCACCGCCGTAGCAATGCCTATTGCTTTTATAACGCCTTTTTTATCTAAAATTTCTTCTGCCATATTGCTCCATTATACAAAAAACTCTGCTGGGCGGCAAGAGACAGGACTGTGAGCCCTTACTGTCGGGCTTAAAGTGGTTTTTGTTGTAACCCCGCTAGGACAATAAAAAGTCTCCGGAATTAATCAATTAACTCCGGAGCTTCTTCAAGATTGAGGCACCAGAACTTTCAGTGCCTTTGGTAAAACATATATTTCGTATTCTCTTGAGGACGGCATTACTTCTCCGTCTATTTCACAGGGCAGGGCCTGGGAGCTGAAAATGGCCAGGGACGAAACCTTGAAAGATTTAACCTGGGGCAGTCCATCGTGTTTCCCGAGAATGACGCGGGGTAAAATGGTTAGCGCTTTAAGCCTGCCAACTTTATTAATCAAATAAACGTTAAAAGAACCATCGGATAAATCAGCGCCCGGAGCCATGTGAAAAATTGTCCCGTATGTCGGACCGTTCAGCACAGCCATAAGAGAGGTTTCAGTTTCCAGGGCTAAATCAGGACCAGACAACCTCACGCGATAAGAAGGAATCTCTATAATAATTCTCCGCAGGGCAATAAGCAGATAGCTCAGGGACTTGGGCACCAACCTGTACCTCTTTTTCTCTTTGGCTTTCTTGAGCTCACTGACCACCAAACCGTCAAAACCGAAACTAACTACATTAATAAAATATCTTTTTTCTTCTCCAGAGCTTAATAGTCCGAAGTCAATAAAACGAGTATGGCCCGACTTAATAACGTTTATGGCTTCTTTAAAGCCGGATTGAAGGCCGAGATTTTTATTTAAATTGTTGCCGGTACCGGTTCCTATTAACCCCAGGCTCGGCAAACTTTCCGGAGACGAAAGATTCTGCTCCTTGGCAGCAGCCACCATACTGTTAACCACAAGATTATGCGTTCCGTCACCGCCAACGCTGACCAAAACATCAAAACATTCTTCTACGGCTCTTTTGGTTAGAGAGAAAATTGAATTGCTCCCCTTTTCAGAAGTAACCGCTATCGTCACCTCGTCTTCTGATTTTCTGAATATCTCTTCTATCTTCCTTTTGTGTTCAAAGCCCCTCCCCTTTCCTGCTCGGGGATTAATAAGAAACATGATCTTCCTTTTTTCCATTTAACCCTCCTCTGTGAATCTTCTGTTTTTAAAATACTGCTATTTGCTTATATCATATATTTCCCCATTATTCAACGGCCTTGACAGGGGGCTGATTTTGCGAGAATAGTATATATGCGGAGCACCTTGAAAAATAATTTAATGAAAGGAGAAAACAATGGCAATTTTCAGAAATGAACTTTCAGAAAAAGATTTGGATTTTGTGGTTGAAACACTGGCTCCCGGGGCTAAAGACAGGGAAAAATTAAAAGAGTGCATTAACCAAGACCCGGATATTAGAAGGGGGTCTTTGGGCGATGAAAGACTATTCCAAAAAATTATGCAGGACCCGCCGTCCATCTCAAAAATATCTCCCCTGCTTTTTTTTGAGGTACTGCTCAGGCGAACTGTCAAAGAAATGGAAACGGCTACCCACACTATTGATATAACCGTCTCTATGAGAATACCCGTCTTTGATTTGAACAAAACTCTGGACCTCCTTGAAGAAGAAGAGGTTTTCTATTATTTGGTCCATCTTCTGACGAGTTTTGTGAGTTGTGAAAAAAAGAGTTTCAAGGACGTTTCGATAGATCGCTTGCTCGAAATAACCAAAATAACCGAAGAAGAAGAGCGCTTCTTTGTTTATAAAAGGATTGCCGACACTTGCTTATTCGTTTTGGGTATTTTCCCGAAATACCTTATGTACGACTACCTTTATCTTTTTCTCAAGAAAAAGCCGCCCTTAACCGGCGAACCGAAAAGAAGTATAGCAGACTATGAGATGCTGGGCCAGGAATTTTATGCCTTGGCGGCCAAACAAGAAATAGCTAAAACGGGTAGTTTGACAAATATTTTCTGCCTGCTTTCCGATAACTTCTATCTGGCTAAAAAACCCCTGAACCTCGTTTCCGAAAAACTGGCCATCAGCCACTAATAAATAAAGCGCGGAGCCGTCAGCAAAAAACTGACGGCTTTTTATGGGACCCTTAAGGAATATCCGCGCACTCGTTATATGAGAGAACCTGAAGGTTGTATTGATCGATTAAGTCTTGGGTGACAGAAAGCAAAGCATTGTACCGGTTGACCATTTGATTATATTCCTCGACTTTTTGGGAGTAGGCTTCTCCGCGTTTCGGTTTCATGCTTTCTATTTCCTCTTTAAGGCCCGATAAAGCTGCTTGGAGGCTTTCGAGTTGCTCTCGGTTTTCAATAATTTCAGCTTCCAGATCTTCTGAGGGCCGGGGGCAGGCAGACAGAGGCAAGCCAAAATGCTGCACGGCCAGCCAGGTGCTTCTTCCTTCAAACTCTATCTGTAAAACAGCTACGCCTATTTCCTGATATTGCTGGTTTAAAATGTTTGCGCGGTGACCCGGGCTGTCCATCCATCCCTGAACAAGAGCTTGATCGTCCTTAAAGTTGCCCAGGGCTAAATTCTCGCCAATAGCAATAAATTCATAACCGACCAATTCCACTAAGTCTTTTACCCCTTCCCCCGAGGGAGAAATGTGTTCAAAGTATTGTCCAGCCAGAATATCTTTGGCTTTTAGCAAGGCGGCAGCGTTAAGGTCCTTGCTTTCCCGAAGAGGCGCTAGGCCGCGCTCTTCTCTTTGAACGTTGGTCCACTGAATAACCCCCGCCTGCGTCAAGAGGGACACAGGAGCCTCTTGCAGAGCCCTGAGGGGTTCTGGCGCAAGGATTTGTTTTTCAACCTCCTCGACCAGACTTGTTGTTTCTTTTTCGACTTCGGGCAGCCCCCAAAAAAGCTCTTTAAAAAAATCCGCCGTATCCACTATCTCTCCCCAAAAAAGGAAAGTGCCTCCGAAAAAGACTATTAAAATTAAAAGTGATATCAGCTTTTTCATCGTTGTTTTATTCCAAGGTTTTTACGAAAATAAATAGTAAAATGCGAGATAAAATAACACGGCGGATCCGATAAAAGTGACCCAAGTAATCATTTTATGGCTGGCAAACCAGATTTTTTTAGTCAAAACGGCTCCGGTAAATATGATCAACTCTATCAGCATAAAGAAGAAAAGATAGATTAATATGTAAAGACTGTAGGAAAAAAGAGCGGCTGCCGGAGTAATCCCAGCTTCCAGCAAAATGCCGGTGAAGGCTATGGGTAAACCTATAGAACAGGGAAGTTCCACAAGAGTAACAACCGCAGCGAAAAACATTATAGTGCCCGCCAAAAGCAATGTCCCTTTGTCGGGCCCCTCAAAAGTTTTTCTTAGTTTGTCTGTTGCTTTTTTAACCAGGACGGAATCTGAAAACTGGCAAGTGGGACCATATTTTAAAAAGCGCCGGAACTCTTTTGCGAAATAAATCCCCCCAAATAAAGCGGCCAGCCCCACCATAGTTCTCATAATTTCCAAATGACCCAAAAGAAGCTCGGCAACCCCGCCCCAAATAAAAACCAAAGAACCGTAGACGACAGCCGCGGTAATAATAAAAAGACTGCCGTAAAAAAACATCTTTCTCTTGGAGTCAAAAACCATGACAATAGAAATGACCAAAATTAAGGCTCCGGCAGAACAAATATTAAAGCCGTCCAGAGATCCTAGAATAATGGTTATTATGGGCAGAGGCCAGTTCCCTATATCAATCTCTGTGTTAAGAATGGGAATTTTTATCACGCAACACTCTTCCTGCTCAACAATCCCGCCCTCAAGCGCTTTTATAATCATCTCTTCTTCCCGGGAAGTAAAATCCCTGAACTGAAAAAAATTATCTCCGATAAAAACGGTTGGGGCCATAACCGTATAATCTTCCACCGCGTGCTCTTTTGCTATTTGGTGAAATTTTTCAAGATCAGTTATCGAATAAAGATTTACCTCTATTTGCGGATAATCTTCCCCCAGATCTTGGATGAACGCTTTAGTTTTGTGGCAAACGGGACAAAGCCTGTCATCAAAAAGATGAACAATGATTTTTTCTTGCTCCAGAGAAGGCTCCCCCTCGGCTAGGGCCGGGCGCGCCATAGAAAAAAATGCCATGGTGGCAATACCTACAAATACAATTGTTATTTCAGAAATTTTTCTCATATTTGGCATCCAGTGGCATCTGACAAAGCCTGCGGGCTTCCCCAGCCCTCAAAAACTTCACCATTTATCTGAACTTCGGGCACATATTCAGATTGCCTCTCTTCAAAACACCTTTTTAATTCTTCCTGCGAACCAAATTCCGAACAATCTAAATAAATGGGCTTTATCGCGTCGTAACCGCCGTATTCTTCTACTAGTTGGGAGCAACCTCCGCATGTCTTGCTGCCATAAATAACCACTCCTGCTTCGGCCAGGCACTGAATAAACTCTTCATCGACTGAATTGTTTGTTTCTTTTTCAAAATAAATAAAGCCGAAGGCTGCCAAGACGACCAAGATTAATATAATAAGTATTTTCCCCATGGGGTATTCAATTTTTTTTATAACATTTTAAGATTGAACCCGCAAGCTTAAATTCTTATCTCAAAGTCTCTAAATTGACCGCGGTGTTCTTCGAATATAATCTTTAAATCTTCAACTTTGGCGAGGGCAGGCCCGTGCTTGGCCCACGAAAGCATTTCTTGAAGAATGGGCTCCCCTCCTTCAAAAACAGCCTCGACCCGGCCATCGCTTAGATTTCTCACCCAACCAGTCAGGCCGAGCTGAAGGGCTTTTCTGCGGGCACTATATCTGAAAAATACGCCCTGAACCCTTCCTGAAATAAAAATATGAGCTCTTTTTTTCTTCATTGGTCCTCAATGACGCACTTTTTGTATTATAGAATAAAAATCGACCAACAACCAGCAGAATTATCTTTGAATAATAAATTGACCGGAAAAAAGGACCGGGGTAAAATGAAAATATGAAATGCAAAATAGCTTTAGTTTTAATTCTCTTGCTTTTTCTGCCTTTCGCCGCAAGGGCCGGAGAAGCTTCCCGAGAGCAAATAATTCAAAGGGTCGAGATATTAAAACAGGAGATAGAAGTTCTGCGATCCTTATTAGCTAATCTTGGAGCAGCCGAGCGGGGAGCTGAAATTACCGCCCAGTCCTATCTGGCAATAGACCTGAACGATAATGCCGTCTTGCTGAAGAAAAGTCCAAATACTGCCCATTCTCTAGCTTCAGTCAGCAAACTGATGACAGCCGTAGTGGCCTCTGAAGAGATCGACCTCGAAAGAAAAATCACCCTGACAGAAGAAATGCTCCGGCCTCACGGCTACAGCCCTTCTTTATACGCGGGTCTCAGCGTCAGCGCAGAAAACCTTATTAAAGCAAGCCTTATCCAGTCGGTTAATGATGCTGCCGAATCCCTCGGCTATTTTACCGGGAAAGAAAATTTTGTTGTTCTCATGAACAAAAAAGCCGAAGAGCTCGACATGACCAGCACGGTCTTTTATGATCCTCACGGGCTCAACCCGGATAATCGTTCCACCGCCCAGGACCTGGCTAAGCTTTTAATATATGTTTACAAAAATCATCCTGAGCTTTTAAGTATCAGCAGAGACAACAACTTCTGGCTGCCCGATCAGACCGGCAGATTGCTTAAATTTCGCAATATGAATGATTTTTATCCTTTTACTAGTTTTATTGGCGGAAAAACCGGCTATCTGCCCGAAGCTAAAAAAACATTTGCATCAATATTCAATATTGAAGATAAGAAAATAGCTATTATCCTGCTCCGTTCTGACAACCGGCAAGCTGACGCTTTTGCCGTTATCAAAAAATTGCAGCAATCTCTCAGGAGCCAAGAACCTTAACCTGCACCTTTCTGGTTCTGGGGCCGTCAAATTCTGCCAAGAAAATCTGCTGCCACGCTCCCCGGAGTGGGCGGCTGTTTTCAATTGGCAGGATTCTTCCTTGGCCCAATAATCCTGAAAGGATGTGAGAATCAGCGTTGTCGTCTATGCGATTATGTCGGAAATCAAAACCAGAAACCAGCTTTTTAAAGACGCCCAGCCAATCCTCTTTCAGGCCCTCCTCTTCCTCTGTTAATAAAACAGCGGCTGTGGAGTGGGCCACAAAAACCAAAACTAAGCCGTCTTTAACGCCGCTCTCCGAAACTATTTTCTCCACTCTGTCTGTAATATCAAGGAGCTCATACCTTTTTCGGGTAGAAACACTAAATTCCCTCATGTTGTTTAAAGGCCGAGGTCTTGGGAAATATTTTGCATTGCCCCAAGGCCTATTTTGACAAATTCTTCCAATCCTAAACCAAGCATTACCTCGCACTTTTTAATAATTTCTCTATCAGCTCCCCTGGCAAAAGCCCTTTCCTTAAAGCGATGTAAAATGTTGTCTGCGGTCAGGTCTTTTATTCTCTTAGAAGGCAAAACTAGGACAGCTGCCACTATCAATCCGCTAAGGGGGTCTGTGACGAAGAGCGCTTTTTCCATTAAGCTCCGGGGTAGAATTCCATGAGCTTCATTGTGCACCTTAACTGCCTGGCAGATATCTTTGTCTAAACCGAGCTCCTGCAGCATGGTGGCTCCTACCAACGAATGCTGGGACGCATCTGCCTTCTCATAATCTATATCGTGCAAAAGCCCGGCCAACCCCCACCTTTCCTCGTCTTGGCCCAAACGCCTAGCCAGCGATCGCATAACCGCCTCCACTGCCAGAGAATGCTTGATTAAGTTTTTATTGCTAAGATTTTCTTTTAAAATAGTGAAAGCCTCTTCTCTGTTCATATGCCTTCTGAAAGTTCCAAAAGCTCAACCTGAAAAATTAAAGTGGCATTGGCGGGAATTATTCCGGACCCTTCTTCTCCGTAAGCCAGTTTGGGTCCCAGAACAATCTCTCTCTTTTCTCCGATCCTCATTCCCAATAATCCTTGATTCCAACCGTCAATAATGTTTTCTGCTCCCAGAACGAAAGAAAAGGGTTCTTCTCTCTCCAGGCTGGAATCGAACGGCGTGCCGTCCGACAGGGTGCCGGTATAGTGAACGACGACCGTGTCTTCTTTCTCGGCGGGCCGGCCCGCTCCTTCCTGCAGAACGCTTATTTTTAACTGGTTTTTATCGCAAAGCCCGTTGTAAAAATCCCATTCCCAGCACAAAGAACCGTCCCCAAAAACGCAGTAAGCGTCCTGGCCGGAATCAAATTCAAAAACCTCTGTTTTTCCTCCCTGTTCCAGGCAGTAAACAGCGGCCGGATTGGGAATAGCAGCGGGTCCTGATTCTTCGGGCTCGATTTCTCCTTCTGCGTCTTTTTGTCGACCGGTGAAATAATATAACAGAACAACGGCTACTATAACCAAAATGATAATTAATAATGCTTTTTTCATGGCGTTTTTATTAATAAAACTTAATGTCGACCTTTTCTGCTTATTAAAAATTCCTTTTGGGCCTTAAAAATAATTTCTTTGGTCCGGTGAGGATCCGGAATCTGGCGAAAAACGAAGTGGCGAAATCCTCCAGCTGTTTGAATATAGAGGTCGCCGTAGCGGAAAAAAGTCGGGAGAACGCCGCGAACTTCCACGGTAACGTCCTGAATTTTATCGTGCTGAACCATGGAAACAACCCTATTGAAAAGACTCTTGAGTTCTGTATGAATGGTCCTCTCGCTTGTGACGATCCAGCAATCGAGGTAATAGTTGGTAATTACCACGAAGAGAACGATCCAAAAAATCAAGAATAAAAGAGAAAGCATAAAAAGAAGAAATGATTTCAGGCTGATTTCGGTCAATTCGGACCAGAAATCCACCAGCCAATTCGGCCATTGAACGTCGGAAAAGATCACTGTCGTGCCAACAATTATAATGATCAGAAAAAGAAAAAATATGGGAATAATCCTCTTCCACAGAACAAATTTGTGGCGACGCTTGCTCAGATAGATTTTTTCATTTTCCTGCAAAGTAATCATCGAATCTTTTAAAATATGACGAAAAAGAATAAAAGAAGGTTGGCGGCAATAATGGCCAGGCCACCGATTTCAAAAATCAATAGTATTTTCTTAACCGCGGGGTCGTCTTTCGTTCCCAGCCGCCTGAAGTGGTAAATTATAACAAACCCCATGGCAAGAGACACCAGAACAACTACCAGTAAAGCTATAATGAGAATAGCATGAATCATTGACCCATTATACCAAAAAAGCGCTTTTTAGGTAAGTAAATGGGCTTAATTTGTCCGACCGGAGGACCGCATTCTTGGAGCGTCCGCCTAGCCCCCTATTTTACATCTGCTTTTCCAAATAACTTTCTCAGCTCGATCTTTGCCTGCTCAAGGGTTTTTTGCTGCTCTGGCGGTAGATTTTTCCCGGCGCGATTGATGTAAAAATTAAGCATGGACATGGCTGATTGAAAGGGCCCGGCCTTACGGCGCGTGCTTGCTTCAGCTGATCTCTTTAAGGATCGGGCGATATCCTTAGGATTTTTCCGGGTAAAAACCCCGCCCTCCAGATCGAGAGCGTCGCTGCGCCCGGTTACACAACCGGACCAATGGTTCTTTTTTCTCTTGGGAGACATATTTTTTCATCTTCTATCAAACCTCGGCCCGAGGAACTCTCTTTTATTTCATCAATTTAATCCCAAGTCCGGCAATCTGGCTTCCTCCGAAAATTAATATAAAAGCTAAAAATCCCCAAACAAGTAAATTGGCTATTTCCGGCAGAAAGGTTCTGTCAACGGCTAGGGCCTGCATAAGCTGTTCTTCTGAAACCCCCTCTTCTGGCATTCCTTCTGGCGAAATAGGTGTTTCTTCTTCTGACGCGCTAAAAATCTCGGGCGCTTCTCCCCTCCCGATAAAAATGCTGTAAGAAGTATACAGGGTCCAGCAAATCAGAATAAGGCCGAGCATCAATAAGACCAATCCTAAAATTTTCATAAATATTATAAATTAGCTTGTTAATTTTCGACCTTTTATCCTCTGTCTTGGATAAACTTTTCAATAGATCTGTCATAGGTCTTTTCAGCCTCGGCTGAAAAGTAGCAAGCGGGCAGCTCGCCCCTTTCCCGATGGTGCCTAAGGCATTCGCAACACAGACCCTTTCTCGAACATCCGGGATAAGTGCAGGGACAGTCTTTTAGGTTATTCTCTTTTTTACACTCCATAATTTTTATTATACAATTTATTAACCGCCTCACCAAACGAAGCGCAACTAGCTGAGCCGCTGCCAGAGAATAATCAACAAAAGTATAATAAGCAAAGGAATAAGAACCCTGGGAGAAACCAGCCACTGCTCCAGTCTTTTTTTCCATCCGGCTATGGCATCAATTTCTTCTGCCAGAATAAAATCTTTTTCTGATAAACCCTTAATCCGCGGGGTGGTCAGCTCGATTGTAACTTTTCGGCAACGGATAACTAGAATGTCGGGATAATGGCCTATCTTCTCAGCAAAAGCGGCCGAACTGATGATAAAATCAACGGCTTCGCGGAAGCTTTTAAAATCTACGTTGCGCATTATTTTCTTGCCGTCAGAAGACAGCTGCCAGCCCTCGAGTTTTTGCAAAAGCTCTTTTATTTTTTCTGGCTCAAGCGGCTGGACATCTTTCTCTGCGACAGCTCTCTCTTTTTCCGTTACATCCGGCATAGGCCCCTGGCGAAATCTTTCGCCCTTTTTATATCCTCTTTGTTCGGTCTCCCCCCGTTTATTCCTCCGAAGCATTTTAACAGGCTGTTTGTATCATAGCCCGGGCAGTCGAACTCGCCGACTATATTAAAATTTTTAGCCCGCAAGATTTCTCTAATTGATTTATGCCCGCTGTTAAGAAAGGGGATTTGCTTCACGCCGGCCGTAGAAAATATGAAAGCCTTTTGGCCGTTAGTCTCGGGCAAGTTTTTGGCAAAATTCAAAAGACCCTTGTGAAACTTGCCGTAATATATGCCCGAACCAAAGCCAATCAAACCGGCCCCCAAAAGCTCTTGCCCGCCTGCCTCGGTGAAATCAATTGTTTTTGCTCCCAAGACAGAACCCATTGCCCTAGCAATCTTCTCTGTATTTTTATGGTGAAAAGAGGCGTAAATAATAATGCCTTTCATGGTTTCTTTTTTTATCATAGCAAAAAATTTCCTAAAATAAAAAACGGACGAGTTTATCGTCCGTCTTCTTGATACCTTGAGATATTTACTCCGAGGTCCTTTGGGCCAAAACCCAGAGGAAGAAGTTCCCGAATGCTGGTGACAATGATTTTGTCTTTTAACGTAGTGGAAAGCACTACCATCAAATCATTCCCTGAAATCTGGGAAAGTTCGAAAAGAACCTGGCGGCAACTGCCGCAGGGAGCGGTCACCTCGGAGGTGGCAAAATTATCGCCCCGAGCAATAATAGCAATTCCAGAAAACGAGCGCATACCCTTTGCGTTGGCTCTAAGAACAGCTGCTCTTTCAGCGCAAATAGTTAAACCGTAAGAAGCGTTTTCAAAATTGGTGCCGGTAACAATCTCGCCTTGCTTAGTGAAAAGGGCGGCTCCCACGTAAAAATGGGAGTAGGGATTATATGATTTTTCCATAACTTTCTTTGCTTCATTGAGCGCTCTCTTAGCTAAAGAATTCAGTTGGCCATATTCTACTGTCTTCATGTTAACCCCCTTTAATTGTCAAGGTCGCAAATTCTCTTATTAGCTTAACAAAAAAATGCCTTCTTGGCAAGAAGATAAAAAAAAGCGGCCCAGGGGGCCGCGGCGTTTATACCCTCAGGGAGCAAAGCCCCTGAGATATTTCTTCAATCTCATAATATGAGCCTGATAGGCCAGGAGAGCTGCCGGCAAAATTGGCAAAAGAGGAAAAGCGGGAAACAGTTCCCGGGGCATCAAGAAATACATGGGCACCAAACAAAGCACCAGCCCGATAAACCTTCCCAAGACCTGGGAGCCGAGGGCTTTAAAAAGCTTCTTGAAACCCCCTTCTAGCCTTTTTTTAATTAACCACTCTGTCAGAAAGATAGAAGCGAGCACTACGGCGAAACAGACGAAAACAGAAACCCAGTTTAGGGCTATAAGGATGCCCACCAGAGATGACAAGCCCCGTCCGCCGTAAAACCTGCCCTGGAAAATCTTAAGAAAAACAGAACGGTTATGGCCCAATATCACGAAAAGGGCAGCTATCATAACAGCCAAGCCCGCATCGTATCCCAGAAAACTCATGGGGCTTCTAACCAGCCAAACGGGTATTATTGCCTTGCCCGCATCGAGCAAAAAAACCAAAGCGGTGGGAAGCAGAGAGCCCGTTACCCTGTAAGTGTTCATTGCTCCAAGATTTCCTGAGCCTTCCTGCAGGCCCCTCTTTCTAACAATACAATAGCTCGGAGAAAAAGAGCCAAAAAGATAGGCCATTAGGGCGATCACTACCAGCCAAACATTTTCCATATTTTCACCTCTCAAAGAACATTTTTACAGATATTGGATTGTAGCATACTCTCTATTTAAAGTCCAGCAACCGATATTAACAAAAAAAGAAACAGAGCCGCATAGACGCCGGCCAGAAAATCGTCGAGCATAACGCCTAATGCGTTTTCCATACGGTCAAATAGATTAATTGGCGGAACTTTTAAGATATCGAAGAAGCGAAATAGCAAAAAAGCCAGGAGAAATCCCCAAAAAAGCGACTGCGGCCTAAAAAGAGCCATGGGAAAACAAGACACAAGCATGCCCAGAGCCTCATCAATAACGATTTGGTTCTGATCGCGCTTCTTTGCTTCTCTCTTCCGGTTTATCCGCGGTCCCAAAACAGCTTCTGCCCGAGGAATACTCCATAAGCCGAGCAGGAAAACAAGCGACACTACTGCCAGATAAGCGAATATGCTTAAAACTTCTGCGAGAACCAGGGTGAAATAACAAAAAGGAACGGCAAGAAGGCTGGCGTACGTTCCGGCCATTGCGCCAGGCAATAAACCCGAATAAAACCAAGTTGCCAAGAAAAGGGCGATTCTATTCTTCATTTTTTCCTCCTTAATGTAAAGGGGCGACACGTATCATCTTAGCAGAAATCAGCGGAAATAAAAGTCGGGTCCCCTGCAGCGGACCCGACCCCAATTGCTCGAATAAATTCCTAAATGCGGTTTACGTTTGTCGCGTTGGGTCCTTTGGGAGATTCGCCCTTTTCAAAAGAAACCCTGTCGCCCACCTTAAGCTCTTCGAAGCTTACGTTCTTGAGCTCGTTTCTATGAAAAAACAGGTCTCTACTTTCGCCCTCAATGGCGATAAAGCCGAATCCTTTGTCAGTGACCGTTTTAATTGTCCCTTCCATAATTATTATAATTAATGTTTTAAGGTTTTAACCTAAAGTTTAGTTACCTAAATAAACTCGACTAACTTTACCAGACAACTATCTCTTAAAATGAAGAGTAGCACGAAAAAGCAAAACCGTCAACTTCGGCTAATTTAAAAACGGACGACGGTTGACACATCTTAGGCTGATAAGATAATATACAAAGAAAAGGTCGATAAAAATAAACAGCTCGAAAGAATATTATTATGCGTAAAAAATACATTATTTTCACCCTAGTGCTCGCTCTTTTTTTCGGCGGATCCTCTTTTGCCTTAGCCCAGGAGGAGAAAAATACTCCTGATCCAGAAATAGAACAGTTACTGATCCAGCTACAGGAACTATACGAACAAATACGGGCACTCAATGAACAAATCCAACAGCTGCGACAGCAACAGAGAACCCTCCAACAAGAAATGTTTCAATTGACAAGACAGCTGCAAGAAGGAATGCGGGGAGAAGATGTTGAGGTTCTCCAACAACTACTCGCCACAGACCCAGAAATATACCCCGAAGGGCTTGTGACGGGCTATTTTGGACCATTAACAAAAATAGCCGTAAGGCGTTTCCAAAAAATGGCCGGAATTGACCAGGCCGGCAGGGTAGGCCCCCAAACAATGGTAAGGATAAACCAAATCCTTAATGAAGGAGTCGGTCCACAGAGCCACATACCTCCGGGCCTCCTGAAAGCTCCTGGGATTAACCGTCTGTTAAGTGGAGCTCACCCCCACTATCCTTTTAGTTTTGATGACGAATTTGTGACCCCAACCGAAGACGAGGTCTTTGAGGAAGACGAAGAAGAATAAAAAATAAAATTTTTACTTCCTAATTTTGAGATAAGTTCTCTTTGGGATTAAAAGCCCATTTTCGCATTCTGCACAGCTTCCCGTTTTTCGGGGAGCTGTGTTTTTAAAGAACCGAATTTTTTCTCGTAATCTTCAAGGGTTTTCTCCAATAATAGATAAATTCTTTTGGCGTGTTTGGCTGAAGCGCGAAATCGACGCGCCTGATTTCCGCAAACAA